>Ga0307411_10000115_pt1 | contig 24902 bp, 42 predicted proteins | sample DK1Ometagenome_2_FD_203712 | JGI IMG/M metagenome (GOLD analysis project Ga0307411, IMG submission 203712) | Maize rhizosphere microbial communities from greenhouse at UC Davis, California, United States - DK15-O-1 | ecosystem: Host-associated > Plants > Roots > Rhizosphere > Soil | place: USA...
GTGGTAACTGGCGCTGTGTGAGCTACAACCGCATCAACGGTTTGCCAGTGGGCGCCACGGCGCTCGGGCTTTCTGTGTTGACTGCGGCAGACCGTGCTGCCCTGCTGGCGCTCGTGAAGTCCGCAGACCAACCCACCTACCGGAACCTGCTGATCAACGGCAACATGGAGGCCAACCAGGAGCAGGTAGGCGTCGGCTCCGGAAACGGCGTGTACTATGTGGATGGCTGGACCACTTCCAACACGGCCACCTCGCGCATCACCACACAGCAAAGTACCAACAACCCAGCCGCTGGCCATGCCTTCAGTTTGATCTCCACCGTCGTCAACGCTGGAGCTCCGGCCGCCGCCGATGTCTACATGCATGGCCAAGGCTTGGAGGGTCTGAACACCCGCCATCTCCAGTGGGGCAGTGCTAATCCGATTGCGATTGCTGTTTCTCTGCTGGTGCGCAGCTCGGTGCCTGGCACTTACGGACTCACGGTGCGCAACTTCAACGCGACGCGCAGCTACGTGACGCCGTTGGTGGTGAATGCTGCCAACACGTGGGAGGCCAAAAGCTTCATCATCCCGGGTGACACCGCCGGGACGTGGCCCACTACCGCCGTGCAATCGATGTCGCTGGGTATCGTGATGGCCAGTGGCAGCACCTACCAGACGGCAGCGACCAACGCTTGGCAGGCGGGTAACTTCATCGCACCTGCGGGTCAGACGCAACTCACCGCCACCAACGGAGCCACCTTCCAGTTCACGGCTGTGCAGGCTGAACCGGGCTGGGTGTCCACCTTCGAGCGACTGCAGCTGGAAGCCACGTTGCGCCGTGCAAAGCGCTACTGGCAGTCTAGCTACGCGTACGGAAGTGCGCCGGGCACTGGCAACATCGTGGATGCAGTGCGTGGGTTTGCCATCAACGGCAACGACATCATCCCGGTAGCTCCTTTTCCTGTGGAGATGATGGCTGCGCCGGCGGTGGTGTTGTACAACGCGAACACGGGGGCGATCTCCAACATCCGCCGAATCTCCACTGGAGACGGTGTGGGACTGAGTGCAGGGATGAGTGCGGGTGCCCGGAGCATGTACGCAGCACAAGCCGCGGGTTCGCTGTTCGTCAACGAGCTCTACGACTTCCACTACATCGCCAACAAGCGCATCTAAGCGCAGTGCATAGGGCCGGGGGAAACCCCGGCTTTTATGCCGTCTGAGGCTAAAAATTTACCCGCTCGGGGTATCTTGTGGTTGGCCAAAAAACCATGAATCTAGATAGTTTCAGTGACATATTCTAGCACTGAGATTGGACTAGAACCTTTGTTTGATCTCATTCACTTGTGTTTGTTTTCAACCTCTTAGGAGAATTCTCATGTTCAGTTCGATCAAAAACATCATCATCAACGTTGGCATCTTTCTGTTGCTGTGCTCTGGCGCAGTGATGGCGGGAAGCGAAGCCAATGCGGCTGGCCCAACCATCCCGACCATCGGGAAGACAGCAGACGGCAAATACCCCGTCTACAACCTCCAAGGCGACTTGGAAGATGCGAACTACGCTTCGCCTGGGCGTGTGTGGCAACCCGACGACCTGCTCAAACGCATGGTCTTCGTGGACGCTGCAGACGTGAAGGCGGGTGTGGCCAAGTGCGAGTGGATCTGTAAGAACCGCGCGCAGCAAGTCATCGGCCTGAATCCACAGATCAAGTGGATGGCTAAGTAAAAGGCGGGCTCACCCGCTAAACGAGGAGAAGGACCATGAGCGTTAGAGTGCTTGTCAACCTGCTCGCGCCGTTCGTGCGCGAGGTTCTGGGCTTGAGTGAACTGCGCATCACTCAGTTCAGTGTTGGGAGTGTCCGGTTCCGCAAGGACTGGCATGGAAGTGCGCGAGTGTTCGTGGTCGCTGACGTCGGGGTCCTCCCTGAAGAATACATGGTGCCCTTCACGGTGGACTTTCGCGTGAACCACCCCAAGCAACTCGCCAGCGCCAGTGCTGACGAGCTACACGAACTGACCAAACAACTGGAGCGCCTCGGCTACGGGGTGCTGTCGCTGGTCGTCATGCTCGATGACGGCGCCCAGTTGGAAGTCATCAACACCCAGTTTCGTCAGCCTGTTTAAAACTGACGATAATGCTACTCGGAGAAATCAACATGAAGTACCCCAAGATCACCCAATTTGTACTTTACATGCAAACCATCTTGAATACCGACGCCTCGGTTGCAACGGTTACCTGTTTGGAACAACTGCGACAATCCGAAGAAGGGATCTCGTCCATCTTCAGTGATGGCGAAGCTCTGCGCTTGTTGGGCCTGCAGATCATCGCAGAGGATCTCTCGGACGGAGAACTGGAAGTCGCACTTTCCGTCCCGATCCAAGGAACCAGTGACTTTTTCGTTTGCAGACTCTCCGAGTTCACCGCCTTCGCTGACAAAACGCAATCGACTGTCTCGGTCGAGTCCCTGTGCGTGCGTGATTCTGCATTCACGAATTCCAGTGATCGCTACAGCTTCGACATCGAACTGTCGGCCGATGACGGTGGCTTCTCGCTGGAGACGGGGAGCGATTACGCGTTGAGCGTCCAGTCGGAGGGAGCGAAGCGCTTGTCCAAGGCACTCTCCCAGTTTCTAGCTTCGCCCACACTCGTCTCGGGCGAGAAGGGTCCGTTCCGCCTCTTTCTGGCCGCCGTTGATATCAACGGCGACTAATCACCTTCCACAGTTTCACCAGATCTGACAAAACTGGTGGCCACATCGTTTTCCCATAAACCTCCTTTTAAGGAACCATAATGAACTTCATCAGCCGCCTCTTCAACCGTGCCAACCCCCACGCCGACCTGGAAATCAAGTTCCACAAAGACGCGAACCACTTCGGCGAGCATGGACAGCTCAAGGTCACGCACGTGACCCACAAGCTCAAAGGCGCCAACGTGCGCTTCGTGTTCCCTGGTCTGGCCGAAGCACCTGCGCTCACCCGCGTGATGCTGGACCACATCTGGGAATCGGCCCGGGCTCAAGGCTTCGTGCCGCACGAACTCGTGGCCTACGGCAACGAGAACATCCTGATCAAGAACGACAGCCACCTGAAGAACGGCCACGGCTTGGTGGGCAGCGTCGAACTGCTGGACGCCGAAGCCAACTGGATCAAGTCCAGCTCGGCACAGGAAGTCGTCCTGCGCGTCCTGACGCTGGAACACGTGGGCGCTGAAATGCCCGCGGCTCTGGTGGAAGAGATGAACACCTGGAACGTCGGCGAAGTCGAGCTGGACGAAGCACGTCGCGGTGCCCGCTTCACGATCGCCCCGGCGACCCTGTAACCCACCCTACGAAAGGAGTACCACTCACATGGAACAACTCATTCAGAACTTCGGTCTGGCGCGCGTCATTGCCGCCGTGGTGGTGGGTCTGCTGGCCGTCTTCGTGGTGATCGTGCCGGCTCTGTGGGACGCGACCAAACCGCGTTTCCAGATCGGTCTCGGTAACCGCCTGGAACACGTTGCACTGAGCCATGGCTTCGTGTGGGTGCAGTCCAAGGACGGCGGTCAGGCTTCCAAGCCTTTCACCATCGACCAACCCCGCGTGCTGGAGCGTCCTTCGCGGCGCGTGCGCAAAGCCCTCGTGGCACAGATCGAAGCGATGGGCCTCATCCCTACGCACATCGAGATCGTGCTCGAAGGCCAGCGCCGCGTCTACCGGACGAACAGCCCGGTTCCCAAGCTCGTGTTCGCTGCCTAAGCGCGCACTCACCTAGGAGGTTACCATGGACTTCGTCCGTGCACAGATGACCGAAGCCGAACGCGCTGAAGAGCGCCTGTACGAGACGGTCAAGCAAGCCGCGTCAGATGCCATTCGCGAGGCCACCCGGGTGCCGACTCCGACTGCCCAGCAGATCCGGATGAACGCCTGGAGTGCGCGACGCGAACGCGATGTCATCAACCGTCGCAACTACGCTCGCCGCCAAGCTCTGCTGGCCAAGGGCTGACCCTCAACCAAGAAACAAGGAAACCCTCATGCCCAAGATTCGTTTTGCCACCGCAGAAGACGCACAGGACGTCATCGCGTCGTTGGAGGAATACTGCCAGGAAGCCGTGCGCGTCGCTTACAACGAAGTGTGCACCGGCCTCACCAGCTTCTCGAACTTCAGTCCGGAGAGCGACGGCAGGACCGCCAAGATCGTCGAGCTGACGGTGGAAACGACCAAGCTCGGCACCAAGGGCCGGGCCTGTCTGGGCTGGCTTCTGGAAGGCTCCGGCTTCCGAGTCGCCATGGAGCACGACAAGGTGCAAATCAAGCGCCCGATCGGAGAAGGTGTCGAGCCTGAACAGTACGAAGCGGTCATCACGACCGTGGTGCTGGGCTGGTAACTCGGCCTCGCGAAAGAATGCCCTCACCGGCATTCTTTTTTTGTCCCCTCAGAAGAAAGAAATAAAGATGCTTTATCAGACCGACCGCGGTTGGGTGAGTGATCAAGAGCTGGAGAAGATGGTGGAGCCTCTGGCTGAACCGGGTCGCCAGCGTGTGCGTGAGACCTACGCTTCCATCGTCAAGCAGATGCAAAGTCGCACAGACTGGAAGGGTCTGGGTCATGCCGATCTCATGGTGCTTACTTTCAACGACACCGACCTGGACCTCGCGGACCGGGCGACCTTGCGCTGGATTCTTCAGGAGTCCTGCGAGTTCACCGTCCACATGGAGTACTCGCAAAAAGAAGTGAGAAACTTCATGCTGGGTGGCGAGGTGAGGGTGGTCAACAAACTGCAACTGGTGCTGATGTGGTAAAGAGCTATATCCCTGCTCCCAGCCGCATCCCTGCGCGCACTCCCCACGGCCTGCCGGGACGGTTCATCACCTTCGAAGGCCCGGACGGTTCGGGCAAGTCCAGCAACATCGAGCGCCTGCAAGAAGTCCTCACGGAGCTGGGTTACACGGTGGTGCTCTCTCGGGAGCCCGGCGGTACACCCACTGCGGAGAAACTGCGCACGATCATCCTGAGCGATCCCGTGGGACCCAAGTGCGAGTTGCTGCTCTTCGCGGCGGCGCGTGCCAACCACGTGGAGACCAAGATCAAACCCGCCCTCGCGGAAGGCAAGATCGTGATCTCGGACCGCTTCGCTGACTCCAGCTACGCCTACCAGGGCATTGCACGGGGCATGAAAGAAGACGTGCTGATGCTGGAGAACTTCGTGTTGCAAGGCTTTGAGCCCGACTACACGCTGTTCTTTGACGTCTCACTGGAAGAAAGTGCACGACGCCTGAACCGCCGAGCTGGCGACACAGGTGAGTTCAACCACTTCGACCAAGAACAGCGTGACTTCAAGACCAAGGTCTACAACGGTTACCAAGAACGCTTCCGGGACAACCCCCACCGGATGGTCCGTATCGACGCCATGCAGAAACTGCAGGACGTTGCCTTTGACGTGAAGGCCTGGGCACGTACTACGTTCCCGCGCCTCACCCCTCTCGAATCCCCATAACTGGAGCCCAAGGCTCTACATCAGAAAGAAGAAAGAAAATGCACGTTTCCGAATACGCTCGCGGCGAACGCCGTCCGGCCAACGACGCCACCCCCCTCCAGTCGTTCCTGCGCGGCTGGGGCCTGTACATCGCGCTGGGTGTGCTCTCGCTGGTCTTGATCGTCACCTGGGCATTTTTCACGCACGCCGTGATCGTGGAGCCCGGTAACCACGCCGTGCTGATCGACAAACCACAGTTCGTCGGCAGTGAAGGTGTGCGTCCTGAACCGCTGAAGGAAGGTCGCAAGCTCGTGTGGGACACCACCACCCACGTTCTGGTGCGCATGCAGCCGCAGACCTTCTCCATCAAGTTCGATGACCTGATGACGTCGGACAACACGCCGCTGGACTTCGAAAGCTCCATCCAGTACCGCGTGATGGATGCGGTGAAGCTCGTGGACAAGTTCGGCATCGAAGGTTGGTTCTCGAACAACGTCGAGCCGCAGTACCGCACGCTGGTGCGTCTTGCGGTGAAGAAGCACACGATGCCCATGATCATGTCGGACGTGCCCACGGCGCAGACGATCGACGACGAAGTCACTGCGGGCTTGCAAAAGCTGATCAAGGACTCGGGCCTGCCGGTTCAGCTGGATGGTGTCTCGCTCGGACGGGCCTCACCCAACGAAGGGCTGATGGCGCAAATGAACGAGACGGCGGCGCAGCAGCAACGCAAGAAGACGTTGATCGAAGCCGAGGCCGCTGAAATCCAGCGCAAGAAAGAACAGACTGCCAGGGCGGCCGCGGACAACGCGTACCGTAATGAGATGCAGCTTTCGCCCGACCAGTTCGTCCAACTCGAAGCGGTCAAACGCTACGCCGAGGCGTGCTCCAAAGGCAACCACTGCATCATCACCACAGGTGGCACCGCACCCGCGATTGCCTTGCCTGCGGGCAAATAAACCACGTATCAACCTAACATAAAGGCATAGCCCCTAAGATGAAGAACGTAGTCACCATCATCCTTACAGTACTCGCAGCACTTATCGCTGCTCCCAGTGTGGCATCCGGTTGGAGCACACCTGAGTCTGTCGCCGAACAAGAAGCCATGGTCACCTGGGTGACCGCGAACTCTGTACGTTCGGTGGATGAACACAAGTCGAGGCTCATCGTGGCCGACGCCTATGAATACGCCCGGGTTCACAACCTGGACGTGACTGTGGTGTTGGCTGTGATGCGAGTCGAATCCAACTTTGATGCCAAAGCTTCTCACAAGCACGGATCGCGCGGGCTGATGCAAGTCATCCCGTACTGGCACCGAGACAAGCTCAAAGGTCGTGACGTGATGAACCCGCGTGTGAACGTGGAAGTCGGCACGCAGATCTTGGCTGATTGCGCAAAGAAGTCCAAGGGCTCTTTGCTGCAAGCCCTCTCGTGCTACTCCGGCGGACAGGGACAGAAGTACTACCAGAAGGTGGTGACTCGTCAAAAACAAATCCTGCAGGCCACGCGCCTGACGGCGATGGATTTCTTAGTGCAACACCTGAATCGAAAAGGGACTTCGACGTCTTATGCAAGTAGTGACTAGCGCTGGCACCTCGAGTGCGAACCCGCGGCCTCTGTATCTGTTCACAGTGTCAGAGGCCAAGCAGAAAGAGTTCGCAGCCATTCGGCTGCGTGACATCGGTGGGCTGGAGTTCGTGCTCGCGGGTGGCAAGCCAGAAGAATGGGCAGTCAAAGTCGGCCTCTCGCCCAAGCGCGGGCGCTCTCTCGTGCTGGACCTCGCGAAACTGCTGCACCTGCGTGCAGACAAAAGCGACGGCGTTCCGTACCCCGGGAGCTACGCTTCGCTGCTTGGGCACATCGAGGCTTGGCGGGCCAAGCTCCAACATAATCGATCTCTTCTGCTTCGGTAGAAGCGAGGTAAATAATGAACCCGATCCTCATCGTCGCCGTCGACAAAAACAACGGAATTGGTAAGAAAGGCAAGCTGCCTTGGCACGTCCCGGAGGACTTGAAGTATTTCAAGCGCGAGACTCTGGGCGCCACGGTGATCATGGGACGGGTGACTTACGAGTCCATCGGTGCACTGCTGCCCAAGCGTGAGAACATCGTGATCTCGCGGCAAGGTCGCATCGCAGCGCGCGTGCCTACGGTCTCCAGCCTGTCGCAGGCCTTCGAGCGCGCCAAGATCAACGGCACCTCGCGGGTGTTCGTCATCGGGGGCAAACAGATCTACGAAGAGGCTCTCCCCTTTTGCAACACAGTGATGATGACGCGCATTCCGGGCAACCACGAGTGCGACACGTTCTTTCCCGAACTCGACTTCGAGCGAGACTGGAAACGCGTCTCTGTTCGTCGCGAGCATGCCGAGTCGATTGACGACGCGGTGGAATACGCCATCTACCAGCGTATTGAGTTCGTGGCCTTCGAGCAGGCGCCCCGTGCCCAGCAAGAGGTGTTCACGCACCGACCCGAACCTGTTTTCAAATTGCCCAAGCGCTGTGAGACCGCTTCGGTGAGCTAAACCAAGTCTCCACCCCAAAAATAAGGAAATTGCCATGACATCTTCGACCGAAAAACAAGGTCTCACCCCTTCGATGATCTCGCGCGTTGCGAAAGCCTTCGTCGCTATGGTGCAACGCACACAGACCGAACATGCTGAGGCCATCGTTGCCGAGATCATGCAGGACCCACCGAAGCCTCCTGCAGAACCACCCGCCGCTCCTACCGCACCCCGAGAGAAGACTTCGGTGGAGCTCCTGCTCGAACAGGCTTTGCGCGAGGCGACCGTTCCCGATCCGACGACCAAACACATCGTCTACACGGAAGACCAACTGGCTGCCGTGGATCTTCGCCTGCCCCGGCCGAAGGCTGAGTACATCAACGGGCTGAGCAAACTCCACGGCGTGAGCCCTGGCTCGATCATCAACGGCCTCCTGGAGCGCACGCCCATGGGCGAGCTCACCCACATCGCGATCACCCTGCGTGACGCCCACCAGAAGCACATCCAGGAGCAGACCGCCAAGCTGGTGCAGACTCCCAAACAACCCCAAGGAGACCAACCGTGAACCGTCGTCTTTTTCGTGGCATCATTTTGATGTTCATTCTCGCCCTGGCCCTCACCATCATGGCCAAGGTCGCGCGTGCGGAATCCTCCGCGGGCGTTTCTCAAGCGCAGGCCAGTCTGACCATCCGCATCACTGTCGCTCCGACCTTCAAGGTCCTGGAATCCACCCCGGTGGAAGGCGGCTACCAGATGCGCGTGTTCACCAACCAGCGCTCCACCCAGGTGAACGGCCAGACGATCTACTTCACCCGCGTTGGTGAGCAGACCGTCTTCGTTCCTGCTTCCACCTCTTACAGTGACGGACTGCACTACGTCACGCAGGCACAACCATGAAAATCCGCTATATCCTGGCCGTCGTGCTCGTGCTGATCAGCCTGGGCCAGTTCACCAGTGCTGACATCCTCTTCGACCAGGCCCTGGACGAGCTGGAGGACACGCCCTTGGTGCGCACGGCCACCGCTGACGCTCCCATCGATCCGAATTCGTTCACGATCGAGATCCACCCCACCAATGAGATCAAAATCCTCGGGTCCAGAAATGTACCCGGGGGTTATGTCCTCACGATCTTCTCCAGCGCGCCGTTGGTGAAGTACGACGGGCGGGTGTTCCGGTTCCACCAACCCGGCCAGGCCGAGTTCTTCGTGCCCGAAGACCGCAAACAGAAAGTGAGGTTGCTGTGACGAACCCTGAAGAGCCGACAGTGGAGTCCAGACGCAAAGCGATGTTCACATCGATTGCTTCGGGCTTGACTGAAGGCTTTCCCGTGCGCACCAGCGGCTTTCGCCGTGGGGAAATCATCGACATGCTCTTCGCTGTTCCTCGGCGCGGCAGCATGCTCTACAGACTCACCTCGCTGGCGAACGGCGATCGCGTGTTCATGGTGAGCTTGGAGACCACCCCCGAGCTGGCTCTCAAAAACTACAAGAGGTACTGTGCCAGCGCTAACCCTAAGGAGGCCGAGAAATGAATTGGATCAGCCGCATCCTCTGTATGCTGGGTCTGCACGGACCCGCGAAGCTGGGAGAGACCTCCCAGTACCGCTCCAACATCCCCACGGACTCGGGCTACGTGCGTCCCCAGAACTACCGCGTCTGCGAGTGTTGTGGGGCCAAGTGGAAGAAAACCGTGGTGATGGCCAAGTATCCCTTCAAGTGGTTACGTGTGAACTGACGCCAGAGAGGGCCTGGTGACTCGCTAATTAAGTGATCAATCCCGATCACTTCTGAAAGAGAATCCATGTCTTCTCAGCGTTTGGTCTGGGCGCAAGACGCCCTTGCTCATCTGGTGGCGGCGCAAAACAGCGTCACTGCCCTGCACAACGACATCGGCCCGAACACCCCGGCCGAAGAATACGCAATCAAGGAACTGGCCGCGGCTGCCTCACAGTCGATCTCCGGTGCATCCACTCAGATGCAGCAGGCTGTGACGGCCCTGGAAGCTGCGGAGGCGCCTCCGCCCCCTCCGCCTCCCGCTCCCCCGCCACCACCTCCTCCCCCGCCTCCGAAGAAGATCGCCATGTACGGTGACTCGATCACGCACGCAAGCCAGCTCTTCGCCAAGCTGCCCCAAGCCGTGGTCTCCAACCTCGCCGTGGCAGGCACCTGTCTCACCGATCTGATCGCTCCGATCGTGAGCCAGATCCCCTCTTTGGACGCAGACATCGTGCTGTGCCGCTACGGGGTGAACGACTCGAACTTCAACCGCGATCCCAATGCTTTCGTGAGCGCAATCGCTGCGTTCGTGAACACCACCCGCGCCGCAGGCAAAACCCCCGTGCTGGGCAGCCTCACCAAGTGGAGCGGGTTCTTCACGGGGTTCACCTTCGACATGATCACGCGCTGGCAGTTCTTCAACAGCCTGATCGCCCAGTCGGCGGCCAACATGGGTGTGAACTTCATCGACATCACCTCCGTGCCGGCCACTGTGATGCCGTGGCCAGGTGACACGCCGGATGGTCTGCACCCGAATGCAGCCTACAACGACCGCGTCGATACCTTCATCGCACAGCAACTCGTGGCGCAAGGACTCGTTCCCGCCTGATGCAACGCCCCTCCTGCGGGAGGGGTTTATGCCCCCACAGCTCAGCATTCTTTTACCGGCCTAACTCATCTGTTGTAGCCGTATCTTCGTTGAACAAAATAAGGAAATCGAAATGGAACAGAACAGCCAACCCTTGAGCCACTCGGCAGTGATGACCACCATGGAGAAGTGGTTCCAAAGCGCTGAGGAACACCGTAAGGAGTTTGAAGCCGCTTTGCCCGACACCACCGGCTGGGACTACAGTGACTACCTCGCTGAGTTCCACCGCACCGTCACGGAGATCAGGGCCACCTACGCGCAGGAGCCGCTCGACCCCTTCCGTCTCCACCGCGCCATGCATGCTTTTCACGTGCTCCAGGCGATCTCCTATCGGGCAGGTTATCGTGCCACGATGACGATGGGTGACCCGGATGCGAAACTCGTGCTCAACGACGGGACTGTCACCTTCGGTGTCACGTTCAACTACAACGCGACCCTGGGAGAAGCTGATGCCGGCGGATAGAGCCTACACCCAGCGTCTGGTCCGAGTGAGGGCCTACTATCGGCAGTACTTTCAAGGCGCGTTCACCGAAGAAGAGATGCTCAAGCTGATTTCGCTGTGCATCGATTCGCCTCCGTTTGACTGCTTGCGTCCCGAGTGGCACAAAAAGAACAGAACGCACAACTGGCGCAACTACGCCACCGAAGGGCTGGAAGAAATCTGGCCCACCCTTTCGTCTTTGCAGAAGGTCATCATGGCAGACGCCCTACAACAGTGGGCGGACCGTGAGCACTGGAACTGATCAAAACAACCCCGGAGAAGAAACCCAATGGAACAATTCCTTAAGACCCTGAATCACATCAACATCACTGGCAACGCCCGGGGCGACCGCACCGGAACCGGCACGATGTCGCTCTTTGGCGAGCAGATGCGCTTTAATCTGCAAGAAGGTTTTCCGCTTGTGACGACCAAGCAGGTCTTCAGTCGCGGCCTGATCGAAGAGCTGATCTGGATGGTGTTGGGCCAGACCAACAATAACCTGCTGTGGGACAAGAACGTCCACATCTGGGACGAATGGGCAACCAAGGACATCGCGCAGTTGCCTGTGTACACCGTGGAAGAGCGCTACGATTTGCTGCGTCAAAAGCTCGGCGAGGAAGAGTTCTCCAAGATCCGCTATATGGCGAACCCGCTGGAAGCCGACGAAGAAACGCGTCACGCGCTGTTGGACAAGTTCGGTATCCCGCGTTACCTGCGCGGTCCGAAGGACGGAGACCTCGGTCCGATCTACGGCGCGCAATGGCGTCACTGGAAGACCTACGAGAAGCACGAAGTTCTGCATGAGCGTACGGCCGGCGAGTTGATCGACGCACTCGTGAAACTCCCGAACCCTCGGATGGATCTGGTGCAGCTCATCGTGCAAGACCTAGGTCAGCCGCGCACAGATCTCGATGCAACGGAGCTGTCCTACCCCACTCGCGTGGCGGTAGAAGAAGCGGTGGAACTCTACGAGATCCGTCCCGAGATTCGTGAGAACGAGATCGATCAACTGGCCGAGCTCATTGAAAACCTGAAGAAGAACCCCTACTCGCGCCGTCACGTCATCTCGGCGTGGAACGTGGCTGACCTTGGCAAGGACGGCCCGGCTGGTCCGAACGTGGAGCGCGGCAAGATGGCTCTGTCGCCGTGTCACGCGCTCTTTCAGTTCTACGTGCGTGACCGCAAAATCGAAGACATCCGTGCGGACATGGGTGAAGACCTGTGGGAGGAGTTCACCGCCTGGCAGAAAACACTGCAAGCGGGTAAGGACTACCAGGGCTCGATCGTCAACGTCGACTACAGCAAGCTGTGTTTCAAGTGGCTGAACGAGCACGGTATCCGCACCTACGAACTCGACTGCCAGCTCTACCAGCGCTCGGCGGATATGTTCCTGGGTGTGCCGTTCAACATCGCGAGCTACGCCCTGCTCACGATGATGATCGCACAGGTCACGGGCACGATGGTCCCGGGTGAGTTCATCTGGACGGGCGGGGACTGCCACATCTACAGCAACCACTTCGATCAGGTGGACACGCAGTTATCGCGCGAACCCAAGCCACTGCCCAAGATGGTGCTGGACCCCACGGTGAAGAACATCAATGATTTCCGCATCGAGCACTTCACCCTCACCGGCTACGACCCGCACCCGCCCATCAAGGGCGATGTGGCAGTCTAACCAAGAAAGAACAAAATGAAGATCAAAATCTCAGGAGTGCTGTCTTTTCTCAACGAGCTGATCGGGTGCGTTGAGAAGGAGCTGTCGGACTACTCCCCCGACACGATGATGACGGTCGAGTGGTCCGACGGTAAGGAATACGGCAGCGGTGCAGTGTACTTTCAGTACAAGCGCAATGCAGGAATCCGCGTGACGTACTTCTCCATCAGCGATGGCACGCGCTACTTCGAGCTGGAAGGCGACGTCGATGGAGTGCGTTGGCTTGAGCGCTGCAGGTTCAACCACGTCGATCTCGAGCGCGGTATCCGGGCAACGGCCGCCTACTTGGCTGCCCGTGTTCGCCAGCAGCCCAACGACCCGCCGGTCGAGGAGTTCGCACACTACTTCGAATCGGTGGTGGCGGTGTGATCGGGCGGCGTGGCTTTCTGACCGGCTTGGCCGGCATCTTCGCTGCAGGGGTGGCGCCTGCGATAGTCACGCAACCCATGAAGATCTGGGTGCCCAAACGCCCTCCGATGGGGCTGGCTTTTACTCGGGAGCTGATAGATGTTCATCGTCTCAAACTGAGTAAGCTGGCCGCTGACTTCGATGGCGATACTTTCTTCGAGCCTCACGTCGTCAACGGTCAGATCGTCAGCTACAGCCAAGTGAGCCGGCCGAGTATCGCGTCTGCGATGCGCTTCGGCCCCAACATCGACTGGCCCAAGGAGCGGACTCTGAGGCTACCCAAGATCACTCGTGTTCAGATCGGCAACGGGAGGTTCGCATGAAGTGCGGCAAGTGTGGCACGGATAAAGAGGCGCTGTTCCGGCAGAACCCCAAAGGTGAACCCGGTGTGTGGCGCTGCCTCGGCTGCAGCCAAGTGCCTGTCGATCCCGAGTTGGCGCAAGTCACCGCGACAATCGAAGACGCTCTGAACAAACCTACCAAGCACTAACAACGTGTCTGTCACCATCGATCAACGGTCCGTCGAGGTTGGATTCGATGCGGCGCTGCGCAGCGTGGAAAAGCTCCTTCAGGAGAAACGCGAACGCTTCGTCCGTATCGGCCACCCCGCAGCCACCAATAAAGCGCGCCTGCTGGAGGAACTCCTCTCGCAAGTCGGTGCGCTCCAATACACGGAAGAAGCGGGGTTAGAATTGAAATGACCTCAAGCGTCGTATTTCACACAGAGTGCGAGGAAGAACACCACTTCACTCAGGCTGATTTCCACGGCCCGCGTCGGTTTCCCCAGGATGGCAACAAGGCAACAACCCGAAAGTGGTCGTTCATCGGACCACTGCTTCCGGGTCAGCACCTGATGAATCCCTTGCCTAGTTACGCAGAGTGGGGGACGTCGCCGTGAGCTGGTTTGGATTCCAAGTCTTCACCGAAAAGGAAGCGCGTGCCAAGAGTGCCACCACACTTGCGGCCAAGTTTCAAATCGGCGATGACGTCAAAGTCTGGTTAGATGACGTGCCCGAGGCTGGGGGATACCTCGGTGTCCCTGCAGTCATCGCAGGTGCGAAGTTCATTCGCGGCGTTATCTTCTACGACATCGCTGTCAGGATCGAGGGCACCAACCTCTATGCGATCCTGAAAGACGTGCATGCGTGGGTCACGCCCCCGCATTTCACCAAGTGTCCGCCCAACGGAGGCTTGGACGAACTCACTCCAGAGGTGGAGGAGTATCTTCGCTCACAAGGCGAACCCATCGTTCCTCAGTCTGATGGACGACCTGCACTGCGGCTGGTGCCAGTGCCACTGCACCTGCCCAGTCTGGAGCTTGGCGAAAGTCAGGCTGAAGAATAGAGAAAAAGTCTGTTCAACCAAAAATAAGGAGAGAAGACCGTATGGCACAAGAGACCGAAGAGGATACACAGACGCGCGAAGGCGCGAGTGTCGGATTCCACCCGGCCGTCCCGCACACCCCGAGTGACGAGATTGTCGAGCTGTGGTTCGAGGCAGTGGCGCAGTTGCGTAACCACACGGGCTTGGCTCGTGAAATGGCGAAGCTGCAGCCCTGGGCAGACTGTGGGCTTACCAAACCCATTCTGCCACTGCCCGAGTCCGAAGAAGAGCAAGAGCTGCACCTGTACACCCAGTTCCCCGAACTCACGACGGCGATGGACATGATGGTGCAGTGGGACAAGGAAGTGATCCTCGGGATCGTGGACAAACCCCAGGGCGAGTGCAACAGCTTCGTGAACAAGAAGATCTACCGGCTGCGCGCACTCGGTGTGGGTCTGTATGTGGGACCCCAAGACGAGGACGGTCGCATGGTCGCCCTCGACATGGGCGGCTTTTACGCTTAAAGCCTAAAAACTAAAGCGCCATAAGGACCCCTGCCCTTTTTGTCGAGGGCAGGGGTTTATTACGCATCTCTCTCAGACAAAGATAATGAAACATAATGGCTTGCGCTGGACGGCGCATCCTCAGCATAAGCGGTGGTCCAACTTCGTGCAGCGTTGCTACAACGAGAAGAACCCTTCCTACAAAACGTACGGAGCGTGCGGCATTGGAATTGACCCACCATGGCATCATGAGAACCCCCAAGGATTTGACAACTTCTGCTGCTGGCTGGAAGCAGAACTGAACAAGAAGCCCGAGTTGCGTGAGACGCTGTTCGAAGTCGTGCGCAAAGACGTCACGAAGAACTACGGGCCCGACAACTGCAAACTCGAACCCCAAGGCGCTGGTGCGCAGTACCGCTCCACCAGCGTGCTCAGCCTCGAAACGGTCGTAGAGATGCGCCGGCGCAAGCGCACCATCCCGCTCACCTCGCTCGGCCAGTTCGAGAAAGAAACCGGAGTGAGTGCCCCCACGATCTCGCGTGCTTTGCGTGGGATGACCTGGAGCGCGGCCAATGCTGTCGAGCCACCGCTGCACACGCTCGATGCGGATGTGCTGATGGCGGCTTTGCAGGGTGCAAATTGAATACGATCCTAGAAATCTTTGGCACCATATCACCAGCGTAGATCAGGGGATCATTAAAGATCAAATCTCGATTTCCCAGATCTGTGTTCGTTTAGTCTTTCGACATTTTGTCGAAACCGTCGTTCAGCCGGCTTTTTAGCTGAACTGTTTCACCAAGGAAAAGAAACCATGAAGAAGATTCGTATTGCTTCCATCACGCTCGCTCTCCTGGCCGCCTTCGGTGTGGCCAGCGCAACCGGCGTTGGTCCGGCTGGCACGTCGGGTGTGACCTCGGGCTCGCAAATCGTCCTGTCCGCAGGCGTCAATGGCGGCTCCGCTGTCGGAAGCGTTTTCAACCAGCAGACCGCCTACAGCGCTCCGTCGATCTCGACGGGCGGTGCCGGCACTGTGTTCGGTCAATCGGGTGGCGCGGCTGCCGTCTCCGGTGGCGGCTCGACCTCCACCCTCACCACGGGCGGCATCGTCTCCTCGGGCGCCGCAGGCGGCACCATCCAGGGCGGCGGTTCGTCGCAAGTCCTGCAGTCGCAGCAAAACAGCTACGCCACGCAGAACAACGTCAAGGGCACCGTGCAAGGTTCGATGGCGCTCAACAGCAACTCCAGCCTGCAAGCTGCCGACAACGGCGGCGGCACGATCGCTGCTGGCGCTGGCGCTGCTTACCAAGCCACCGCTGTGAGCTCGCGCACCGGCATCTTCTCGGCCAACAACTACGCCTCCACCTCGGCCACCGGCGGCGCAACCACCACGAGCCCGACGACCCTCAACTGGGGCAACTCGGCGTTCGGCCTGACCAACAACTCCACCATCTCGGCCGGCGCGACCGCGCAAGCTGGCACGATCGTCTCCACCACCACCCCCGGCACCGGCGGCAATGGTGGTGGCTCGGGCGGCAATGGTGGCAACGGTGGTGGCTGCCAGGGTTCGGGCAACTGCGGCGTCGGCAACGGCAACGGCGGTGGCAACGGCACCGGCAACGAAGGCAACAACCCGTAAGCAGTAACTCAACACACTGCCTACACCGCAAGCACTCGGGGTCACTCCCGGGCGCTTGCGTCCATAATCTCGCACATCGATAAAGACCCCAGTTAGGAAACAACATCATGAAAAAGACTCTCTTCACGCTCGCTCTCGCAGCAGCTGCAGCTTTCCCCACGTACGCCCAAGTCGGCGCCGACTCCCAATCCGAAGCTGGTGCCTCTGCCAGCGTGGGGGGAATCGGCATCACGTCGATCATGAACCTCCCGGCGACCAACCCGTTCTCCACCAGCACAATGAACTACTCCGGTGGTTACACGGTGAGCGGTATGCCCGTCAACTCGGTGGCTCCTTCGTTCTCCTCGCCCGGCCAATGGCGCTGTACCCGCCCCGGTGGCGGTGCTGCCGTGCAAGGCGAGAAGATCGGCCTGAGCTTCGCCTGGGGTGGTGACGACTCGCCGATCTGTGTCTACGAGTTCGGTGCAGCTTTCGCGCGTTCGGTCGTTGACCTGTACGTGACCTTCCAGCGCGAGAAGGACCTGGTCGTCAAGGCTGCGGCCAAGGAAGCCTTCCTCGTGACGCACGCTCTCGCGTGCAAGGACGACACGATGGCCGACGCCTTCGAAGAAACCGAGACGATGAAGTGCTCGGCTCCGAAGAAGAACGCCCGCAAGGAACGCTGGGCCCGCGAAGAGCAAGCTGCGAACGAACGCAAGGCCGCGGTGGCTCAGTTCTACTCCAGCCCGCTCGCTTCGGTCGGCGCACTGAACCTGCTTCCCTGAACCCATCCTCCAGCCACGCCGTCCCCACAGGCGGCGTGGCTGTGAGGTTCTCTTTTTTCTTTCACCCACCACATCGATCGAGACCACAGAAATGAAATCCTCCAGACCCGACTTCCTCCCCGACAACCGACTCTACCCCATCTGGAGCGAGGCGGAGTCGCAGAACTTCTTGCCCATCAAGCCCTGGCCCGTCTGCCTGAGTGACACGCATCCCCGGGGTGAGTACGAGAGCTCGGTCCTGCGTGTGGGCCGTCGCATCCACATCAGCGGGCTGCTGCCGTATTCGCTCTTTAAGCAACCCACCGCCGCCAACGAGCAGCCACAGCTCCATGACCTGTACCTGTACGGGCTGGTCTTTCGGGTGCCCTCGGGTCAGTACCTGTACTGTCCGCTCGCCTACCAGGAACCCGAAGAACACTTCCGCTTCGTGCAGCACCCTGAGAGCGAGTTCGTCAAGGACTTGTTTCACGAGGATGCTCAGGTTCTCCTGCCCCTCTCGCGCTTCACACGCGACATGGAAGGCAAGCCGCTGGTGTTTGACTTCTACGGCGAAGAAGACCTCGTGTTCACGCTCGCCTGTCCGATCACCGGTACGGACCTCTCTGGCGAAATGATTGTGGACACCAACAACACGACGGTGATCGCAGCCCACCGCAACAAGACCCAGGAGCTCGTGGGTCACGGTCCCTGGTATCGCTCCTTCGAGCTGGCAGGCGTGGTCTACGGCATCGAAGGCGGCGCGCCGCGACTGGATGACGAAGGCCCGGACTACCAGCCACCCGTGGACCTGAGCGACGACTGAAACCCAGTCTCACGTTTCCTTACAACCCCAGAAAGAACCAAAATGAAATTCTCTTCCCGTCCCTTCCCCGTCCTGTCCGCCATCCTGATCCGCACGATCGAGGAGCAGATCAAGGACCTGCCGAACGCCCGCAACATCGATGTCGAGTTCTTCGACGTGAGCGACCAGCTCGGTCAACAAGGCTTCGGCTTTCACCCGGGGCAAGAAACCCTGAACGTCACGGCCCTGCACGAGAACCACCTCTACCAGGCCGAGGTGAGCTTCATGCTACACACCTTCGCACCGGGTGTCGTGGCGCTGAATCTCGCACCGACCGAAGACGAGAAGATCGACAGTCTGAATACCTGTGGCTTGCAACTGATGCGCACGCCCTTGGCGGTCCAGAACCCCGAAAACCCGGAGCTGCCCAAGAACCTGGATGAACTGCGTGTGGTGAAGAACGCTCTCGGCTTCGGCCGTGGTGGCTCGGTCATGCCTTCGTACAGCACGCTTCGCAGCCAGTATGTGCGCTCGCTGGGGCGTGCGGAAGACGCCTTGGAGAAGAAGCGCGAGTTCATTCGCCAGCTCGCGACCTCGATCATCGAGTTCTTCGACAAGCTCTCGCCCGGCGCGATGCCTGAATTCAACAACTGGAAGAACAACGGCGCGGGCATGGAAACGGGTAATCCGATGTTCGCTGGCGGGGGTGCTGGCTCGGGTGGCGCCTACGTCTCTCCCGGCTACGGTGGCAACGGCTACAGCCTCGGTGGTCAGGTGCCGAGACAGCTTCCGCCCGGTGTCGCCGCGATGGGTGGTGGCGGCGGTGGTCGCTGGGGCAACTAAACTAAGAAAAGGAATTCACACATGACCGACATCGAAAAATCCACCGAGCAACGCCCGCCTTCGCTCGTGACCATCCGCATCGACGCGCGCCCTGGTACAGGTAAGACTGCCTTGGGCACGGTGATCGAACACACGCTGCGTGAAGCGGGCGTGAATGTGGTTCGTGCGCCTTTGGAAGAAGCGGACCCTCTGGGCGTCGAAGACGCGCTGGGTGTCTTGGGCGAGATGACCAACCGCAACATCCAGGTGGCTCTGAGCGAACACCATGCGTTCTATTCCGGCGAGCACCTGGAGTACGAGGAGCTCTTTCTGCTGGACCACCAGATGCCCGGCTATGTGAAGATCTGGCAAAACGGCCGCGTGGTGCTGAGCATCCAGCCCGAGCGACAGCTCCCAGACAAGAGCTGGAAGCCTGTCTTCTTGGACGAGCTGCTCGCGGAGAATCTGGACGAGGTGAAGTTCGGTCTGTACGTGTACGACCGTTCGGTGCTCGGCCGACACGTTGCCAGTCTGCCCGTGGGTGATTTCCTTGGCGCCATCTCGGTCGCCAAGGATTACTTGCTCGTGTGGATACTCAACACCTACCTGTCACCTTACTCACCTCCCCTGCAGCGTGAACACGCCAAGCTGCTGCGCAAACGCGGCTTCGAGCTGCTGGACCAAGTGGTGGCTGAGCACATCCACGACACCTCGCTCCTGAAAGGGATGTACCGCGAGGAGATCAAGGTGCTCTCGGAGAAGCTGGGTAAGCCCGCCGAACCCAAGGCCAACCGCATCCACATTGTGGTCGAGGGTCCTGGCAACACGGGCAAGGTCGCGATGACTCACCTCATCGCGGAGATGCTCAGCGGTCTGGGTCTGCCCACCCGGCGCACCCAGTTCAACGCACCGGCTCCCGAAGTGCTCGGCATGGACAACGAGCGTGCTACGGAGATCCTGCGTGAGCTGGCCACCCGTGACACCGACCGCGTCTACATCGACGTGAGCTCGCGTGACGTGCCCCGCGACAGTTAAATCCGTCCCCAAGAACTGAAACCAAACCACAAACAAGGAAATAGAATCATGGCAAAACAAAGCGTTCTGCGTGTCTTCGAGGTCTATAAGAGCAACCGCTCCCAGCAGTGGAGCTGGCGTGCGCGGTCCTTCAAGAACAAGAAGATCACCTTCACCGGTGAGAGCCATCCCACCGAAGCCAAAGCGATTCGTGCGATCCAGCAAGAACTCACGGCGCTCGGGGCCACCAACCGTGTGCGCATCGATGTGATCTCGGGCGACAACCAGCGCGAGATCCCCGTCGACACGATGGCGCCTTTGTCTTTCCCTTCCGTGCCGCCCCTGGCTGTGCTGGGCAAGGCACTGGACGCGATGGAAGCCAAGGCTGCCGCCAAGAAGTCGGATCTGCGCGCGGCTCCCAAGGCCGTGAAGAAGATCGTCAAGAAGGCCGCCAAGCGTCCGCTGCCGTTCTGACGTGGAATTCTTCACGCTGCTCTTTTGGTTGCTGGTAGGTCACTTTGTCGCGGACTATCCGCTGCAAGGTGACTTCCTCGCCCAAGCCAAGAACCGTCATACGGAGATTGGTAAACATGTTTGGAGGCACGCGCTCTTGGGCCATGGGTTCATCCATGCCGGAGCCGTGGCACTCGCCACTGGCAGCGTCGTTCTCGGAATGCTGGAGCTCGTAGCGCACTGCTACATCGACAGCATGAAAAACGAAGGTCACCTCACGTTCGCACAAGACCAGTACCTGCACTACGCGTGCAAGCTGACCTGGGCGATCGTGGCTTACCTTGGGTTCTTCTACTTCCGTTAGTCTTTTTTATCGGCTCAGCTCTATCTCATGCTCAGTCGGTGTTTTCATTTTCACTCCCCTTTCTTTTTACAAGGAACAACCATGGCCATCGATATCGAAAAGCTCTCGGACGAAGACAAAGAACTTCTGATCGTGGAGCTGCAGAAGTCGCTGAAGAAGTCCAAAGCCGCCGCGAAGCCCGCCAAGGCCACCAAGGCCGTCGTCTCCAAGGGCCAGGGCTGCCTGGGTGCCTCCATCGCCGAGCGCCGCGCCCAGCTGCGCTGACACATCACGCTAAACGAGAGGGGTTCAGCCCCTCTCTTTATGCCACAGACAAAAACAAGGTACACACCCACATGACCATTGTTGCATGGGACGGTAAGAAACTCGTCTCTGATTCGCGCATCGTTGTCAAGCACCTCTGGAAAGACAACCTGGAACTGAGCGAAGGCGAGATCGAACACCTGAAAACGATCTTCACGCTGGACTGGTGGCACGTGAGCAACACCCACTATGAGATGGTGGACGGTGCCCAGAAGATCTTCGTGCCTTCCAAAGCCAAGCCTCTCTACTACCGCGGCCACCGGGTGCAAGCCATTGGTGTCAGCGGCGAAGTCGCGCACCTGGATACGCTCGCGACCCTGCGACGTGGCACTGAGCTCAGTGACGCGGCGTGTTTCATCAACCACTTCGAGACCAACAGCCACTTCTTGGTGGTCACCGAGGAGGCGGTGTACGACCACCAGATCGAGGCCAGCGAAGGACGCTACAAAGGCACGCTCTTCGTCACCGTGGTGGAGCGTGACAAGTTCGTCTCCATCGGCTCGGGCAGCATCCCTGCCTTCACTGGCAAGGAGCCTGTGCTGTCCGCCGAGGTCTGCGTGGACTTCGTCTGTCACCAAAGCACCCTCACGGGAGGCCCCAGGTGGGTGTGGGACAGCGCCACGAACTCGCTGGAGCTGAAACCCGCTCCGGGCTTCCACGAGGTGGTTGCACGGCTGGGTGCGTACTACCAGAAGGAGGTGCTGCCCCTTCGGTTTGCGGGACAGATCGACAAGACCATCGGCAATCCGAAGAAATCCTTGGCTGTGGCCCGGGACCTCGCCGCGCTGATCACCAAGAAATAGCAACCCAGACTCTACAGAGTCTTTTTATCGAGAAGCCATATTGGATGGCACATCGATTCATTCAACACATTTTAGAAAGAGACCTTTATGTCCAAAATCGTACCTGTGTATTCCGAAGCCTCCAAGCAACACTTCGTGGAAGGCTTCGCGCCGCACCACGTGACTGTGGAAGGCGAGACCGTCCTCACCGCGCCCCTGAAGATCGGCGCGCGTCTGTCACTGCTGGGCATCAGCAGCGTCGAAGCCTTGCTGAACAAGGGCGCCCAAGACATGACCGATACGGTCGTGTCCGTCGATGCCCGTGTGGACGCGCTCGTGTTCAAGCTCGCCAGCGGCCAGTTCATCAAGCTCGACACCCGGGACTTCACGGCCAACTTCGACTTCAAGCCCACCGACACCGCCCGCCGAATCGAGCTCGAACCTGGTGTGCGTGCGGTGCCCCTGAACCGCCTGGGCCTGCTGCACGACGTGCTCGGCGCAACCGTCCGCCAGGAGAACCTGCCCGAGACGGTGTTCGTGAAACTCGCCGGCGCCCTGGGCCTTGAGACGAGCGAACTGCAGGTCGTGGGCGAGATCGAGTGGAGCGCGCCTTTCGCTGAAGGTGAAACAGCACCGCTCGAACTCGTGGGTTACTACGTGGACGTGCAGCGCGAGAACATGAACCGCCGTCCGCGCACTGTGAGCCAAGGCGTGCAGGACTTCTCGGCCAGCGCACCGACCCCGGGCGACAGCGAAGTCAACTGGACCGACGCGGCCGTGGCTCAGGCCCGCGCCGATGCCAAGACCGCTTACGTCGCACCGCGTGTGCGCCTGGAGATGGGCAGTCTCGGCGTGATCGTGCTCGAGCTGGACCAGGAACGTGCGCCGCTTTCCGTGGCGAACTTCATCGAGTACGTGAACGCGGGTCACTACGACGGTTTGCTGTTCCACCGCGTGATCCCGGGCTTCATGGTCCAGGCCGGCGGCTTCGACAAAGACTTCAAGCAAAAGCCTGCGGGCAAGGAGCTGGAGAACGAAGCGACCAACGGCCTGAAGAACGTGAAGTACTCGCTCGCCATGGCGCGCATGAGCGCTCCGCACTCGGCCACTGCGCAGTTCTTCATCAACGTGGCAGACAACACCTTCCTGGACCACACGGGCCCCTCCGTGCAAGGCTGGGGTTACGCAGTCTTCGGCAAGGTGGTCGAAGGCCACGACGTGGTGGACCGCATCACCGAAGTGAAGACCGGTCGCAAGGGCTTCCATGACGACGTGCCGCTGGAGCCCGTCGTGATCGAGCAGGCCGTGCTCGTGCGACCCGCGGAGTAAACCGCATAAAACCCTCCCCTCTGGGCAGTTAGCTCAGATGGGGAGGGTTTTTACCTATAATTTTTTGTATAAGGACACGCTGTGAATAACGCTGCCTACGACGTTACGGACCCTTTCCAGGTGCCGGACGTTGTGATGAAACGTCTGGGGTTGAAAGAATACTTGGATATGCTTCGCGATCGGCTGTGTAAAGGCTATATGCCGACGTCCAGCAACCGTGTGAGCGTCAACTCCAAGCCCGAGTACGTCAACTCACGCGATCCCGTGTACGTGGACTTCCCGAGCTTGCCGTGGTCCGGACACCACGAGACCGGCTGCTATGCGTTCAATGCATGGCGGGTCCCTGTGGCCAAAGAAGACATCTTTGCGAATGTGCTGATCGAGCCTTACCAGATCCTCACGAACCTGAGGACCTGTCAGACCCTGCTGCGCCTGGCCCTTCCCGTGCCTGGGATGGAGGGTAACGCGCTGCACCCTTGGATCGAGTGGCAAGACCACCCGGACCAAACCATCGCCGTGGACCGCATCAAGCTGGAACACGATATCGACATGTACATATAACCCTGAAACGCACCATGTTCGGAAACATAAAGGACTTTCTCTTCCCGCGGGCTCACCCGCTTGCTACGTTCGAGCTTTCTCCTCAGCTGCGTAGTGTCCTGCCGAACTGCACTGCTGAGGAACAGATGCACCTGCATCCCCTGCGCCGGGCGAAGAACCCCGCCCTGGACGAGGACACGATCTGCGGGATCGTGCGTCTCACGATGGCTTGGGGTGACCAGTACGTGGCCTACCAGCAAATCGAGCCAAGTGCGGAACTGCTCTCGCAGATCCCAGCTGCTTATATCCAAGAGACTCACAGTCTCCTGGAGGAGTGGCTCGTGGTGTGGTACGTGCTGGAACCCGAGGACTACTACGAACTCTTCGAGCTCGCTCACCACTGGGTGCGCTGGCGCCTGCGCCGTATCTCCAGCATCGAGTACGGGCCGTGCCACGAAGTGGTGAACGCCGCTCACTGGCATTTCCTGAGCCACCTGCTTTTGCTGGAGTTACCAGACTAAAAATACGACCCCGCGACATCTCATGACTGGGTCCATAAACAACTGAAAATAAGAGGTCATAATGAGCACCGTCACCACGCCCGAGATACCGTATCTGCGGATCGGCACCATCTTACTGCTGGCCGCCTTCTGCGCTTTGTTCTTGAACAACGAGCACCTGAAGATCGCTGTCATCGGTTTGGCGATCATTGCAGGCGCGACCCTGCACGAAACCGAAAAGGCGATCCGGGCCCGCTACCAGAAGCCCTCCGGTATCGATTACCTGCGCTCGCACGCCTACCGCTACCTGGACTTCTTCGCCGGCACTGCGGAGGAGTACCGTCAGTTCTTTGCCGCAGACTGCTCGGAGCCCGAACGCATCGTGCACGCCGCGACCATGCACCGGCGCACGCGCCGCATCTACAGCGTGGCTGCACCGGGGCGTCACCACCAAGTCCTCTCGATGATGCGCCAAGTCGGTTTGAACACGAGCCACGGCGACAACATCCAAGGCTTCGTTTCCTCTCGGGGTCGGTTTCTGAACCGCACGGAAGCCGCTGTGGTGGCAAAGCTGGCCAACCAGCTCATCCGCAAAACCCCGCCCGA
>Ga0307411_10000116_pt1 | contig 24761 bp, 19 predicted proteins | sample DK1Ometagenome_2_FD_203712 | JGI IMG/M metagenome (GOLD analysis project Ga0307411, IMG submission 203712) | Maize rhizosphere microbial communities from greenhouse at UC Davis, California, United States - DK15-O-1 | ecosystem: Host-associated > Plants > Roots > Rhizosphere > Soil | place: USA...
ATCTGAGGCCTGCCAGTCGGCCTTTGCCGAATTCACCTGTGATACGAAGGTGACCGATGTGGCCGACCAAGGCCTGCTTGCCTGCAATCAGGAGAAGACCGAGAAATATCTGCTCGGACCGACTCTCATCGAGGGAAACCAGCTCGCAAGCGCCGTAGCCGGCATTCCGCAAAACAACGTCAACTGGGTGGTGAACCTGGAATTCAACTCCCAAGGCGCGGCGGCCTTTGAAACAGCGACGCGGCAGCTTTCCCAAAACAGCGAGCCGCAGAATCGCTTCGCCATCGTCTTGGATGGCGTCTCGATCTCGGCTCCGTCGGTCAATGAACCCATACCCGGTGGTCGGGCCGAGATCTCTGGCAACTTCACTCAGAAGAGCGCCACCGAGCTGGCGAATGTCCTGAAGTACGGCGCCCTACCACTGGCCTTTGATGTCTCCGAAGTGAACAACGTCTCAGCAACCTTGGGCGGCGACCAGCTGCGTGCAGGCATCATCGCCGGCATCATCGGCCTCGCGCTGGTTGTTGGTTACTGCTTCTTGTACTACCGAGGCCTTGGCATCGTGGTGGTTGCCTCGCTCGGTATCGGCGCGGTCATCACCTACGCCTGCATGGTGCTGCTCGGCAGCTCCGTCGGCTTTGCCTTGAACCTTCCCGGCATCGCCGGCGCCATCGTTGCCATCGGCATCACCGCAGATAGCTTTGTCATTTTCTTTGAACGAATCCGTGACGAAGTACGTGAAGGTCGTAGCTTGCGTACTGCTGTTGAAACCGGTTGGCGACGAGCCCGTCAGACGATCTTGATCGCAGATACCGTCTCCATGCTTTCGGCACTGGTGTTGTTCGTGTTGGCGATCGGCGCGGTGAAGGGATTCGCCTTCACACTGGGGTTGACCACGCTGATCGATGTGCTCGTGGTCTTCCTCTTCACCAAACCGCTGATGACCCTGCTTGCGCGAACGAAGTTTTTTGGTGGCGGCCACAAGCTCTCAGGCCTGGATCCGGCCCACCTCGGCGTACAGGCATTGCCGGGTTCACGCTCGCGTCGTCCGGCCGTCGCACGTCCTGCAGTGAGCGAGGAGGGGGTCTGATGTCGAAGTTCGGCACAATCGGCCATCGCCTCTATACCGGCGAGGTCTCCTACGACTTCATTGGGCATCGTCGTCGCTGGTATATCGTCTCGGCCGTCCTCATTGGGGCCTCGATCCTGGCGTTGCTGGTACGGGGGTTGGACTTCGGCATCGAATTCAAGGGCGGCGCGGACTTCAAGGCGGCGACTATCGTCACCGCACAGACCGTCGACTCAATGAAAGACGCGCTGCGCAATTCCGGCGTACCAGATCTCGACGATGCGACCGTCAACACCATCGGCAATAACCAGGTAAGAGTGCAGACCCGCACGCTTGACCCGACAGAAGAAGTGCCCAAGGTGCGCGCCGCGATCGCCAAGGAGGTTGGCATCCCTTCCGACCAGGTGGCGTACAGCCTGATCGGAGCCTCCTGGGGCGGCCAGATCACCGAGCGAGCACTGATCGCGCTCGGGGTGTTTCTCGCTCTTGTCGCGCTGGTTATCGGGATCTACTTCCGAGACGCCAAGATGTCGGCCGCCGCGCTGATCGCGTTGGTTCACGACTTGATCTTGACCATCGGCATTTATGCCCTGGTGGGTTTTACTGTGACACCGGCCACATTGATTGGCGTATTGACCATCCTCGGTTACTCCCTCTACGACACGGTGGTGGTCTTCGACAAGGTCCGGGAAAATGTCCGTGACCTTCGTTCCAGTACGGCCAGGACCTACTCCGAAGCTGCCAACCTCGCCGTCAATCAGGTGCTGGTCCGGTCCATCAACACCACCATCATCGGGGTACTGCCGGTCGTCGCGCTGCTGTTCGCGGGCGCCGTGATCTTGGGTGAGGGTCCGCTAAAAGATCTTGCGCTGGCGCTTTTCGTTGGCATGGTGTCGGGTGCATACTCCTCGATCTTCATCGCGACACCGCTCCTGGCTCAGATGAAGGAGCGGGAGCCGGATATGAAGAAATTGGCCGCGCGGGTCCGGGCGCGCCGCGCCAAGGAAGCCCAGAAAGAGAGGGTGGCCGCAACCACGACATCAACCCCGACGGGTCCAGAGGTGGTTGGCACTAACGCCGCTGAGGAGATCAGCGAACCAAGCAACGCAGAGCTTGAGCAGGCGGGTTCCCTAGCAGGAAACGGCGCCAAGCGGGTGAGCTCAGTCGAAATGACCGTCAAACCGGACGTAAGATCCCATCGCGAGGGGCCCCCTCGCGAGGCGGCCCATCGCGAGGGGGCGGCAAAGCGTCCCCAACCGCAGAACAAACCGCGCAGCCAGCGGAAGAAGTAGGCACATGAGCCTCACTGAGCCGGCGCGCCGGGACGGGTCAAGTCGGTCTTGGACGAATGAGGCGCTGGTCAGCCTTCCGACCCATACCTCCTCACCTGCAGTGGAGCTGCTGAGGCGTGGGCTACTGGCGCTGCTGCTGTTATTGATCGTGGTGTTGCTGGTGTGGGTCGATCGAGATTCCTACCGCGACACCTACGACGGTCAAGTCGATCTCATCGATGCGATCTACTACGCGACGGTGACCATCACCACGACGGGTTACGGGGACATCACGCCAGTGGCGCCGCACGCGCGGGTCTTAAGTGCCATCATCGTTACGCCCTTGCGCGTGGCCTTCCTCGTACTGTTGGTCGGGACGACCCTCGAGGTGTTGGCGCACCATGGTCGTCGCATCTTCAAAGACGCACGCTGGAGGAAACGGATGCGCAATCATGTGGTGGTCGTTGGTTTTGGCACTAAGGGCAAGAGTGCCGTCGAGACCCTTCAGAACAACGGTGCCAATCCCGGCCAGGTCGTGGTCATCGACAGCCGGCCGTCCGCCATTATCGATGCAAACGTACGCGGATACGCCGCGATCGAAGGTGATGCGACGCGGCGTGAAATCCTGCGCCGAGCCGAGATCATGAAGGCCCGCGAGGTGCTCATCACTGTCGATCGGGATGACTCGGCGATCCTGGTCATGCTTACGGTGCGCCAGCTGAACCCGAGTGCGCATGTCGTGGTAGCGGTACGTGAGGATGACAACGCCTCGCTGTTACGTCAGTCGGGGGCAAACGCCGTGGTGACCTCATCCGAAGCAGTTGGGCGAGTTCTTGGATTGTCAGCGGTCAGCCCGAACCTCGGTGCGATCATCGAGGACTTGCTGTCCAGCAATGAGGGCCTGGAGGTCGCGGAACGGCCGGTCACCAAGGAGGAGATCGGCCGCTCACCAGGTGAAGTCGATGGGGAACGGGTGATAGCGGTGGTCCGCAACAAGACGCTGCGCCGTTTCTACGATCCCACGGTTGCCAGATTGGAGGCAGGCGACCAGGTCGTCGTAGTACGTCACGCGGCCGAAGAGGTTGAGCAGGAAGCGATTAGTGCGTCGCGGCGAAACCGAGCGGCGCAAGCGAGCTGATCGCGACCTGAGGATATCGCCATATAACGCAAGAAAAACAGCGGTCTTGGTCCATTTCGGCGGAGAGTTCTGCGGAGCCAAGCAACGAGTTGTCTAGAATGGCATCCTGCTGAGGAGGAACGCGCTGTGAGCGATCCCGGGGCGGCCATGCGGTCGTCAATCCCGGAGGCCAGGCCCGCAGGGCCGCGAGGCCATGTCGCCCATGAGCCGCGCCGGGCGCTCATCCTGCCCGAGACCGAGACCGACGACACAAGCGAGCCGAGCCCCAGCCTCCCCGTCAGAATCAGCGCCTCCGCTGAACAACAGCGGGTCAAGATGCGCCAGCGCATCGCACGGCTGGGTTCCAACCGGCCCCAGACTCCCGCTCTGGATCCGCTGTTCAAGATCATCCGCGCCAATCACCCCAAGGCAGACCTAGGACTGGTTGAGCGCGCGTACCGCAAGGCCGAGGGACTGCACGCCGGCCAGGTACGCAAAAGCGGTGACGCGTACATCACCCACCCGCTGGCCGTGACGACGATCCTCGCGGAGCTCGGCATGACGGAGGCGACGCTCTGCGCGGCCTTGCTCCACGACACAATAGAAGACACCGACTACACCCTCGCCCAACTGACACATGAGTTCGGCGAAGAGGTCGCGCTGCTGGTCGATGGCTGCACCAAGCTGGAGAAGGTCAAGTACGGCGAGTCCGCAAAGTCTGAGACCATCCGCAAGATGGTCGTGGCGATGAGCCGGGACATCCGGGTTCTGGTGATCAAGCTCGCCGACCGCCTGCACAATATGCGGACCCTGCACTACCTGCGGCCAGACAAGCAGTCTCGGATTGCGTCTGAGACGCTGGAGATCTTCGCGCCACTAGCCCACCGGCTCGGCATGAACACGATCAAGTGGGAGCTGGAGGACCTGGCGTTCGGCACCCTGTATCCCAAGGTTTACGACGAAATCGTGCGGCTCGTCGCCGAGGCTGCCCCGAGCCGCGACCAGTATCTCTCGCGGGTCATCGACCAGGTTCACTCCGACCTCCGCGCTGCCAAGATCAGGGCGACCGTGACTGGTCGACCCAAGCACTACTACTCGATCTATCAGAAGATGGTGGTACGCGGCAGGGACTTCCAAGAGATCTACGATCTGGTGGGCCTGCGCATCCAGGTGGAGAGCCCCCGCGACTGCTACGCCGCACTCGGTGTGCTGCATGTCCGCTGGAACCCGCTGCCTGGCAGGTTCAAGGACTACATCGCGATGCCGAAGTTCAACATGTACCAGTCCTTGCACACCACCGTTCTCGGGCCAGAGGGTAAGCCGGTCGAGCTGCAGATCCGGACCGATGACATGCACCGTCGCGCCGAGTACGGTGTCGCAGCTCACTGGAAATACAAGGAAGGCAAAGGTGGAGCGCTGCTGCCGGTCAAGGGCGCCGACGACGCTGGCGAGCTGATCTGGGTCCGGCAGCTACTGGACTGGCAGCGCGAGACGGCTGACCCAGGGGAGTTCTTGGACTCGCTGCGGTTCGAGATCAACACCAACGAGGTTTACGCCTTCACCCCGCGAGGCGACGTCATCTCACTCCCTCAGGGCTCCACGCCGATCGACTTCGCGTACGCCATCCACACCGAGGTTGGCAACAAGACCATCGGTGCCCGCGTGAACGGCCGCCTGGTCCCGCTGGAGTCGGTCTTGGCGAACGGCGACGTGGTGGAGATCTTCACTTCCAAAGCCGAGAACGCCGGACCGAGCCGAGATTGGCTGACGTTCGTTCGTAGCCCACGAGCGCGCAACAAGATCAGGCATTACTTCACCCGCGAGCGTCGCGAGGAGTCGATCGAGAACGGAAAGGAGCTGCTGGCGCGCCAGCTGCGTAAGGGCGGGCTGCCGCTACAGCGACTGCTTACCCTTGAGCACCTGACGGCTGTGGCTGGATTCTTCAAACTGTCCGATGTCACCGCTTTGTACGCGGCAGTCGGCGAGGGAACCGTTGGTGCGCAAGCCGTGGTCAACAGGCTGATCGCGGTTGAGGGCGGCGACGAGACGGTCGCCGAGGAGATCAGCGAAGATCGCGTTGTCACCGGTCGACGGCGTCGGAGCAGCGGTGCCGTTGACTGCGGTATCCGAGTGGTCGGCGCAAGTGACCTGCTGGTCAAGCTGGCAAAGTGCTGTACGCCAGTGCCAGGGGACGAAATCTTGGGCTTCGTGACTCGCGGATCGGGGATATCGGTGCACCGCGTCGACTGCAGCAACGCCGCCAGTCTGCGAGCCGAACCGGAGCGGCTCATTCCGGTCGAGTGGGCGCCGAACGCGAAGAGTTCATTTCTGGTGGCCATTCAGATTGAGGCGCTCGATCGGAATCGGCTGCTCTCTGACATCACCCGTGCGCTGTCTGACCAGCACGTGAATATCTTGTCGGCCGCCCTGACCACCAGTAAGGACCGCATCTGCCGGGCCAAGTTCACCTTCGAGACTGCGGATCCGACCCATCTGGATCATCTGCTGCGTGCGGTACGCGGTGTGCCCGCGGTCTACGAGGCATACCGCATCCAGCAGTAACTATTGCTTCGCTCGCCAAGCTCGCTCAGCGGGCGAAGCAATCATGCACAGATTAACCACCGAGATCACTCGCTGTCCGCTGAGCCTGCGCAAGCCACTCGCGATAGGTAGCAGCTGAGGCAGCCGCCTTCTGTGCGGCGCCGTGATCGCCGCGCGCCTCGGCCTCTGCAGCCCGTGCCTCGAGCGCTGCTATCTGGGCCTCCAACTTGGCCGCGGTATCGGCGGCCCGCGCCTTTGCCTCGGGATTGCTGCGCCTCCAGCGCTCCTCATCGGCAGCCTTGATCGCATTGTCCACGGCGCGGAGTCGAGACTCCAGTGGGCGCACGGCGTCACGAGGCACCCTGCCAATGGCCGACCACCGTTGGAGGATGTCTCGGTACGAGGCCCGGGCAGCGCTGGGATCACGCACCGGCAGGAGTGCCTCGGCCTCGGCCAGCAGCCTTTCCTTCGCTTGAGCGTTGACCCGGAATTCCGCGTCCTGCTCGGTAAAGGCCGCCTGCTTGGCCATGAAAAAGCGATCTTGGGCTCCGCGGAACCTCTTCCACAGCAATTCATCGACATCACGCGGTGCCGGTCCGGCCGCCTTCCAGCGCGCCATGAGATCACGATAGGCACCCGTCGTCGGGCCCCAGTCTGTTGAGCTAGCCAGCGCCTCCGCCTCGGCCACCAGCCGCTCCTTGATCACCCGTGCCGCCTCACGCTGCTCATTCTGCTGTGCGAACTGAGCCTTGCGGCGCCGCGTGTACGTGGTTCGAGCGCTAGAAAACCGATGCCAGAGTGCGTCGTCGGTTGCCCGGTCGAGGCGGGGGAGCGCCTTCCACTCCTCCAACAAGGCGCGAAACCGGTTCACACCCCCTCGCCAGTCGTTCCCGCCAGCCAGCCGCTCCGCTTCGAGAACAAACCGCTCTTTCGCGGCCCGAGTCTCCTCCTGTTGCCGGGCTCTTGCCGCCCTACGGGCAGCCCGCTGGTCAGCGATCAGCGGAGACAGCGCCTCCAACCGTGCCTGCAGCCCGTCCAGATCACCGACTGCGCGGGCATCGGAAATCGCATGACGCAGCTTGTTGATCGAGCCGACCGCATCGTCGGGCGAGACCGCTCCGGTGGCGATGCGCCGCTCCAGCAGCGCGACCTCCAGCTCCAGCGACTCGAATCTACGAGTGAAAAAGCCCAGGGCCTCATCAGCTGCGACCCCGGGCACCTGACCGACGACCCGTTCCCCCGCCGACGTGCGGACATAGACCGTGCCATCGCTATCGACCCGGCCGAAGGCGGCCGGGCCCATGCTTTCGGGTCCAGCGCGTTCGGTCATAGCTCAATCCTACCCGATTGTCTCGATAGTCTCGAACGTGTGCTCCTAGCCTCATTTCCTGCTGGACCATGGCAGACCCACTGCTATCTGGCGGCTACGGCACCTGGCGAGGAATGCGTGATCATCGATCCAGGGATGGATGCGACGGCCGGTGTTGCTGAGTTGATCTTGGAGCATCGGCTCAAGCCAGTGGCCGTCATGCTCACTCATGGTCACCTTGATCACATGTTCTCGGTCACGCCGTTGTGCCGCTCGTACGCCTCAAGCTGCTGGGTGCATCCAGACGACCGGGTGCTGCTGACGGACCCGTTCCTGGCAATGGGGGAGGAGACTCGGCTACTCCTGGAGCGCCTGACGGTGCGCTCGGCAACCTTCACCGAGCCCGACGACGTACGCGAGTTGAGCGATGGAGCGCAGGTAGTGATCGCCGGTCTCACCTTCGACGCGATCCATGCACCTGGGCACACGCCTGGTTCGACGATGTTTCAGACCGCCTACCCCGGGCACGCCGACATCGACTCGGTAGTCTTCTCCGGCGATGTGTTGTTCGCCGGCTCGATCGGCAGAACTGACTTGCCAGGCGGGAACATGGCAGACATGCTGAAGAGCCTGCGCACCAAAGTGCTGCCATTGCCGGACACGGTCGCCGTACTCCCCGGACACGGCCCGCAAACCACGATGGCCCGGGAGCGCGCCGGCAACCCGTATTTGCAGAATCTGACAGAACTGTCTCCCCCGGCCGCTCTGCGGCCGGCTGACAGCAAGGAGTAGCGTGAGTCGCCCCAAGCCGCTGTCCGGCTTTCCGGAATACACTCCGGAAGCTCGGATCATCGAACAGTTCGTGCTTGATCGGCTACGAGAGACCTTTGAACTGCACGGTTTCGCCTCCATCGAGACCCGCGCGGTGGAACCGCTGGATCGTCTGGCCAAACAAGGCGAGATCGACAAGGAGGTCTACACCGTCCAGCGCCTGCATGGGGAGAACGGACCGGCTGATCTTGGTTTGCACTTCGATCTGACCGTGCCATTCGCCCGCTACGTGCTGGAGAATGCCCATCAGCTGGCATTCCCATTCCGGCGGTACCAGATCCAGAAGGTCTGGCGCGGTGAGCGTCCGCAAGAGGGTCGCTATCGCGAGTTCACCCAAGCCGACATCGACATCGTGAACGCAGAAACACTCGCTGCGCATCATGACGTCGAGCTGCCGCTGGTGACCTTGGCCGCACTCGAGCGACTTCACGTTGATCTTGGTTTGCCGCCGGTGCTGATGCGGGTGAACAACCGCAAGCTGGCGCAGGGTTTCTATCTGGGATTGGGTATCAGCGATCCCGCGGCAGTGTTGCGACAGGTTGACAAGATCGACAAGATTGGCCCCGATCAGGTGATCGAGCAGTTGATCAATGATGTCAAGATCACCGAAAGCCAGGCTCGGCGCTGTGTAGAGCTGGCCCAGATCCGCTCCGCCGACGCGTCATTCGTCGACCAGGTGCGTCGACTGGGTGTCGAGCATGATCAGCTAACGGAGGGACTCGAACTGCTGACCGACGTGGTGACCACGGCAGCGCGTTATGTCCCGGGCCGACTGGTCGCCGACCTGAAGATCGCGCGGGGCCTCGATTACTACACCGGCACGGTCTATGAGATCGAACTCGTCGGGTTCGAATCGTGGGGCTCGATCGCCTCAGGTGGGCGTTACGACTCACTGGCCACCGATGGTCGGATCACCTACCCCGGCGTCGGACTGTCTATCGGGGTGACCCGACTGCTGGCACCGTTGCTGGCCAAGGGAACGTTGCACGCCTCACGGCCGGTGCCTACGGCGGTGCTGGTTGCTGTCGACAGCGAGGAGACTCGGACGACTGCCATCGAGGTCGCTGAGCGGCTCCGGGCCCGCGGCATCCCGACCGAGGTAGCGCCCCGAGCGGAGAAGTTCGGCCGTCAGATCCGCTACGCCGACCGCCGCGGCATCCCGTACGTGTGGTTCGGCGGAACAGTCGGCGGGGAAGTCAAGGACATCCGCACCGGCGAGCAGGTGACCGCCGACCCAGACGCGTGGATGCCGAGTACGGAAGACTTGAAGCCGAGGGTCGTCAGCCTTACGCCATCATGCTGAGGCTGCGGACTGCCCGGTCGATCTTGTTCCACGCGCGCTGATGAAACCTGCGCGGTCTGCGCGACCTGGCTCCAACGTTGAGGTCGTTGTAGGCGATGTGCAGCTCACGGCCCAGATCGGTGACGGTGCGCCGCATTTCGTACAGCTCTTCAGGCGAGAAGCCCATCAGGGTACGCACGGGCGGTGGAAACTCCGTTGCCGCCAACCGCTCGTCGAAGGCGCTGGGGTCTTGACCCTCTTCGTAGACGTGCGTCAGGCGATGATCTTCGAGGAAGGCAGCGAAACTGTCCCAACGATCAGGATGGGCCTTGTTGAGCCGGTTCCAGTCGCACTCGGCGTAGAGGCTAATGGCGTCAGCGTCATCTTTGTCGATACTGGTGATCGTGCGATGCGGAATCTCGTGATACTCCGCCAGCTCGAGCGTGCGCGAGTCATGGGCGAGGAGCAGGGCCGGCGTCCCGGCCAGCAAGGCAGCAATATTGCCGTGGATCCGAGTGCCGAAGGAGAAGTCGTATTCGGCCAGGTGCTCGAACCAGGTCTTCGGGTCGAGGAAGAATCGGACGCGATCGGATCGAATCAGCGGATGGTCGAGTGTGATCGGCGCACCCGCATCAGCCATGGCGGTCATTTTCTTGCCCTTGGGGTAGCTGCCGTACAGCATCAGCTCAAGGGTTTGAATGTTCTGGGCCATGTACACCAGGTTCGGGAAATGCTCCGCGGCGTACAGAGAAATCCGACCCATCTGTGGCACATACGGTGAGACGTTGAAAGCTATCGGGGAGTCGAAGTTGAGCGACTCCGCTCTCCGCTCCACCTTCAGGTTGGGCCCGTACATGAACATCGACGGGCAACCGATGACCTTCACGTGCTCGTCACCGAAGCCAAGCGATTGCAGGTAGTCGCGAGTCCGCTCACCGCGGACGCCAATTGATGGCGAACGGTCCAAGACCGCACGGACGAATCGCGTAACAGCTGGCTTGACGCTGTCCGCGCCCTTGTAGACGCCATTCAGTGAAGCCTGCTCGCCAACGCCCAGCACAGTGACGGGGATTGTCAGTTGCTCGATGAGATTGCTCAGAGCGTCGAGTGTCTCGAGGTAGCTCGATCGGAACGCGTTCGCCAGCGGAATGACGACGTGGTCGAACCTGGAATTGATGACTCGCGGGTGGCTCTTGGCCAGCCCGGAGGTCTCTAGGTCCGCGTCAGCTGTCGACAGCAGCCGATAGACCGCCTGGCTGAACACCAAGTTGCCAGTGTTGTTGCCAATAAGATTCTGCCGATACGTGGTATCGGCGTCGGCGACGTTGAACGGGTTCTTATGTGCCCGGATCAGGATCTGAGGCATACAGGGGGGCATCCTCGCGTCTGGTGGGAACCTGCCTTCGGGAGTCTAAGACAGCGCAACGCCACCGGGGCGGAAAACGGCAAAGTGGCCCGGCGTGTCGGAAATTGGCCCTCTGGGAGCTCGATATCCGGCGTCACGCCGCCCTCTGGGCTCAGCTAAGGTCCCGACATCATGACAGCGATGACGCGCTCCGAGGTGCTTCGCCGCCGGCTCGCAACTCAACGGCTGCACGGCAGCGAATTGCGAACAGCTGTCGACGTGGTCCGGCTACTCCAATGTGTGCAGTCCCAGGAGTATGCCCACGCGCTGTGGTCGCTCGGGATGAGAAGCTCCGGTCTAACGGCGGCCGACGTGCAAGCCGAGTTCGACCGTGGCGCCTTCCTCAGAACCCACATCCTGCGCCCCACCTGGCACTTCGTAGCGGCTGAGGACATCCGCTGGATCTTGGAGCTGACGGCGCCGCGAGTGCAACGGCTCAATCAGACGATCTACCGTCAGGAGGGCCTCGATCCAGCCACTTTGGAGCGCGGCGCTGAGCTCATCATCGAGCAGCTGCAGGGCGGGCGGTACCGGACTCGGGCCGAGCTGGCCCAAGGCTTAACCGATCGAGGCCTTACCAGCCAACGCCTCCATCTGGCCTACATCGTCATGAATGCGGAGCTGGAAGGGCTGATCTGCAGCGGGCCGATGCGGGGTGCGCAACAGACCTACGCCCGATTGGATGAGCGGACGCCGCGTTCGGAAGCCGCGACCGGTGACGCCGCCGAGCTGGCCCACCGATTCTTCATCGGCCACGGTCCAGCAAGCATCCAAGACCTCGCCCGTTGGTCCTCGCTCACGACTGGTCAATGCCGCGAGGCCCTAGATGCGGTCAAGGATCGATTGGAGTGCGCAACCGTTGAAGGAGTCGAAGTGTGGTTCGGCCCCGATCGGCCAGCACCGAAGCCGTCGCCAGCCGCGCTGCTTTTGCCGCTCTACGACGAGGTCACGTTGAGCTATCCGGTGATCAAGTTTCCGCAAGCAGACGGTCATCCGCATCAGCGGGGTGAGGATCTGTTGATAGGTTGCGTGATCATCGCCGAAACCAACGCCGGTCTGTGGCGTCGTACCTTCAAGAGCCGGAAGATGATCATGGAAGTTACGCTTGCTCCGGCTGTGAGGGCACGCTCGGAGTCGCTGGTGGAGGCTGCGGCGGCCGAGCTGGCAACCTTTGCAGGAAAGGAACTGGAGCTGACGATCACTGGCTGACGTGAAAACCGGGGCCGATAGGGTTACCTGCAATACAGCCGAGGAGAAGATCGTGACAGTGCGGTCGTCCGGCCACACCGTTCTGGCGTCGGCGGACAGCGAGGTCTATGCCTCCGTTCGAAAGCGTCCCAGTACCCGAGCGGAGCGGTATGCCATGGGCCGGGCGCTGCGGCGCGAAGTGCCACGGAAGAGCCTCGGCATATGGCGGGCTTCGGATGACCGCCCCAACCCGGTCGAGTTGGTCATCGAGTCGCACAAGGGCCGGCTGGACTGGCTGATCCCCATTCGCGTCGGCCGGATGGTGAGCTCTCCGTACGGTTTCCTGCGTGGTACGGCGATTGTGATGGCCGATGATGTCGCGCGACTCCCCGCGACGGGCATCAATCCGGTCGTCTGTGGAGACTCACATCTGGGCAACTTCGGCTTCTACGCCTCACCCGAGGGCGAACTGGTCATCGACCTGAACGATTTCGACGAAGCGCATCCCGGCGGCTGGGAGTGGGACCTGCGAAGGCTGGTCGCCAGCATCTGGGTCGCAGGCCGAGAGAACGGGTCCTCAGAGGACCAGTGCCACTCCTCGGTTCTGGCATGTGTCGCGGCGTATCGCAGTGAACTGCGATTCCTGGCCGACCAGCCGCTCCTGATGCGCAGCTACAACCGCCTCGATGTCGGCCGACTCCACGAGACAGCCACTGAGAAGTCGCTGCGGGATGAGATCGAACGTTCGGCCAAACGCGCACGCTCGCGCACCAGCGACCGTGCGCTTCCACGCTTTACCGCCGAACGGGACGGGCAACGGCAGATCGTCGAGGATCCGCCGTTGATTACCCGGCTGAACGACCAAGACTACGAGGCTGTCGCAGCGTCGCTGGATGACTACCTTCAGACACTCGAACCCCATTGGCGGCGTGTGGTTGGTGGCTACACCCTCATCGATGTCGCGCACAAGGTCGTCGGCGTGGGCAGCGTGGGCCTGCGGGCGTACGTGGCGCTGCTCGAAGGGAGCAGTTCTGACGACGTGATCTTCTTGCAGCTCAAGCAGGCTCGTCGCTCAGTCCTGGCGCGTTACGTGCACGGTGAGTCTGCGTGGCACGAGCATCAGGGGCAGCGGGTCGTGGAATATCAGCAGGCTCTGCAGACGGTCAGCGACCCGTTGCTGGGGTGGACCACGATCGGTGAGTTGCAGTACTACGTGCGGCAGTTCCGCAATATGAAAGGCACCATCGCACTGGATGCCATCGACGCGGCTGCGCTGACCGACTATGCGGGCATTGTGGGTCACTTACTGGCAAAAGGTCATGCTCGTACCAGTGGTGCTTCCATGATCGCCGGCTATGCCGGTGCGGGTGACAAGTTGGATCAAGCGCTTGCGAAGTTTGCCCGCGCGTACGCCGACCAAACCGAAGCTGATCATGCGACGTTGGTGAAGGCGGTACGTCGGGGAGCTCTCCCCGTTGTCGAGGGGGCGCTGCAAAGAACCGGATCGGCCTTTCGCCCCTGATCGCCTCGGATAAATCAGCCAGGGCGACCGGGCCGCCAGAGCACTGCAACACCGATCACGGCAATGGCGACAATAGCAAGCCCACCGATCCCCGCAATGGCGAGCCCCCGAGAGACGATTCGATCGGTATTGGTGGACCTCTCCTCACGATCAGAGGCTCCAGCGAGCGGCGGTCTAGGGCGACCGAGGATGGGCGGTGCAATGCCGGTCGGCAGATTGCCGCTGCACAACGTGGTGACCAGCCGGTTGACGGCTCGATCACCCTCTCCCTCAATGCCCTCGATTGCAAAGATCACCCACGTGCTCCCGAGTTCGGGGTCCAGTCCGCAGGCATCGGCGTCGTGTCGTGACGCCACGACCTGTTCGGTGTAAACGGTGCCCTTGTACACGCGGTCAACGGCGAAGCGGATGTCGGTGCGAGCGGCGTCGCCCCGGCCAACATCGTCCTTACTGAGTACGCTGCCACGGAACACGGCGTCGGCTTCTCGGAGAGCGCGACTGGTCGAAATACCCGCGCAACTACAGGCGAACGCTGGCCTGATATCGACAAGCGCCGCGCAGGTGCCGAGCAGCACCGAGGCCACCAGGACGATCATGCGCGGCGCAAGCCTGGTCACGTGGCAAGTCTCGGTTGCGCTGCCGTGGAACACAAACGCTTGGGGCCTCACCCAACGACCGGTCTGATCTAAAAAAATATAGGGGTGCGGACTGCGGGCGGCCCGCCCGTAGGATCGAATGTCGCTCAAGACGCACGGACTTAGGACACAAGGACTCAAGACACGAGGAAAGGACCACTAGCTCGTGATGCGCACCCACGGCGCCGGCACTCTGCGTGCCGTGCAGGCCGGAAACCCGGTGACCCTGGCTGGTTGGGTGGCTCGCCGCCGTGATCATGGTGGGGTCGCCTTTCTTGATCTTCGGGACGCATCTGGCGTTGTTCAGGTGGTGGTGCGTGATGAGATGTTGACGGCATCGGGGGCGCACGATCTGCGTAACGAGTACTGCATCCTCGTCACCGGTGAGGTCGAGCTGCGGCCAGAGGGTAACGCCAACTTGGAGCTGCCAACGGGCGAGGTGGAGGTTGTCGCCACCGCGCTCGAGGTGCTGAGTCCGTCGGCACCGTTGCCCTTCCAGATAGACGAGCGCGTCAATGTCGGCGAGGAGACCAGGTTCAAATACCGCTACCTCGACCTGCGCCGGCCAGGACCGGCAGCAGCGATCCTGTTACGCAGCGAGGTCAATCGGGTGGCGCGTACGCTGCTCGCCGAGCGCGGGTTCGTCGAGATCGAAACGCCCACGTTGACCCGCTCCACTCCCGAGGGCGCACGCGACTTCTTGGTTCCCGCCCGACTTAGGCCAGGCAGCTGGTACGCGCTGCCGCAGAGCCCGCAACTGTTCAAGCAGCTGCTCATGGTCGCTGGCATGGAGCGTTACTTCCAGATCGCTCGTTGTTATCGCGACGAGGACTTCCGGGCAGATCGACAGCCAGAGTTCACTCAGCTCGACGTCGAGATGAGCTTCGTTGATCAAGATGACGTGATCGAACTCACCGAGGCCCTGGTCGCGGCGATTTGGCGCTTAATCGGGGTCGAGGTGACGACCCCGCTGCCTCGGCTGACGTACGCCGACGCGATGAATCGCTTTGGGACCGATAAGCCAGACCTGCGGTTTGGGCACGAGATCATCGAGTTGACCGACTACTTCGCCCAGACCCCATTCCGGGTCTTTCAGGCTGAGTATGTCGGTGCGGTCGTGATGCCGGGTGGTGCCAGTCAGCCGCGCAGGCAATTGGATGCTTGGCAGGAGTTCGCGAGGCAGCGCGGACATCGCGGCCTGGCGTATGTCTTGGTGGGCGAGGACGGCGAGCTTGGCGGACCGGTAGCGAAGAACCTTGTGGAGTCAGAGCGCACCGGGCTTGCTGCTGCGGCCGGTGCCGCACCAGGGGACTGCATATTCTTTGCTGCCGGGCCGCGTGCGTTGGCGCAGTCGCTTCTTGGCGCCACCCGCCTGGAGATTGGCCGCCGTCAGGGGCTGATTGATGAGACCGTCTGGGCCTTTTGCTGGGTGGTCGATGCCCCACTCTTCGAACCGGCAACCGTCGCATTGGCGGCCGGCGACGTCACAGTCGGAGCAGGTGCCTGGACCGCGGTACACCATGCCTTTACGGCGCCACAGGATCTGGAAACCTTTGACGCCGATCCCGGTTCAGCGCTTGCGTACGCGTACGACATCGTCTGCAACGGCAATGAGATCGGCGGCGGCTCGATCCGTATCCACCGTAGGGACATTCAAGAGCGTGTGTTCGCTGTAATGGGGCTGCCGAAGGACGAGGCACAGGAAAAGTTCGGCTTCTTGTTGGAGGCGTTCAACTACGGCCCGCCGCCGCATGGCGGGATCGCTTTTGGATGGGACCGTATCTGCGCTCTGCTGTCCCGAACCGACTCCATCCGTGACGTCATCGCCTTTCCGAAGACCGGCGGTGGCGTGGATCCACTCACCGATGCTCCAGCGCCGATCACTCCTGACCAGCGCAAAGAGGCTGGAATCGACGTTCAGCCGGATGTCTGAAATCAGATGGCATCTTCGAGCACTTTTCTGAGCGTCAAATCCCTCCGGGACGAGTAATTTTAGGTGCAAGCTCATCCACTCGACCGAAGGGCTGTGCCATGCCCGTTGAACTCCTGACCGCACAGGATGCCAACTGGAATTTGGAACGTGGCGCATTTAATGTCCTGATCGATCAGAGCCAGCCGGCATTGCCCTGCCGCGCAGCGGGAATGACGTCAGTGATGTTGTTCGAGCGGCAGCCGCCGACGGCAGGCAGGTCGCGGCCCAGTGCACCGGACATCTGGCGGCTCCTCTCGGCCGGCTTACCGACACCGTGCTGCTACGCACTGCGAGTCTCGACGGCGTTGAGATCGATGCCGATGCTGGCACTGCGCGGGTCGGCGCTGGCGCGCCCTCTGGGGCGATTTGGTACCGCGGGCATCCGAGCTGGGTCTCGCTGCCCTGCATGGCTCGTCCCCGGGCGTTGGCATTGTGGGTTACACGCTTGGTGGCGGCGTCAGCTTCTACGCTCGCAAGCACGGGCTGGCTTCCGATCGGGTGACTGCATTCGAGATCGTCACCGCCGACGGCGAACAGATTCGGGTTGATCTGGACAACGAGCCTGATCTCTCTGGGCGCTGCGTGGCGGGGGTGGCAGCTTTGGTGTCGTTACCGCGCTGGAGTTCGACCTGCTGCCGTTACGCGAGATCTACGCCGGCGCGCTGTTCTTTCCCGCCGAGCATGCGAGCGATGTCCTGCACGGCTGGCATGAATGGACCAGCGGCGTACCCGATGAGATGACTTCGGTCGGCCGGCTCATGAATTTCCCGCCGATTCCAGAGATACCCGAACCGGTTCGAGGCAAGTCACTTGCGGTGGTCGAGGCGATTTACTGCGGTGATCCGGCGGACGGAGAGGGGCTGGTGGAGCCGCTGCGCCAGCTCGGCACCGCTGTTATCGACACCATGGTGGCCCAGCCGCCAGCAGGGATTGCCGACCTGCACATGGATCCGCCGGAGCCCGTACCCTACTGGGCGGACTCAATCGTGACAGAGGAACTACCGGCAGCAGCGATCGACTCCTTACTGGAGGCTGTCGGGCCTGGTTCTGGCTCCCAACTTCTGTGGGCCGACCTGCGGCATACCGGCGGCGCCCTGTCGCGGACACCAGAAGATGCCGGTGCACTCGCTAGGTTGCCCGGCTCATTCCTCGCCTTCGGGGCCGGCTTCGTCACGGCTCCTGAAGCGCTGGCGCCAATCCGTGCCCGGCTCGGCGCTTTCAAGGCCGCCTTGGCGCCGTACGACGCCGGTATGTACTTCAACTTTGCTGAGGAGCGCTTAGAGATGACCAAGGCGTTCCCGCCGGAGACGGTCGACCGCCTCCGGGAGGTGAAGCGCCGCTATGACCCTGAGGACCTGTTCAAGTCCAACCACCCGGTCACGGGCTAATAGAGCGGCCTTCAGAGCTGCTGCACGGCCGAAAGTGGTCACGTCCGGCCGGCTAAGGCGAATATAGGGCGCTATGTTGCTGCGTCCGCGACTGCTTGCAGCTCTCGGGTCATGTCCTCGACCAGCTCTGGGCGGCCATGGAACTGTGCTGGAGTGTTTTGAAACAGCACAATCCTCCATTGACCGTCTTGCGACTCGGCAACGACAGTTTGATGAGAGTTGGTCTCCACGTTGATTGCACCTTGGCCCGGGGGGACCAATCCGGCGATGGCGCGCAAGATCACGGCTTCTGGTCCTAGCGTCCTCACTGACTGCACCTTTACGGCATAGCGACCGGTTTGGTGGTCCGCGAAGATGCTCGCCATTTCGGCGCCGATCGTTTGTTTGCCGGAGCTCACACTGCCGTCGAATCCAATGATCACGCCGTCCGCCGCGAACGGCGCCGCCATCGCCTCACCATCGTGAGCGTTCCATCCGGCAATCAACTTCTCGTAGAGGGCTGTCACCTCGTTCTCACTCATGATGCGCATCATGCCTCCTGCTTAACTGCTCCGCTCGCTTTTGCTCGCTCCGCGCGGATCGCGCCTTGTCGCCGCCTACTTCGTCGTCGCTCGGAGACGAAAAGCGTGTCCCCTCACTTCTCCTCAGCACGGCGGCGCGCGATCCGGTGTTGGGCCAGTATCCGTAGGATCACTGGCGATGAGTGAGGATCTCTTCGGCGGTACTGTCGGCGGTTCAATGGCTATGCCCAGCGGCAGCCTGGGCGACGCTGACCGAGCCGGCCTGCCACTCGCGGTACGGATGCGACCTCGCACTCTCGAAGAGATTCTCGGCCAAGGTCATTTGATGGCGCCGGGCTCGCCGCTCCGCAGGTTGGCCGCGGGCGAGCCCATGTCGGTCTTCCTTTGGGGACCGCCAGGAGTTGGCAAGACCACCATTGCCGCGGTGGTTTCCCAGCAGACCGATTCGAGGTTCGTCGAGCTCTCCGCCGTCACCGCCGGCGTGAAGGAGGTCCGGGCGGTTCTCGACCAGGCGCGACGGGACTTGCGTACGGCTCGGCAAACCGTGTTGTTCATCGACGAGGTGCATCGCTTCTCCAAGACTCAGCAAGACGTATTGCTGCCAGCGGTGGAGAACCGGTTGGTCACCCTGATCGCAGCTACCACAGAGAATCCGAGCTTCTCGATCATCTCACCACTACTCTCCCGATCCTTGCTGTTGACTCTCAAGTCGCTCACCGACGACGACATCGCGACCCTGCTCGATCGCGCGCTGAGGGAGGATCGGGGACTCGCCGATGCGTACCAGCTCGATTCTGAGGCCCGCGACATGATCATCCGGCTTGCTGGCGCTGATGCCCGCCGCGGCCTGACCTTTCTGGAAGAGGCGGCCGCCGGGGCAGCGGCCATTCAGCAGACCTTGATCACCACTGATCTTGTTGAGCGGGCTGTCGACAAGGCAGCGGTTCGCTACGACCGTGCCGGTGATCAGCACTACGACGTGATCAGCGCCTTCATCAAGTCGATTCGAGGCTCTGACGTCCAGGCAGCGTTGCACTATCTGGCGAGGATGATCGCGGCAGGAGAGGACCCGCGTTTCATCGCGCGGCGGCTGGTGATCTTGGCCTCGGAGGACATCGGGCTAGCCGATCCGACGGCGCTGCAAACAGCAGTTGGTGCCGCCCAGGCTGTTGAGTTCATCGGCATGCCAGAGGGCCGGATCAACCTGGCTCAAGCGGTCATCGCGCTCGCTCTGGCGCCGAAGTCGAATGCGGTGATCAAGGCCGTCGATGCTGCGCTCGACGACGTCAACGCGGGCCGGATCGGCCTAGTGCCGCGCCATCTGCGGGATGCGCACTATCCGGGCGCTAGGCGGCTGGGGCACGGGCAGGACTACGCGTACGCCCATGACGAGCCGCACGGTATCGCTGCCCAGCAGTACCTTCCCGACGAGCTGGCCGGCGCCCGATACTACATTCCCAGCGAGTACGGGGCCGAGGCGGCCATGGTCACGAGATTGGCGCGCATTGAGGAGCTACTTGGCCGTTCCGAGGACTAGAGCGTGCTGAGAATCCGAGACTCGCCTGGGTCCGAGCAGGGTAAGGTCACATAGTCACGCGCGGGGCGCTTCCGCACTATCAACAACGAGAAGGAAATTCAATGTCCGGAGGGGAGATCGCAGGTCTGATCGCCGCCATCGCCTTTGTTGCCTTGGTGGCACTGACGGCCGTGCCACTGCTCAAGCTCGGGCGGGTACTGGAGGAGGTACGGCTCGCGGTGCGTGACATCGGCCACGAGTCGGTCCCGATTCTGACCGAGCTGCGCGGCACCGTGCGCGCAACCAACGACGAGCTCGTCAAACTGAGCGTAGTGACTGAGGATGCCGCCACGGTCAGCCGCCATGCCACAGTGGTCAGCGAGAACGCCGCCCAGATGACTCAGCTGTTCTCAGCAACACTCGGCGGACCGCTAGTTAAGACGGCAGCGTTCAGCTACGGCGTACGGAAGGCCATTAAGGGCAACGGCTCCCGCCGTAAGGCCAAGCGGAGCGCATGATGCTTCGACGCTTGTTTTGGTTCCTGAGTGGTGCGGGCGTTGCGATCTTCGTTTACTTGAAGATCCGGGACTACCTGAAGAAGGCAAGACCGGAAGCCATCGGTCAACGCGTTGCGGAGTCGGCAAGCAGCGTGAGCGAATCCGCCCGCGGATTCATCGACCGGCTACGAGCTGGAATGGCCGAGCGCGAAACCGAGCTCCGCGACACGCTCGGTATGCCCGAGAACCAGCCGCCCGGTTAGTACCAAATTCAACTGCCAAGGAACACGTCATGAAAACCGCCGAGATTCGGCGCCGCTTCCTGGATTTCTTCGCCGCCCGAGGTCACGAAGTGGTGCCATCAGCACCGCTGCTGTACAACGACCCGACATTGCTGTTCGTCAATGCCGGCATGGTGCCTTTCAAGCGGTACTTCACTGGAGCCGAGACTCCGCCGTTCGACCGCGCGACGAGCGTCCAGAAGTGCGTCCGGACCCTCGATATCGATGAAGTGGGCAAAACGACCCGCCATGCCACGTTTTTTCAGATGAACGGGAATTTCTCGTTCGGCGACTACTTCAAGGCCGAGGCGATTCGGTACGCGTGGGATCTGGTGACGGGCTCGCAAGAAGGCGGTGGCTACGGGTTTGACCCTTACAAGATCTGGGTCACCGTACTTCACTCTGATGACGAGGCGGCGGCCCTGTGGCAGAGCATCGCCGGGCTGGCACCGGAGCGCATTCAGCGGCGTGGTCTGCTCGACAACTACTGGCATATGGGTGTGCCTGGACCTGGCGGGCCGTGCAGCGAGATCTACGTCGACCGTGGGCCGGAGTACGGCCCCGACGGTGGGCCCATCGTGGACGAAGATCGTTTTCTGGAGATCTGGAACCTGGTCTTCATGCAGGAGGAGTTGTCCGCTGTCCGCAAGAAGGACGACTTCGACGTAGCACGGCCCCTGCCGCGTAAGAACATCGACACCGGCATGGGCCTCGAGCGCGTCGCATCCCTGCTGCAGGGCGTGCCCAATCTCTACGAAATCGACGAGTCCTATCCGGTTATGGCGCGCGCCGCCGAGCTCGCCGGGAAGGAGTACGGCGGCGATCACGGGGCCGACGTCCAACTCCGGGTGGTCGGTGACCATATTCGGGCGGGACTGATGCTGATAGCCGATGGGGTGACTCCGGGGAACGAGGCCCGCGGCTACGTGCTGCGCCGGCTGCTGCGCCGGGTGGTACGGGCCATGCGGTTGCTCGGCGTGACCGAACCTGTGTTGCCTGAGTTGTTGCCGATCAGCCGCGACCTGATGGCGGAGTCCTACCCCGAGGTGGCCTCTGACTGGCCACGGATCTCCCAAATCGCGTACGCCGAAGAAGGTGCCTTCCGCCGAACCTTGGCCACCGGTACCCAGATCTTCGATCTTGCTGTGGCTGACGCCAAGAGCCAACATCAGACCGTTCTGAGTAGTGAGCGGGCGTTTCAGCTGCACGACACGTACGGATTCCCGATCGATCTGACTCTCGAGATGGCCGATGAGCAGGGGCTGAACGTCGATGAGGCGGGCTTCCGCCGGTTGATGCAGGAGCAGAAGGATCGCGCCAAGGCCGATGCCAAGTCGAAGAAGGCAGGCGCTCAGGCGGTGGAGATCTACCGCGACCTGCGTGCGCTCGGCCCGACACCTTTCACCGGTTACACCGAGCTCAGTACGGAGTCGACGGTTCGCGGCATTGTTGTGGACGGGATGCTCGCTGAGGCCGCCGAAGAGGGTGACATGGTCGAGGTGGTCTTGGAGCAGACGCCGTTCTATGCCGAATCTGGCGGCCAAGACTCCGACGCAGGCCGGATCATCGGCGACGGCGTCGAGCTCGAGGTTGTGGACGTGCAGCGGCCGGTCAAGGGCCTGATCGTGCACCGGGTACGGGTCAAGCAGGGCGAGCTGCTCAGCGGAGCACCGGTGCTTGCGGCGGTCGACGCCGAGTGGCGGATTGGAGCCTGCCAGGCGCACTCGGGAACCCACGTTATGCATGCCGCGCTGCGGCAGGTGCTGGGTCCGACGGCGTTGCAAAGCGGCTCGTACAACAAGCCGGGCTATCTGCGACTCGACTTCGCGTGGCAGAGCGGTCTCAGCCAGCAGGTGCGCGCCGATGTCGAGGTGGCCGCGAACCAAGCGATCCGTAAGGATCTCAACGTCAGCGCAACGATCATGCCGCTGTCGAAGGCTCGCGAGATCGGTGCGCTTGCGCTGTTTGGCGAAACCTACGACGAGCAGGCGGTACGCGTCGTCGAGATGGGCGGTCCCTGGTCGCGGGAACTGTGCGGCGGTACCCATGTGCAGCACGCCTCGCAGATCGGGCTGATCACGATGACCGGCGAATCCAGTGTGGGATCCGGCGTCCGCCGCGTTGAAGCTTTCGTCGGCATTGAGGCCTTCCGGTATCTCGCGAAGGAAAGGTCGCTCGTTATGGGACTGAGCGACGCGCTCAAGGTGCAGCCCGATCAGCTGCCCGATCGGATCAACAAGCTGCTGGCACAGCTGAAGGCGGCTGAGAAACAGATCGCGGATCTCAAGAGCCAGACCGTGTTGTCCGATGTGAACAACATCGTCGCGAAGAGTCACGACATGTGGGGCGTCGGCTACATCGCCCACCGCGCCGACGGCGTCGCCGGCAATGACCTGCGAACGCTGGCGCTGGAGATTCGCAACCGGGTCCAGAACACTCCGTCGGTAGTCGCAGTCGTCGGCGGGTCGGTCGACAAGCCGAGCGTGGTCATCGTCACGACCGAAGGAGCGCGCGATCGCGGTCTCGACGCGGGTGAGCTCGTACGCGTTGCCGCGGAGACACTGGGCGGTCGCGGCGGCGGTAAGCCCGACATCGGCCAGGGCGGCGGCACCGACGGCGCGCGCGCGGTGGATGCCCTCAAAGCAGTGGAGTACGCCATCGGGCACAGGCTGCAGTTCTGAAGGGCGTGCGTTGGGCAGGACGCGGCCCCGCCGTATCAGGTAAGTGCTGGCAAGTTGCGGGTTTCCGCGCCGGCAGTATGCCATTTGCCAGCAGTTTGTTTGAGTGGGCTCAGCGTCAGAAAGAGGTCCATGGCGCATATGCGGCAGGGCGTACGGATAGCGCTCGACTGGGGCGATACCCGCATTGGGGTGGCGGCGTGCGACGCCGACGGGGTGCTGGCATATCCGGTGACGGTCGCTCGTGCCGGCCAGGAGGAGATCGCTGATCTGATAGCGATCATCACCGATTATGAGCCGATCGAGGTATTCGTCGGCTTGCCAAGGAGTTTGAGTGGAAGCGAGGGCCCGGCCGCGCTGAAGGCTCGAGAACGGGCTGTCCGGTTGGCGGGAGCGGTCCGCGTACCGGTGCGGCTCGTGGATGAGCGGCTCACGACAGTGACCGCGTCACGGCGGCTGTCGGAGGGTGGTAAACGCGCCAAAGAGCAACGGAAGCTGATCGATGCGGCGGCCGCGGTGACGATTCTCGAGCAGGCTTTGGCGTTCGAACAGTCGCAGGGAAAGCCTCCGGGGGAGTTAGTATCCGGCAACCCCCGTGCCAGCCAGTAGCGCGGCGTCCAGCGAAATCAGCTTTTACTAGGCGTTTCGCCGTCCTCCGACACTTCGTCATGCCATCCCGTTCGCCCCCGTGCTAACGGGTCCGTTAGCAAACGGTTTGCAGACCAAGATCACCAACACGTAAGTGGCTCAGCAGGTGCTGACACACCCACTGAGCCTAGGCAAACCCCTACTAGACCTAGGAGTCACCCCATGCACGAAGCTACCCCGCTATCCAGCGGCACCATCAACGGCCAAGCAGTGCCATTGAACTGGTCGAACCCGACAACGACCTACCCAATGCGGTAGCGAGCCGTTGGCCTCAGAAACCGACGGTCACAAGCCCCGCCACCTTCGACAAGGTGGTCGCCGACGCAATGCGCCTCTTGCCGAATGCGGTCGTCGAATTGGCGGCGCTCCGAGTCTGGAAGAAACTGTGAACGCCGCCGAAGCCCTGGCCGAAGCATGCCGCGCGTACCCCGGGCAGGCGCCCGACAAGCTGAGGTCGCCCAATTGCCAACTGAGGAATAATTGGAGCGGCGGAAAATCTCAAATCTGAGAATTCCGAACTGGCCCCGAGCGAGACGACACCATGCGGATCCTGGCCAACGCAGTCATCGAACTAGCGGCAATCCGCGTCTGGAAGAAGCCGTGACCGGCCAACGATTCCCCGACGGCTGCATCGTCGGCATCGTGTTCGCGTTCGCCGTGTTTCTGGCCTCCCTCGTCATCCTCTGGTGGCTGGTCTACTCCTGAGAATGGCTCCCACACCAGCTCTGATAGCGCGGGCCGACAGGGCTTCCAGGACTTTGTGCCGCCTCCCCCCACCTGCCAAGGCACGGGGCACAGCTTGTAAGGACCGCTAGGGTGAAAGCATCTAACTGCCGATCGAGCGTAGCTTGGCTTCGAATAGCAGTTCTCAGCTCTCAGGGAACGGAAGCCTGCGATGAACAATCTGAATGAGCTACATGAGGCGCTAGCTAGAGTCGTTGTCGCCGACCGCGAACCGTCTGAGGTCTTGACCGAGATCACTAGAATCGCTCGCCGGGCGATGCCCAGCGTCGAGGCAGCCTCTATCACGTTGATCCGCGAAGACAAGCCGTTCACGGCCGCCTATGACGGGCAGATGGCTCTGGATGCC
>Ga0307411_10000117_pt1 | contig 24751 bp, 25 predicted proteins | sample DK1Ometagenome_2_FD_203712 | JGI IMG/M metagenome (GOLD analysis project Ga0307411, IMG submission 203712) | Maize rhizosphere microbial communities from greenhouse at UC Davis, California, United States - DK15-O-1 | ecosystem: Host-associated > Plants > Roots > Rhizosphere > Soil | place: USA...
TGGATCCCGAGGCCGTCGAGCTCGTGGCCGCGACGGCGGACATCGTTCAGATCGGCGCGCGCAACATGCAGAACTACTCGCTGCTGAAGCGCGCCGGCCGCTGCGGCAAGCCGGTGCTCCTGAAGCGCGGCATGTCGGCGACGATCTCGGAGCTGCTGCTGTCGGCCGAGTACATCCTGGCCGAGGGCAACCCGAACGTGATCCTCTGCGAGCGCGGCGTGCGCGGCTTCGACACGGCGACGCGCAACCTGTTCGACCTCAGCGCCGTGCCGGTGGTGCACGGACTCTCGCACCTGCCGATCGTGGCCGATCCCAGCCACGGCACCGGGCACCGCGACATGGTGGCGCCGATGGCGCGCGCCGCGGTGGCGGCCGGGGCCGACGGCCTGCTGATCGAGGTGCACCCGAACCCCGAGCGCGCCCTCTCCGACGGCGCGCAGAGTCTCTACCCTGCGCAGTTCGAGCGCATGATGCGGGAGACCAGGATCATCGCGGACGCGATCGGCCGCCGGGTGGCCGAACCGGCCGCGGTGCGCGCCTGAGCCCCGCAGGAAGGATGGACGCATGACGAGTCTCGCCTGCATCATCGCCCTCGCCACGTCGAGCCTCTCGACCGTGCCCACCACGCCGGCGCCGTCGACGCCGGCTCGCGCCGCGACCGTTGCGGCCGTCCCGCGCCCGCCTGCGCGGCCGGCGCCGCGGCCGGTGCCGCGACAGGTGCCCGACCCGAAGTCGATCGTCGGCCGCAGCGCGCGGGTGTACCGCTCGCTGGCGTCGCTCCGCGCCGATTTCGTGCAGCAGATCGAGGACGAGATGGTCGGCAACAGCGAGAGCCGGGGCTCGCTGGTCCAGGCCGGCGAGGCGAAGCTCGCCATGCGCTTCGCCGACCCGAAGGGCGACGCCGTGATCATCGACGGCGAGCGGCTCTGGATCTATACGCCGAGCACGACGCCGGGCCAGGTGCTGCGGATGTCGCTCCCGAGCGGCGGGCCGGTCTACGGCTTCAACCTGCTCGCGTGGTTCCTCGACCGCCCGGCCGAGCGCTACGAGATGAAGTACGTGCGCGCCGACCGCGTGGGCGGCCAGGCGGTGGACGTGGTCGAGCTCGTGCCCCTCCAGCCCGACATGCCCTTCCGGCGTGCCACCATCTGGATCGCGAGGGGCGACGCCCTGCCCCGCCGGCTGGAGATCGACGAGCGCGCCGGCGGCACGCGCACCGTCACGCTCTCCAACCTTCGGCTGAACGCGAGCGTGCCCGCCGGCGCGTTCAAGTTCGACGTGCCCGCAGGCGTGCGCGTGATCGACCAGTAGCCGGACGGCGTGGCGGAACGCACGAAGGGCTCCCATCGGGAGCCCTTCGTGCGTTCGGGATGCCCTCGCGCTACGGGTCGTCGCTGAGCTCCGCCTCGACGTACCGCGCCTTCGTCGGGTCGAGCCCCGCGTCCCGGGCCAGCGCCAGCGTCTCGAGCCCCAGCAGCCGGTACAGGTGCTGGTCGTCGGCGTCGAGCGCGCCCAGGTGGGCGGCGATGGTCCGCAGGTCGCCTCTGCGGACCGGACCGGTGAGCGCCGCGGCCGCCCCGAGCTCCTCGACGTTCGCGACGACGCCGTGGACGAGGGGCAGGAAGATCCGGCGGGCCGTCTCGGCATCGAGCCCCGCCTGCTGCGCCAGCCGCGTCGCGAGGCCCACGAGTGTGACGGTGTAGTTCCCGGCGATCGTGGCGGCGGCGTGGTAGAGCGGCTTGGCGGCCGCGTCGAGGTGCACGACCCGCATGCCGAGCGCCTCGGCGAGGGCCACGGCCGCCTCGACGGCCGCCCGATCGCCCTCGACGGCGGCGTAGCTGCCGGCGAGCCGCTCGGGGGCGCTGGAGGCCTCGGCCACCGTCTGCAGCGGGTGGAAGGAGCCCAGCGCCGCCCCGCTGTCGCGGAGAGGCGCCAGAGCCATGTGATCGAGGAAGCCCGAGAGGTGGAGCACGGCGTGGCCGGGACCGACCTTGCCGGTGGCGAGGAGGGCACGGGCGGCGTCGGGGACGGCATCGTCCGGCGTCGCCACCAGCACGAGGGCCGCGGCCCCTACCCCCTCGCCCAGGACCTCGGGGGTGGCGTCGCGGCCCAGCACCTCGACGGCGACGTCGCGCGCGGGAGAGCGGCGCTCCAGGGCCAGCGCGATGCCGCGCCCCATGCGCCCGCCTCCGAGGACGACGACGCGTCCGTTCACGTCAGGCGGTCACCTAGTTCGCCGCCTTCACCTGCTGTGGTCCGGAGGTGGAGGCGAGCGAGAGCAGCTCCTTCGGCGTCTGCGCCTTCCGGAGCAGCTCCGTCGCCTTCTGGATCTGGGCGTCGGCGGCGGCGCGGCGTCGGAACTCCGACTGGCGGCCGTAGACGTAGCGGGCCACCTCGAGGCCGAGCTGCTGGCTCACCAGCGTGGTCGCGCCGTCGTAGACCTCGCGCGTGAGCTCGACGTCCTTCGCGCGGAGACGCGCGTAGACCTCGTCGAGCATCGCCGGCGTCACCTGGAACCGCTCGTCCTTCACCGCCTTGTTGCGCTTGAGATCGAGCGCATAGGCGGTCAGGACGTCGCGGTACTGCTGCACCTTGCCGGCCACCTGCTTGGCGAACTCCTTCTCGCCCGCGGTGAGCGTGTCGGCGAGCACGATCATGTCGGGGACGATGCCGCCGCCGCCGCGCACGGTGCGGCCGGCGTCGGTCTTGAAGACCGGCCGGTTCTTGATGGAGGTGTCCACCACCGGCAGCACCGAGTCGGCGGCGGTGATCTCGCCGCCCTCGCGCATCGCCTGCAGCGCCTGCGCCTCCTCGTCCTCCGCCTCCCGCTGGATCGTACGGCCGCTCGGCGTGAACCACCGCGCGGTCGTCAGCTTGAGCGCCGTGCCCTCGGCGATCGGGAAGAGCGTCTGCACGAGGCCCTTGCCGAAGGTCGGCGCGCCCACGACCACGGCGCGGTCGTGATCCTGCAGCGCCCCGGCGATGATCTCGGCGGCGCTGGCCGTGCCCGAGTTGACCAGCACCACGATCGGCAGCTTCGGATAGGGCTGCACGCCCTGGTCGAGGTAGGCCCGCGAGGAGCCCGGCGCGCGGCCGCGCGTCTCGACGATCTCCTGCCTCGTGTCCAGGAAGAGATCCGCGACCTTCACGCCCTGGTCGAGCAGGCCGCCCGGGTTGTTGCGCAGATCGAGGATCATGGCGCGCATCCCCTTGCTGCGCATCGTCTCGATCTCGGTGCGCAGCTCCTGCGCCGAGGTCTCGGCCACGGGACTCAGCGAGATGTAGCCGATGCCGTCCTCGAAGAGCGTGCCGGCCGGCACCGACTTCTGGTGGATCGCCGCGCGCGTCAGCGTCAGGCGCATCACCTGCTCCAGCCCGACGCGGCGCACGGCGATGTTCACCTTCGAGCCGGGCTCGCCGCGCAGCGCCTTGACCGCCTGATCGTTCTTCCAGCCCTCGGTCGACTTGCCGTCGACCTCGATGATCTGGTCGCCGGTCTGGATGCCGGCGCGGTCGGCGGGGGTGTCGGGCAGCGGCGCGACCACCGTGATGTAGCCGGCGCGCACGTCGATCTGGATGCCGAGGCCGGCGTAGTTGCCGGAGGTCTGCTCGGTGAGGGCCTTGTACTCCTCGCCCTGCAGCAGGACGGAGTACGGGTCCTTCAGCTCCTCGAGCATGCCCGTGGTGGCGCGCCGGTAGAGCTCGGAGTCGCCGAGAGAGTCGACGTAGTAGCGGCGCACGTGCGTCATCACGTCGTCGAAGAGGCGCGCCTGCTGGAAGACGCTGCCGTCCGCCGCGGCGCCGCGCTGCATGAGCCAGCCGCCGCTCACGAAGGAGATGACCGCCACCAGGACGATCACGGACCAACGCTGCTTCATCATCGAAACCTCCGAACCGCCGCGCCCGGGAGCGCCGCCTGAGAGTCCTGCCGATTCAGGAATTAACCGGCCGTCCCTCGAAAAGTTTCCCGCCGGGAACCGATCGCCTCACCTCCGCCCAGGCGGCCTCGAGCAGCGCCGGTGGCGGCAGGGTACCGTCCAAATGTCGCACCCCCTCGCGCTCGACCGCCAGGTAGTAGTCCGTCACCCGGGCATGAAAGGCCGGGCTCTCGCGCTCGAGGCGGTCCTGGTCCTTGCCCGCGGCCACCTGCCGGGACCGGCCCAGCCCGCGCGGGATGTCGAGCACGAGCGTCAGGTCGGGGTGGAGGCCCTGGATGGCGACCTCGTTCACCCGCCGCACGGTCTCCAGGTCGACGCCCCGGCCGGCGCCCTGGTAGGCCTCGGTCGAGAGGTAATAACGGTCGGCGACGACGACGCGGCCGGCCGCGAGGGCCGGCCGGATCACAGATTGCACGAGATGCGCCCGCGCTGCTGTGACGTAGAGCAGCTCGACGTGCGGCTCGAAGTGGTTGCCCCGGTCGAGGAGCGCCTGGCGCACGTGCTCGGCGGCCGGGGTGCCGCCGGGCTCGCGGACCGAGACCGGCTCGAGGCCGCTCTCGCGCAGGCGCCCGGCCACCGCGGCCGCCAGGGTGCTCTTGCCAGCCCCCTCCGGCCCCTCGATGACCAGGAAGAAGCCCCCGGCCCCCGCGTGGTCGCTCACGCCGGTCGCGTCAGGAGAGCGTGATGATGCTGCTGTTGGCGCCGCGCTCGATCCCCTGGCTGATCTGCTCGTTCACCTTGGCCATGACCTTGTCGAAGTTGGCGCGCGCGGTGACGTAGGCCTGCCCCACGGGACTCAGCTCTAGCTCGTGCACGGCCGTCTCGTACTCCTCGGTGACCGCCGGCTCGGGCATCTGGCCCTGGGCGATCGCCTGGTCGACCTGGCGCGCCAGGGTCTGGATCCGGTCGAGCCGGGCCACGGTCTCCTGGTCGTCGCGCAGCGCCGACTCGGCACGGCGGAGGGTCTGATACTCCTGCGACTGGCCGATGAGGCGGCCGAGTTCCTGCGCCTTGTCCCAGATCACGTCTCGTCGCTCCTCTGTGCGAGCAGATACCGCTCGCGTCCGTAAAGGTCCATGTCCACCCGCACCGCACGCCACCCGCGGGCCGCGGCGCGGCGCGCCGCCTCGCCGGCGCGGCTGCAATCCACCTCCAGGGCCAGCCACCCGCCCGGCCGCAGCACGCGCAGCCCGTCGGCGAGGAGGCGGTCGGTCGCCGCGAGGCCGTCGGGCCCGCTAGGGAGCGCAGGCTCGGGCTCCCAGTCGCGCACGGCGCCGTCGAGCGCGGCGTACTCGCCGTCCGTAAGATACGGGGGATTCGAGACGAGTGCGTCGAGCCGCATCCCGCCGAGCGCCTCGGCGAGGTCGCCGCGCAGGAGGGCGACCGGCAGGCCCAGCTCGCGCGCATTGCACCGGGCCACCGCGAGGGCGTCGGCCGAGCGGTCGATCGCCGTGACGCTCCGGTAGCGGCCCTCGGCGGCGAGGCTGAGCGCGATGCACCCGCTGCCCGTCCCCACGTCGGCCACGTCGCCGCGGGGCACGAGCGCCAGCACCCGCTCCACGAGGCCTTCCGTCTCGGGCCGCGGGATGAGCACACGGCGGTCGACGCGCACCGTGAGGGTGCGGAAGCCGATCCGGCCCGTGACGTAGGCCAGCGGCTCCCCGCGGGCGCGCCGCTCCACCGCCGCGGCGAAGGCCTCGGCCTCGCCCGGCTCCAGCGGCCGCTCCCGCTCCAGCCAGACGGTACCGGGCGCGGCGTCCCGCAGACCGGCCAGGATGCGCAGCGCCTCGCGCGCAGGCTCGCCGATGCCGGCGGCCTGCAGCGCCATGGCGGCCTCCCTGAGGGTCGCGCCGGCGGGGCGGCGCGCGGCCTCAGACGTCGACATGCTCCTGCCGGCTCGCCATGCGGACCCCCTCGACCAGCTCGTCGATCCGCCCTTCCATGATCTCGTCGAGGTTGTAGACCGACAGGTTGATCCGGTGGTCGGTCACCCGGCTCTGGGGAAAGTTGTAGGTGCGGATCTTGGCCGAGCGGTCGCCGGTGCCCACCATGGCCCGGCGGTCGCGCGCGCGCGCGGCCTCCTGCTCGGCGATCATGCGGTCGAGCAGCCGCGCGCGCAGCACCTCCATCGCCTTGATCTTGTTCTGGAGCTGCGACTTCTGGTCCTGCTGGCTCACGACCAGGCCCGAGGGGATGTGCGTGATGCGGACGGCGCTGTCGGTCGTGTTCACGCTCTGGCCGCCGGGACCGCTGGAGCGGAAGACGTCGATGCGCAGGTCGTTCTGCTCGATCCTCACGTCCACCTCCTCCGCCTCCGGCAGCACCGCGACGGTGGCGGCCGAGGTGTGGATGCGGCCCTGCGTCTCGGTGGCGGGCACGCGCTGCACGCGGTGGACGCCCGACTCCCAGCGGAGGAGCCCGTAGGCGTCGGGGCCGCGGACGGCGAAGACCGTCTCGCGCACGCCGCCCAGGTCGGCCTCGCTCACCGAGATCGGCTCCACGCTGAGCCCGTGGCGCTGGGCGAAGCGCTGGTACATGCGGGCCAGCTCGCCGGCGAAGAGCGCGGCCTCGTCGCCGCCGGTGCCGGCGCGGATCTCCATGATGGCGTCGCGGTCGTCGTGCGGGTCGCGCGGGAGGAGCAGGTCGTGCAGCTCGCGCTCGACGGCGGCGATCTCGTCGGGGAGGGTGGCGAGATCGGCCTTCGCCAACGCGACAAGCTCGGGATCGGCCTCGTCGGCCATCTCCCGAGCCTGTTCGTAATCGTCCTGCAGGCGACGCAGCCGCTCGGCCGCACGTACGACGGGCGCGAGCCGCGTGTGCTCGCGCCCGAAGGACTTCAGCTGCGCGGGGTCGCGGGCGACCTCCGGATTCGCGAGGGCCTGGGCGACCTCCTCCGCCCGGGCCAGTGCCTGGCGGAGTCGGGCCTCCATGGCTCAGCCCTGCGCGTCGGCGCCCTGCGCGGCCGCGGCGGGCGCGGCCTCGGAGGTGTACTTGCGGCGGAACCGGTCGATGCGGCCGGCGGTGTCGATCATGCGCTGCTTGCCCGTGAAATACGGATGGCACAGGGCGCAGACTTCGACGTGGATGTTGGTCGACGTCGAGCGGGTCTCGAACGAGTTGCCGCAGGCGCACTGCACGGTCAGCGTGTTGTAGACCGGGTGGAGATCGGGCTTCACGGGTGGCTCCTCGGGTGTCGCGGCGTCCCCTCGCCTCCGGACCATCCGGATCGTAGCGGGCTACTGGGCGAAGTGGCGGCCGGGTCGTGCTTTATCGTAGCCTGACAATCTACCCAGGGCCGCGGCCGCGAGCAAGCGGGCACTCCTGCCCAACCCCGGAGGAAGGCGCCCGGCGGCCCGCGGCGCGATTGACAGGTTCCGAAGCCGCAAGTACTATCCGCCGTTGCACTTCCGTACAATCCCGCTACCCACGAGGAACCAGTGCCGCTTTCCCCGATCGAGGTGCTGAGGAAGGTTCCGCTGTTCTCGGGCCTTTCGGATGCCGATCTGCAGGCCTTCGCCGACCTGACGCGCGAGCGGAGCTACCCGAAGGGGAGCGTGATCGTCTTCGAGGACGACCCGGGCGATTCGCTCTTCCTCGTCGCGGCCGGCCAGGTGAAGGTCGTGCTGATCGCCGAGGACGGGCGCGAGGTCATCCTCTCGGTGCTCGGCGAGGGCAGCTTCTTCGGCGAGATGGCCGTGATCGACGAGGAGCCGCGCTCGGCCCACGTGATCGCCATGGAGGACTCGAACCTCCTGGTCCTGCGCCGCGAGGACTTCCAGGCGCAGCTCAAGCGCTCGCCCGAGGTGGCCATCTCGCTGCTCAAGGAGATCAGCCGGCGTCTGCGCCGCGCCGACGAGAAGATCGGCAGCCTCGTGCTGCTCGACGTGAACGGCCGGGTGGCGCATCTGCTGCTCCGCATGGCCGACGACGAGGGCGGCGACCGCATCACCCGCAAGCTCACGCACCACACCATCGCGCAGATGATCGGCTCCTCGCGCGAGACGGTTTCGCGCACCATGCGCAACCTGGTCGAGCGCGGCGTCATCCAGGTCACCCGCAAGGACATCACGCTCAAGGACCGCCACTCGCTCATGCTCGCCGCCCGGCGGTCGTGAGCGCGCTCACGACCGAGGGGTGACTGCGCTGGTAGCCGGGGCCGCTCCGCGGCCCCTACGTTTCCCCATGCCGGTTACGCATCGCGAGAATGGCGCCCCGCTCCCGTCGCGGGGCCGGGCGCCATGACGGAGACCCTGCGGTTCTGGGGCACCCGGGGGTCCATTCCGACCCCGGGGCCGCATACGGCGCGCTACGGGGGCAACACCCCCTGCGTGAGCGTCGGCGAGCGCGACGACCGCCTGCTGATCCTCGACGCCGGCAGCGGCATCCGGCCGCTGGGCCAGGCCCTGCTCGACCGCCGCAGCAGCGGCATCCACGCGCGGATCATTCTCTCCCACACCCACTGGGACCACATCCAGGGGCTGCCGTTCTTCAAGCCCCTGATCGCCCAGGGCAACGCCGTGACCATCTACGGCGCGGCCCAGGGCAGCGTGCGGCTCGAGCAGATCCTCGACCGCCAAATGGATCCCATGGTCTTCCCGGTGCCGCTGCGCGCGCTCGGGGCCGAGCTGACGATCGAGGAGATCTGCGAGGAGCCCTTCGAAGTGGACGGCTGGGCGATCCAGCCCTTCCGCCTGCGCCACCCCGGCACCACGCTCGGCTTCCGCCTCACTCCGCGCTCGGGGGGACGCGACCTCGCGTACGTGACCGACAACGAGCTGGGCGACGGAGGCAGCTACCCGGTGCCCGCCGGCTGGCGCGCGGGGCTGGCGGAGCGGCTGCGCGGCGTGGACACGCTCATCCACGATGCCATGTACTCCGAGGACGCCATCGCCTCCCGCGCGGGCTGGGGGCACTCGACCCCGCAGCAGGCGGTGGAGCTCGCCGCCGAGTGCGGCGCGCGCCGTCTGATCCTCTTCCACCACGAGCCCGAGCACGGCGACGACGTGGTCGACCACCTCCTGGCCGACGCGCGCGCCCTGGCGCGCCGCCTGGCGCCCGCCCTCGTCGTCGACGCGGCCCGCGAGGGGATGGCAGCCGAGCTCTGAGCCTCGGCCCCGCGATGCCGCTCCACCTCCTCCACACCCCGGGCTGGTCGCCGTCGCCGCTGCGCGAGGCGCTCGCCGCCGAGCACGTCGCGACGCAGGAGGTGAGCGCGGCGACCGTCGGCGGCCTGGTGCTGCCGCACGGGCCGACCGTGCTGCTCCTGGACCCGGACGCGGTGACGCGGGTGGACGGGGAGACGCTGCGGGCCGTCGGCCGTGCGGGGATCGCCGTGGTGGCGCTGGGGGCCCCCGGGCAGCACGACCTCCCCTCCCACCTTCCCGACCGCGCCCTCAGCGCCTTCGTGGCCCATCCGGCCGCGCCCCGGCCCCTGCTGCTCGCCCTGCGCACCGCCTTCCGCGAGGCGGCGGCGCGCGGCGAGGCGCGGCTGGCGCGCGCGGAGACCGCGCTCCGGGCGAGCGAGGTGGCGGAGCTGACCGAGATCGGCGCCCAACTCCTGACCGAGCGCGACCACCGCGCGCTCCTCCGCCTCATCCTGTCCCAGGCGCGCCGCATCACCAACTCCGACGCCGGCAGCTTCTACCTCGTGGAGCGCGAGGCCGATGGCGCGACCTGGCTGCGCTTCACGCACGCCCAGAACGAGAGCCGGCCCGACCTGCCGTTCACCGAGCAGCGCCTCCCGCTCGACGGCGACTCGCTGGCGGGGCACGCCGCGCTCAGCGGCGAGCCGCTCGTGGTCGACGACGTCGACGACATCGCGCCGGACGCGCCGTTCGCGTTCAACCGGAGCTTCGACGAGCGCTCGGGCTACCGTACGAAGTCGGTGCTCACGATCCCGATGTCCGACCACTCGGGCCAGGTCATCGGCGTGCTGCAGCTCATCAACCGGAAGCTGACGCCCGGCGCGCGCCTCGACTCGGCCGACGCCGTCGAGCGCGAGGTGCTGCCCTTCAGCCCGCACACGGTGCGTCTGGTGCGCGCGCTCGCGGGCCAGGCGGCGGTCTCGCTGGAGAACAGCCAGCTGCAGCAGTCGATCGAGCGGCTCTTCGAGGGGTTCGTGCGCGCGGCGGTGCACGCCATCGAGCAGCGCGACCCCGGCACCTCGGGCCATTCGGAGCGCGTGGCGGGCATGTGCGTGCGGCTGGCCGAGACGGTGGACGCGACGCCGAACGGGCCGTACGGCCGGACGCGCTTCACGGCGCCGCAGATCCAGGAGCTGCGCTACGCCGCGCTGCTGCACGACTTCGGCAAGGTGAGCGTGCGGGAGGAGGTGCTGGCCAAGCCGCGGAAGCTCTACGCGAGCGATCTCGCGCTCCTGCGCCAGCGGCACGACTTCCTGGTGCGGACCGCGCAGTGGCGGTTCGAGCGGGAGCGCGCCGACCGGCTGGAGCGCATGGGACGGGAGGGCTACGACGAGTTCATGGCGGAGCTCGAGGCGCGCCACGCGCGCGCGCGCGGCGAGCTCGACCGTTTCCTCGAGCTGGTGGAGGTGGCCAACGAGCCGGCCGTGCTGCCGGCCGGCGACTTCGCCGAGCTGCAGGCGCTCTCGGGCCGGACCTACCCGGGGCTCGACGGGCGGCCGCGGCCGTTCCTGAGCGAGGCCGAGGTGCGCTACCTGACCATCCCGCAGGGCAGCCTCGACGAGGCCGAGCGCCGCGAGATCGAGAGCCACGTCACCCACACCTATCAGTTCCTGCAGCGCATCCCGTGGACGCGCGAGCTGGCCCGGGTACCCGACATCGCGCACGCGCACCACGAGAAGCTCAACGGGCGCGGCTACCCACGCCGCATCGCCGGGGACGAGATCCCGGTGCAGGCGCGGATCATGACGATCGCCGACGTCTTCGACGCCCTCACCGCCGCCGACCGGCCCTACAAGCGCGCCGTGCCCGTGGAGCAGGCGCTGGGCATCCTCGGCACCGAGGTGACGGACGGGACGCTCGACGGCGAGCTCTTCCGGCTCTTCGTCGAGGCGGGAGTCTACACGCGGTAGCCGCGCGCCAGGGCCAGCGTCCCGGCGGCGACGCCGAGGTGGGCCGGCAGGAAGAGCGCGATCATCTCTCCGTTCGCCTGGTCGAGCCCCGGCAGCACCTGCAGCAGCATCCCCAGCACCGATACCGCCGCCACCACGACCGCCAGCGCACGCGCCGCGCGCGCGGCGCGCGGGCGGCCCATGACCAGCCCGATGATCGCGAAGGCGAGCGGCAGCGCGAGCAGGTTCGCCTGCAGCACGTTCTCGTTGCGCGACGCGGCGACGTGGTCGGTGAGCGCCCAGAGCCCCGCCAGCACCAGTCCCGCCACGCCGGTGAGCAGCGCCCAGCCCCCCGCCAGCGCCCCGAAGGTCCGCCGCGCGGCGCGGCCCTTCGTCGCGCGCGCCGCTGCGCGGCCGAGCGCGAGGGCCGCGGCCCCGATCAGCGTACCCAGCAGCAGAAACCAGGGCAGCCAACGGGGCGGCGCCGGACGGTCGGCGAACGTGGTGCTCTCGTGCAGCGCGAACTCCCTCGCCACGAGCGGCGCCGCCCGCCCGTCGGCCGCGTTCACGGACAGACCCCGCAGCCCGCGCTGCAGCTCGAGCGGGAGGAACTGCGCCTCCCACTCGCTGATCGGCCGGTCGACCGGGTGGCCCAGGGCGAGGTCGATGCCCGCGTAGGTCAGCGGCGCCGCGGCGGTGAGCCGGCGCGTGTGCCAGCGATAGTCGTGCGGCGTCATCGCCGTGTCGTAGCGCGCGCGGATCGCGCCGCCCAGCACGCGGTCGAGGGCGTCGCGCACGCGGGTGGAGCAGTTGTCGCGGTAGTAGTCGTAGCGGTAATGCTTGTGCGCGGGCTCCGCGTTCCACTCAAGGAAACGCCGCAGCTCCGCCGCCTGTGCCGGGGTGAGCGCGAGCTCCTGCACCCAGACCGAGCGGTCCTGCCGTACGTACATGCTCGCGTACGGCAGCGCCGGAAAGCCGCCCATCCAGTAGAGCATCCGCCCCTGGGCGAAGTTCCGGAAGAAGTTCTCCTGCTCGAAGTCGAAGAGCCCGTAGTTGTACGAGACGCTCGTGCCGTCGCTCGGGTCCTCGATCCAGATGGCGTTGTGACCGAACCGCTCCCAGACCGCCTCGCCGGGGCCCATGGTCATCACGTAGACCTTCGGGGACTGCGCGGCGAGCGCCGGGGCCCACGCGACGAGGGCGGCGAGGATCGCCGCCCGGATCGCCTGCCTCACAGCGCCACGTCCCTGCCGTCCGCCGCCGACTTGTAGATCGCGTCCAGCACCCGGTGCAGCGTGAGGTGCTCCTGCAGGCTCGGCGCCTTCGCCTCGCCGCGGATGGCGGCCACGAAGTGCGCCCATTCGGCGCGGTAGGAGGCGGTGAAGGCGTTCTCGCGCGAGACGGACGCCGTGGGGGCGACGTCGGTAGGGACGCCGTGCAGCTCCTTCCAGACGTGCAGCGGATTGATGCCCGCGGTGCCCTTCGTGCCGCGCAGCCCGACGCCGAAGCGCTCGCCGCCGCCCACGTGATGCCACGTAACGTCGATGAAGAGCGCCGTGTTGCGCTCGCAGGCGACGAACGCGCTGCCCGACTGCTCGACGCCGCGCTCGCGGCCGCCGCCGTCGAGCACCGCGCTCACGCGCTCGGGCGTGGGGTTGCCCGAGAGCCAGAGGCAGAGGTCGAGCATGGTGAGCCCGAGGTCGAGCATCGCGCCGCCTCCGGCCAGCTCACGCTTCTGGCGCCAGCCGAGCTGGGCCCGGCCCGGTCGGAAGACGTGCCAGCTGGCCCGCACGCTGTCGATGGTGCCGAGCTCGCCGCTCTGGACGAAGCTGCGGACCGCCTGCACGTCGGGGCGGTAGCGGTGGTTCATCCCCACCATGACGATCCGGTCCCGCTTCTCGGCGGCGCGGACGATCTTCTGCACCGCGGCCGTGGTCATCGCCAGCGGCTTCTCGATCAGCACGTGCAGCCCGGCGGAGAGCGCGGCCAGGATGTGCGACTCGTGCATGTGGTTCGGCGTGCAGATGACGCAGGCGTCGAGGTCCTCGTAGCGCAGCAGCTCCTCGATGTCGTCGAAGGCATCGGCGATGCCGAAGCGGTCCGCGAGCGCCCGGGCCTTGGGCAGGTCGGTGTCGCAGACCGCCAGCACGTCGACGCCCTTGAACCTGCGCAGCACGGGGAGGTGCGCCACCTGGGCGATGGCGCCGCCCCCGACGATGCCGACCTTGAGCGGGTCGCTCATGAGCTCGCTCCGCGGCCTAGTAGAGCCGCTCGAGAGTAGTGGTTGGATAGTAGGCCTGGATCATCTGCTCGTAACCCTGTCCGGCGCGCGCTCGTCCGACCGCGCCCCACTGGCAGAACCCGACGCCGTGCCCGGCGCCGCCGCCCTCGGCGACGAGCCGCGTCACGCGTCCGCCCGCAGCGGTCTCGTGCAGGGTGAAGAGGTTGCTCCGCAGCATCTCGCCCGAGGGCGAGCGCAGCACGCCGCGGACCTGCGGACCGTCCACCGGCACCTCGCCGCCCTGCAGGCCGACCGCCAGGCGGCCGACCCGCCCCGACGCCGTCCGCTCCGCCACGCGCACGCCGCGCACCGTGGCCACGCGCGCCGCGGGAATCGACGCGGCGGCCGGGAGGTTCCGCCGCAGCGTCTCCTGCAGCTGCGGGCCGGTCCAGGCCTCGGTCCACCGGAAGCGCGGCGAGGAGCGGCAGTAGGCGCCCGCCGGGCCCTCGTCGCTCACCGAGCGCAGATAGCTCCGCTGCGCGCCGCGGAAGATCTCGGTGCCGTCGGCGGTGCGGCCGCCGCAGGTCGAGTAGAAGAAGGCGTCGATCGGCGCGCCGGCGTAGGTGACGATCTGCCCGCGCGTCGAGGCGACGGCCTCGGTCGCGAGCGGATAGCGCACCCCCGCCCCGGCGTACACCTGGTCGGAGACGGTGGCGTAGAGGTCGAAGCCCTGCGCGCGCCAGCGGTTCATGTTCCGCATCGCATAGGTGCGCGAGATGACGGCCTGCGCCCGCAGCGCCTCGCTCTCGCCGGGCAGGCGGCGGCCCATCTCGCCGGCCACGACGCTCTCGAGGTAGGCTTCCATGCCGACCCGGTTCACCGCGGTCACACCGGTGCGGTCGCGGAAGAGCTGCACTTCGCCGGCGTATTCCCGGCCCTCGACGCGCACGGTGCCGCCCGCCTCTGCCGGGACGAGCGTGAGGCGCTCCACCTCGAGCCGCTCCCCGCCGGGGCCGGCACCGATCACGACACCGCTCGTCGTGGGCAGCACGCGCAGCGTCGCTCCGGCGGGGACGCCGCCCACCGGTCCCACGCCGGCGGCGTGCAGGCGCAAGGCCCCGCCGCCGCCGACGCCCACGCCGGGCGCGCCGACGGCGAGTCCGATCCGGACCGTGGGCTCGCCGTCCCGCTGCGCACCCGGCAGGACCACCGCCTCGGGCGCCTCTCCGCCCCCGCCGGCGCCCGCGCCGCCGCGGATGCAGCTGCCGAGCGTGGCGAGGGCCGCCGCGGCGGCGAGGAGCGTTCCGGCGAGGCGCGGGCGCGCCATCAACCGCGGTAGTTGCCGAACTGCAGGTCGATGCCGAACTCCTGCCCGCGCAGGAAGGCCATCACCGCCTGCAGCTCGTCCTTGCTGGGACTGGTGACGCGCAGCTCGTCGCCCTGGATGCTGGCCTGGACCTTCTTGAAGCCCTGGTCCTTGATGGCCTTCTGGATCTTCTTGGCCTCGTCCTGGGGAATGCCCTGCGTGAGCGTCCCGGTGAGGCGCACCGTCGTGCCCGCGCCGTGGACGAGCTCGCCGAACTTCAGGTTCTTCACCGGCACGCCGCGCTTGATGAGCTTCGCCTCGAGCACGTCGCGCAGCTGCTGCATGCGGAACTCGTCGTCGGCGTCGAGGCGGAGCTCGCCCTTGGTGCGGTCGAACTCGATCGTGCAGTGGGTGCCCTTGAAGTCGTAGCGCTGGGCGATCTCCTTCGTCGCCTGGTTGACCGCGTTGTCGACTTCCTGGAGGTCGGCCCCGGTCGAGATGTCGAAGGATGCGTTGGTGGCCATGGTGTCGGTGCGTGAGAGACTGGGCAGGGTCGCCCGTAAGAGATAACCCGGCCGGCCCGACCCCTCAAGTTTGGCGTGCCGGCGCCCGATAGCCCTGATACGGCCTGCAGCACGGCGCCTCCCCCGGGTGCCATTTCCGCCGGAGGAGGTCCCGATGTCCCGGACCGTCATGCCCGTCGAGCTCAGCCTCAGCCGCGACCTGCTGGTCCGGCTGGTGACCGCCAACATCGCCGCCCTGCACCGCCACTCGGAGCTCCTGGGCGCGGTCGGGGTCGCACCCCGCCGCCGGCGGCGCAAGGCGGCCTGAGCGCGCCTCCCGTGGCGCGTCGTGTGAGCGCGCCCGGCCGTGCAGCGTCTCCTCCCAGAGCGTCCGTCCCGGACGCACACCTGGAGCGCGACGACATGGCCACACCAGTGCCGGCCGACGCCCATCGCGACGACGGCGGCAACGACTTCCTGCTCGGCGAGTCCTCGACCGCCGCCGGCGCCCGCCTGCCGCGGACGTCGCTGCGCTACCGCGTCTACGGCGATCCCGAAGCGGGCCGCCGGCTCGGCTGGACGCTCGTCTTCCACGACCTCGCCGGCGAGGCGCGCGTCGAGCGCTGGTGGGGCCACCACCTGCGCCCGGGCGGCGCGCTCGATCCGCGTGTCCGTCCCCTGCTCTGCGCGCAGCTCCTCCCGCGGCACACCGAGGCGCCGCTCCCGTCCCTGGCCCCGCGCGACCTCGCCGCGATGCAGGACGCGCTGCTGGCCCACCTCCGAATCGAGCGCGTGGCCCTCGGGGTCGGCGTGTCGCTGGGCGGCATGGTGGCGCTCGAGTGGGCGCGCCGGGCCCGGGTGGCCATCGACCGGCTGGTGGTGATCGCCGCGCCTGCGGTGACCTCCCCGCAGGTGATCGCGTGGCACGAGGCGCAGCGCATGGCGATCGAGGCCGGTGGACCCGCGGCCGGGCTGGCGGCGGCGCGCGCCCTCGCGACGGTGCTGCGCCGCTCCTCGTCCGAGCTCACCGCGCGGTTCGGGCGGGGCCGCACGCTCGACGCCGACGACTTCGACGTCGCGCGCTTCCTGCGCGCCTCGGCCGGCCGCCCCGCCGGCCCCGGCGCCGGGCCCGACGCCGCCGGCTGGCTCGCCCTGCTCCGCACGGCCGACCTCCACGATCTCGGCGACCCGGAGCGGGCCGGGCGCGAGACGGCGGCGCGCGCGCGCCGCGTCGTCGGCGTCGGGATCAGCACCGACTCGCTGCACCCGCCGGGCGAGGTGCGCGCGTGGGTGCGCGCCTACGCGCGTGTGGGCGCGGCGGCCGAGTACCGCGAGATCGCCTCGATCCACGGGCACGAGGCCTGGCTGCACGAGCACGACCAGGTCGAGGCGATCCTGGCCGGCCGCGACTGACGCCGGTTCGCCGCGCGCGAGGGGCCTCGTGCGCACCCGCCGCACGAGGCCCCTCGTCCGCATCGCCGTCCCGCCGCGTCCGCTGCCCGCTCTCAGCTCAGAAAGCTCTCCAGTGCCCTCGCCCGGCTCACGTGCCGGAGCCGGCTCAGCGCCTTCTCCTTGATCTGCCGGACCCGCTCGCGCGTGATGCCGAGGAGGCTGCCGATCTCCTCGAGCGTCATCGGCTCCGGGCCGTCGAGCCCGAAGTAGAGCCGCAGGATCTTGGCCTCCCGCTCCTTCAGCGTGCCCAGCACCTCCTCGATCGACTCGGTGAGAGCGTGCTCGAAGGTCTCGCTGTCGGGGCCGGGGTTCTGCGTGTCCGGGAGGTAGTCGAGGAGCTTGTTGTCCTCGCCGGGGGTGAGGGGCGCGTCGAGGGACAGGTGGTTCTGCGAGATGGAGAGCGTCTTCTGCACCTCCTCCATCGAGATGTCCATCCCCTCGGCGATCTCGCTCGGCGTGGGCTCGCGCCCCAGCTCCTGGAGCAGCGCCGAGGAGCGCTTGCCGATGCGGTGCAGCGTGCCGGCGCGGTTGAGCGGCACCCGGACGATGCGGCTCTGCTCGGCCAGCGCCTGCAGGATCGCCTGGCGGATCCACCAGACGGCGTAGGAGATGAACTTGATGCCCTTGGTCTCGTCGAACTTGTGGGCGGCGCGGATCAGACCGAGGTTGCCCTCGTTGATGAGATCCGCGAGCGACACGCCCTGGTTCTGGTATTTCTTCGCGACCGAGACCACGAAGCGCAGATTGCTGCGGACCAGCTTGTCCAGCGCTTCCTCCTCGCCGGCGCGGATGCGCTGGGCGAGGCGCACTTCCTCCTCCTGCGGAATCAGCGGATAGCGGCTGATCTCCCGGAGGTACTGGTCCAGCGACCCTTCATCGAACGATGGAGTGCGTTTCGATGATCCGACCTGCATTGGGCGCATACGACTCGACCTCGTGGCGGATATCGTGAGACGGCAGCACCGACGAGCCCGCTCGGCCGTTCCGTTCGTTCTTGCGTTCGCGTGGCGTTGACTGCAGCAGGCCTAACTGAAGGAACCTTAGCGCCCGGCAACGAGACGCGCAACGGGGACAAGCGGGCTAAGTCCTAGTCGGGACGACACATGTGACGCATCACACGCGCCGTCCCCGACCGGTGTCACCAACTCGACGATCTACGGCGGCTTCAGACCTCGTAGGTGTCCAGCTGCGCCCGCTGCAGCCGGCCCGAGAAGTCGGTATAACAGACCTTCGTCTCCGAGTAGAACTCGTAGACCTCCCACCCGCCCTCGCGGTGCCCGTTGCCGGTGGCCTTCACGCCGCCGAAGGGGAGGTGCGCCTCGGCGCCGATCGTCGGCGCGTTGACGTAGGTGATGCCGTTGTCGAGGTCCCGCATGGCGCGGAACGCGGTGTTGACGTCGGACGTGTAGATCGAGCTCGAGAGCCCGTACTTCACGCCGTTGTTCACCCGCGCCGCCTCCTCGTAGGAGTTCACCTTGACCACGCTCAGCACGGGGCCGAAGATCTCCTCCTGCTCGAGCCGGCTGCCGGCCTTCACGTTGGTGAAGATCGTGGGCTTGTAGAAGAAGCCCTGGCCGAGCTTCGAGCCGCGCGGCCGCGCGCCGCCGGTGACGAGCTCGGCCTTCTGCTGGCGCCCGATCTCGACGTACTCCTCGACCTTGCGCCGCGCCGCCTCGTGGATGAGCGGGCCGACCTGCGTCTTCTTCTCGCGCCCGTCGCCCAGCCGCATCGCGTCGGCCGCCTCGGCGACGCGCAGCACGAACTTGTCGTGGATCTTCCGGTGGAGGATCAGACGGCTCGTGGCGGTGCAGCGCTGGCCCGTGGTGCCGAACGCGCCCCAGAGCACGCCCTCGAGCGCGAGGTCGAGGTCGGCGTCGTCCATGACGATCATGGCGTTCTTGCCGCCCATCTCGAGCGAGAGGCGCTTGTGGGTGCGGCCGCACTCCTGACCGATGATCGAGCCGGTGTCGGTCGACCCCGTGAAGGAGATCACCGGCACCTGGGGGTGCTGGACCAGCGCCGCGCCGACCGTCTCGCCCCGGCCGTGCACCAGCTGCACCACTTCGGGCGGCAGGCCCGCCTCGAGCAGGATCTCGACCAGCAGCGTGACCGTGTGCGGCACGTCCTCGCTCGGCTTGATGATCACGCTGTTCCCGCAGAGGAGCGCGGGGAACATCTTCCACGTCGGGATCGCCATCGGGAAGTTGAAGGGCGTGATCAGGCCGCAGACGCCGATCGGCCGGCGGTAGGTCATCGCCCACTTCGACCGCAGCTCGGACGGCACCACGTGGCCGAAGAGGCGGCGGCCCTCGGTGGCGGCGTAGTACGCGGTGTCGATGCCCTCCTGCACGTCGCCCGCGGTCTCGGCCAGCACCTTGCCCATCTCGCGCGTCATGGCGTCGGAGATCTCGTCCTTGCGCGCGGCCAGCAGGTCGCCGACGCGGCGCAGCACGTCGCCCCGCAGCGGCGCGGGCGTGTTGGACCAGAGCTCGAAGCCGCGCTGCGCCGAGCGCACCGCCTGCTCCACGTCCTCGGCACCCGAGTCCGGGAAGCGGCCGATCACGTCGTCGGTGTTCGCCGGGTTCGTGTTCTGGAAGTAGGCGCCGGTGGTCGGGGCGACCCAGCGGCCGCCGATGAAGTTCTTGAAGGTCTTGGCCATGATTCCGTCTGTCGGTGATGTGGAGGCGGCGTGCGCCTCAGGGCGTCGGTGCGGCGGACTGCGGCGCCGGCTGCGCGGGCTGCTGTGTCGCCGGTGCGGGCGGCGTCGCCGGCGTCGCGGCGCAGGTCCAGGCCCGCGACTCGCGGGCGTAGCCCACGCGCGGCAGGATCTCCGCGGCGCTCAGCGCGAGGGTTCCGAGCAGGGCGAGCAGCGCCACGAGATGGCCGAGCCCCCGGTGGTGGCGCCAGGTGGCGGCGAGCGCCCAGAGCCCGGCGAGGAAGGCCACGCCGGCCACGGCGAAGTAGCCCACCAGCTGGAGCCCGCAGACCTTCGGATACGGGAAGATCACGAGCGCGACCGTCAGCGCGGCGGCGAGCAGCACCTTCACCCAGGTCCCGGCCAGCGCGCCGCGGGTGACGGTCGCCCCCCCGCGCGGCAGGATCATCCCGGGGCGCGTCGGGCCCGCGTGCGTCGGGGCGGACGGGGCGGCCGCGGCGCCCGTCGGCGCCGGCGCGCCGCCGGCCGACGGGCCGGCGGGCGTCTTCGCGATGGCCCGGTCGATCTCGGCCAGTTCCTTGTCCCAGTCCCTCGGCGGCGGATTGCTCATGGCTGCTCCCGGCTGAGGCCGTACCGCTCGATCTTCTTGTAGAGGTTGCTGCGGGGCATCTTCAGCACGCGCGCGGTCTCGCTCACGTTCCAGTCGTGCTCGCGCAGCTTCTGCGCGAGGAACTGTCGCTCGGCTTCCTGCTTGAAGGTCTCGAAGGTGTGGAGTCCGCCGCCCTCGCCACCGCCGCCAGCGGCGCCCGCGTACCCCGCCCCGGCGTCCGCCGGCGGGAGCAGCCGCTCGACGTCGGCGCCGGCGACCACCTTGTCGCTCGCCAGGATGAGCAGCCGCTCGACGGCGTTGCGCAGCTCCCGGATGTTGCCGGGCCAGGCGCGCTGCTGCAGGCGCAGCATGGCGTCGTCGGCGAAGCGCCGCGGCGGCACCCCGGCGGTGGCCGTGAGCTGCTCGGCGAAGTGCTGCACGAGCGCCGGGACGTCCTCGACCCGCTCGCGCAGCGGCGGCACGTGGATCTCCACCACGTTGAGCCGGTAGAGCAGATCCTCGCGGAAGCGCTGCTCGGCGATCTCCAGCTGCAGGTCCTTGTTCGTCGCCGCGAGCACGCGCACGTCGACCTGGATCGCCTTCGACCCGCCGATGCGCGTCACCACGCCCTCCTGCAGCACGCGCAGCAGCTTCGCCTGCGCGCTCAGCGACATGTCGCCGATCTCGTCGAGGAAGAGCGTGCCGCGGTCCGCCTGCTCGAACTTCCCCGCCCGGTCGGCGAAGGCGCCGGTGAAGGATCCCTTCATGTGCCCGAAGAGCTCGCTCTCGATGAGCTCCGAGGGAATGGCCGCGCAGTTCACCTCGACGAACGGCGCGGCGCGCCGCGGCGAGGCCGCGTGGAGGCCGCGCGCCACCAGCTCCTTGCCGGTGCCGTTCTCGCCGGTGATCAGCACGCGCGCGTTGGTCGGCCCCACCTTCTGGATGACCTCGCGCACGCCGCCCAGGGCCGCGCTGTCGCCCACCATCTGGTAGCGGCGGTCCACCGCCTCGCGCAGGCGCACGTTCTCCGTCGCGAGCTCGGCCTGCGCCAGGGCGTTGCGGGTGGTGACCAGGAGGCGGTCGGTGTCGAGGGGCTTCTCCAGGAAGTCGAAGGCCCCGCCCTTCGTCGCCTCGAGGGCGGTGGCGATGGTGCCGTGCCCGGAGATCATGATGATCTGCGCGCGGGGGTCCATGTCGCGCAGGCGGCCGAGGGTCTCGAGCCCGTCGAGGCCGGCCATCTTCACGTCGAGGAAGACCAGGTGCGGCCGCCACTCGCCGTAGACGGTGATGCCCTCGCCGCCGGAAGCCGCGGCGCGCACCTCGAGGCCCTCGTACTCGAGCACCTGCTTCAGCGCCTGCCGGATGCCCGCCTCGTCGTCGATGATGAGGACACGCTGGCTCATGGGTCCACGGCTCCGTAGAGAATGACCCGGCCGGGCTCGACGCGCAGATCGCGCACGCCCGGCGGGAGACGCACCGGCAGCGAGCGCCGCGTCGAGTCGCCGACCGCGCGCGCCATGATGCGCGGCACCACGTCGCGCGGGAACGGGAAGTCGCGCACGCGCAGCCGCTGCACCGTCCACTCCGCCCGGCCGGGCGCCACGACGCGCACCGTGCCGGAGGCCACCACGCGCTCCCGGTCGCGCAGCGCGACGGCGAGCGGGCCGATCAGCTCCTTCGGGAGCCGTGCCGTGCTCAGCAGGCCGCCGACCTCGACCTCGTCCTCTCCCAGCTCCACGGTGACCGAGTCGAGCTGGCGGCGCACCTGCTCGCCGAGCCCGTCGACCAGCAGGGAGGCCATCTCGTCGGGCGTGAGCACGACCGAATCGGCGGCGCCGCCGCGCAGGCGGCCGATCTTCGTCCGCGCGTCGCGGAGGTCGGCCCGGCTGGCGCGGCCGGGCTCCGCCACGGCCGCGGCCGGCGGCGTGAGGCCGAGCAGCCGCCTGCCCTCGCCCACGATGCGGTCACGATAGAGCCAGCCCGCGGCGAGCAGCGCGAGCATGACGAGACATCCGAGCATGCGGAACGGCAGGGTGAGGCAGCCCATCATCGGGCGGCCGCCGTCGGGTGGACGAGCGGCACCACCGCCCTCGGCTCGTAGCGGCTTCCCCCCGCCGCCGGCGTGCTCTCGTAGAGCACGACCTCCTCGGCGAGGAACGCGATGTCGGGCTTCAGGGCCTGCAGCCGCGCCTCGGCGCCGGCCGGGAGGCGCCCGCCCTGCCGCACGCGGCCGAGCGTCACGTGCGGCCGGAAGGCGCGCCCCTCGGGCTCGAAGCCGAGGGCGGCGCCGGCGCGCTCGATGCCGTCCTGCAGCAGCTCGAGCGCCGCCGGCGCCTCCAGCGTCGCGACGATCACCCGTGCGCGCCGCGCGTTCGGGAAGCAGTCCACCTGCGTCGCGCAGAGATCGAGCGGCGGCGTGCCGCCGGCCGCCCCGCGCAGCGCCTCCGCCAGCGGACGCTCCAGCGACGGCGCCACCTCGCCGTAGAACTTGAGCGTCAGGTGCAGGCCCTCGCCGCGCACCCAGCGCACCGGCCACTCCGCGTCCCGCAGCCCGCCGGTGAGCCGCTCGAGGGCGGCGCGCGCGTCGCCGGGCACGGGCAGGGCGGCGAAGAGCCGCATCAGCGCGCCGGCGCCGGCGTGTCGAGGACGGTGAGGAGGCTCCCGCGGCGGTAGCCTCGCGGGTCCAGCTCGACCGCCTCGAAGCCCGTGTCCCGGAACGCCGCCTCGACCGCCGCCCACGCGCCGCGCAGCAGCTCGAACGCCTCGGGCGACGCCTCGATCCGGGCGCGCTCGCCGTGGTGCCGCACGCGCAGGTCGCCGCGGACGCCCAGCTCGCGCAGCCAGGCCTCGGCCCGCTCCACCTGCCGCAGCCGCTCCGGCGTGACGGCCAGTCCATAGGTCACGCGGCTCGCCAGGCACGGCGCCGCCGGCGCGTCCCAGGTCGGGAGGCCGAGCGTCCGGCCGGCCTCGCGCACCATCGCCTTGGTCCACCCGAGCTCCGCGAAGGGCGAGCGCACGCGGCGCTCCTCGGCCGCCTGCAGCCCCGGACGGTGCTCGCCGAGGTCGTCCGCGTTGGTGCCGTCCACGATCACGTCGAACCCGCGCTCCGCCGCGACCGCGCCGAGGCGGGTCCAGAGCTCGTTCTTGCAGAAGTAGCAGCGGTTGGTGGGATTGGCGGCGTAGCGCGGGTCGTCGAGCTCGTGGGTATCGACCTCGAGCAGGGGAATCCCGAAGCGCTCGGCCAGCTCGACGGCGGTCCGGTACTGCACCTCCGGATAGGACGCGCTGCGGCCGATGACGGCGAGAAAGCGCCCGGGCCCGAGCGCGCGCCGCCCCGCGACCGCGAGCACGGCCGAGTCGACCCCGCCCGAATAGCCGAGCAGGACCCGCCCCATCGAAGCGAGGTGCGTCTCCAGCACGTCGATGTCCGCCATGTCCGAAAGCTAACCCGAGCCGGGGTCCGGGCGAAGAGCGGCGCTGGCGCCGGGGCGCTCCGGCACGTTGATTGTGTCCATGTCCGACGACGCCTTTCTGGAGATCGATCCTACGCTGCGCCTCCCGCGCGCCGAGCTCGAGTACCGCGCCTCCCGCTCCGGGGGGCCGGGTGGCCAGCACGTCAACACGAGCTCCACGCGCATCGAGCTGTGGTGGGACCTGGCCGCCTCGCCCTCGCTGAACGAGGCGCAGCGCGCGCGCCTCCTCGCCAAGCTGGCCACCCGCCTCGACACCGCGGGCCGCCTGCGCCTCGTCTCGAGCGGCAGCCGCAGTCAGGCGCAGAACAAGGACGAGGTGACGGAGCGCTTCGCGGCGCTCGTCGCGCAGGCGCTCGTCGTGCCGAAGCCGCGCCGCCGCACCAGGCCCACGCGCGCCTCGAAGGAGAAGCGCCTGCAGGGCAAGCGTCAGCGCGGCGAGATCAAGCGCCAGCGCGGCCGCGTCGATCCGGACTGATCGCGGTCACTCCCCCTCGTCCCGGTCGAGCATGCGCCGCACGCGCCGCAGCAGGTCCTCCGGCGCGAACGGCTTCTGCAGGAACGCGACGCCGGCCGCGACCAGTCCCCTTCGCACGACCTCGTCCCCCGTGTAGCCCGAGGTGTAGAGCACGGGAACGGCGGGCAGCCGCTCCGCCAGCGCCTCCCCCAGCGCGCGCCCGCCCACGCCCGGCATCACCACGTCGGTGACCACGATGTCGATCCCCCGGCCGGGGCCGTCGGCCGAGGCGCCCGTCGCCAGCTCGAGCGCCTCGCCGCCGTCGGCCGCCGCCAGGACGCGGTAGCCGGCCTCCGACAGCAGCATCGTCGCGAACTCGCGGATCATCGGCTCGTCGTCGACCACCAGCACCGTCTCGCGGCCGCCGGGCGCGCCATCCGGCGCCGTCTGCTGCGGCGTGGCGTCGCGGCCGACCTCGGGCAGCAGGATCGTGAAGGTGCTGCCGCGCCCCGGCTCGCTCGCGAGCCAGACGTGGCCACCGCTCTGCTGTACGATGCCGTGCACCACCGAGAGCCCGAGCCCCGTGCCCTGCCCCGGGGGCTTCGTGGTGAAGAACGGCTCGAAGACGCGCGCCTGCGTCGCGCGGTCCATCCCGGTGCCCGTGTCCTCGACCGTGAGCTCGATCCAGTCCCCCGGAGCCAGGGTGGCAGGCGCGCCCGCGGGGCCGGCACCGCCGGCCGCGAGGCGCCGGCGTGCGAGCCCGATGACGAGCCGTCCCCCGCTGCTCATCGCGTCGCGGGCGTTGAGCGCGAGGTTGAGCAGCACCTGCTCGAGCTGCCCGCGGTCGGCGTGGACCACGGCGTGCTCGGGCGCGACGCGCAGCAGGAGCTGCTTGTCGGGGCCGAGGGCCTGTCGCAGCATCAGCGTGAACTCGCCGACGAGCCGCACCAGGTCGAGATCGACCGGCTGGAGCACCTGGCGTCGGCTGTAGGCGAGCAGTTGCTGCGCGATCTTCGCCGCGCGCTCGCCGGAGAGCTGCACCTGCTCCACGTCGGCGCGCGCCGGATGGTCGGCGCCGAGCCGCCGCAGCGCGAAGGCGCCGAAGCCGAGGACGCCCTGCAGCGCG
>Ga0307411_10000118_pt1 | contig 24745 bp, 19 predicted proteins | sample DK1Ometagenome_2_FD_203712 | JGI IMG/M metagenome (GOLD analysis project Ga0307411, IMG submission 203712) | Maize rhizosphere microbial communities from greenhouse at UC Davis, California, United States - DK15-O-1 | ecosystem: Host-associated > Plants > Roots > Rhizosphere > Soil | place: USA...
GGCGCGCCGCGCGGCCGACGATGCGGGCCATCCCTTCCCCCGCCGGAGCCCGCCATGCCCCCCACCACACCCACGATCTCGCGCACCGCGTTGACCCTGCTGCTCGGCCTCGCCGGCTTCTGGCTGCTGGCCGACGCCGGCCAGGCGCAGTCACAGCCACAGCCGCAGTCGCCGCAGCAACGCCGCCTCGTCCTCGACATCGAGCTGCAGCGGCAAGGTCCCGTGCAGACGGGCGCCGAACACGGCGAGCAGCGGCTCAGCCAGCGCCTGCAGCTCAGCGCGCTGCTGCAGAGCGACGGCACGCCCATCCCGTACAACCCGCTCGACCCCGACGACCACCGCCGCCAGCTGCAGGCGGCCCAGTCGGCCCAGCGCATGGCCACGGCCGCGCCGATGGCGCCGATGCCCGACATCGCCGCGATGCAGGCCAGGGCACAGGCCCTGCAGGCGCGCTGCGGCAAGGACAGCGCCTGCCTGATGCGCGAGGCCTCGGCCCTGAGCGCGGTCACCGTCGCCGGCGGTGACCGCAACACCCAATCCCGCCTGCAGGCCTACGGCGAGGCGGCGGCCGCCTGTGAACGCCAGCCCGCCGGCAAGGCCCGTGAGGCCTGCCAGGCCCAAGCCCGCCGCCAGCATGGCGGCGGCGTCGACGCGCCCGAAGACAGCGGCCCGGCCACGCCCTACCTGCTCTTCACCGGCCCCATGGCCTGCGGCCTGCAGCTGACCGCCAGGCTGGACGAGCGCGTGCAAGGCCGCTTCGACGACGTGCAGGGCGTCGTCCACTACACCGAGACGGCCCAGGGCAGCGAGACGCGCCGCGACGACCTGCCCTGCCCGACGCTGCAGGCCGTGCTGGACACCCGCACCGGGCGCGTCTGGACGGCCATCGGCCTGGTGGCGCACGAGGTGCAGGGCGTGCGCACCCGCGAGGAAACCGGCCGCCGCGTGCAGCGCCATGAAGGCCGCATCGGCCTGCGCTGGATGGAGGCCCAGCCCTGGCTGCAGCAGCGCCTCGTGCAGCTCAGTTCAGAAGGTCAGGACCAGGCACGGCTGCCGGCCGGTGCCGGCCAGGCAGAGATCAAGATGAAGTGGAGCTTCAGGCCGGCCTGACTTGAGGCCCGAGAGCGACAGCCCCCTGGGCGGGTGATGAACGGTCAGGCGCCCGGCGGGATCCGCATGTCCGTCACGCGCCGCTGGCGCCGCGCGGCGGCGGAGCGCAGGTGCACGAGGGACTCCACGCGCTTGAGCAGGTCGCGGTCGTTCCAGGGCTTCTTGAAGATGCCGTAGACGCCTTCGATCTGACCCACGCGGCCATGCAGCTCGTCGTGGCCGGTGATGGCGATGACGGGCAGGTCCTCGGTGGTCAGGCTGCCGTGCACGTCGGCGATCAGCTCGAAGCCGTCCTTGTTGGGCATCTCGAGGTCGGTGATCAGCACGGCGATCTCCGGCTTCTCGTCCAGCTGCGCGATGGCTTCGTTGCCGTCGTTGACCAGCACGACGACGAAGCCGGCGCCTTCCAGCAGGCGCTTGAGTTTGGTGCGGACCACGGCGGAGTCGTCGGCGACGAGCACGGTGGCCGGGCCTTCCGGTTCGGTGGCGGGCGGCGTCGGCGCCTGCATCGGCGTGGGCGCCGTGACGAACGCGCTGGCCATGGAGGGGCTGCCCGTGCCGGTGCTGCCGGGAAGCGGCGGCAGCACGACCGGTGGCTGCGCGGCCCGCGGCGTGCGGCTCTCGGGCGGACGCGCCGGCGGCGTGTACTCGCGCGGCGGCCGGTAGTCGTCACGCTTGAAGGCGGCGATGAGCACGATGATGGCCAGCGGTATCGCGATCAGCACCGGCATCAGGTAGGCGCCCAGCAACTCCTGCAACTCGTGAAACATCTCTCCATCCCCGGGGTATCAGACCGGTCAGCCTAACACCCGGTCACCGGCGCGACCATGGAGGAAAGCCGGCATTCCTGCACGAGTTGCCGAGGATTCGCGCGCTAAAAGGTGAGCACGAAGCAGGCGCCGCCGCCGGGGCGCCGGGCGTGTCGCACCGTGCCGCCCAGGCCGTGCACGAGCTGGCGCACGACGGCCAGGCCCACGCCGCTGCCGCCGTCGCGCGTCGTGAAGAAGGGCGTGAAGATGCGCGACTCCAGCCCCGGCGCCACGCCCGGGCCGTTGTCGCTGACGCGCAAGCGCAGCCGGGCGCCGCGGCTCAGGCCGGCGTCGATGCGCAGCCGCGGTGGCTGGGATTGGGGCCGCCCGGCGCAGGCCTGCAGCGCGTTCTGCGCCAGGTTGATCAGCACCTGTTCCAGCTGTGCCGCGTCGGTGCGCAGCGCCAGGCTCGCGGGCTCGACGGCGATCTCCACCGCCCCGCCGGCGGCGTCCCACGCCGGCGTGACGAGCCGCTGCACGGCCTGCAGCAGCGGCAGCAGCGCCACGTCGGACAGCGTGGGCGCCGGCGGCTGGCTGACGCTGCGGTAGCGCTCCACGAAGCCCTGCAAATGCGCGGCGCGGCGCGCCAGCGCGGCCAGCGCGGCGTCCAGCTCCTCGCGTTCGCCGGCTTCCAGCAGGGCCGGCGCGCTGGCCGCCAGCGACGCGATGGGCGTCAGCGAATTCATGATCTCGTGCGTCAGCACCTGCACCAGCTGGCGCCAGGCGACCAGCGTCTCGGTCTCCAGCTCCGATTCGATGGGTGCCAGCGCCGCCAGCCGCCAGGGCTGGCCTTGCACGGTGAGCGCCGACACGGCCAGCACCGCGCGCTCCTGGCCGTGCTCGGTGGGCAGCGTGACGACGCGCCGGCCAGGCTGGGCATCCAGCAGCGCCAGCAAGGCGGCGGGCTCGACGGCGCGCCCCGGCGCGATCAGCCGGCGCGCGGCGGCGTTCAGTGCCAGCGGCGCATGGCCGGCGACCAGCCGCCACAGCGCCAGCGGCGCGTGCTCCAGCGCCGCGTCCAGGTCCGGCCGTGGCGCGGCCGGCGGGTCGGGCGGCAGCGGCGCCGGCTGGTGCGCGAGGCGGCTCAGCGACGCCCAGCCCAGCGCGGCGGCGATCAGCCCGGCCAGCGCGCAGCCGACCAGCAGGCGCGGTGAATCCAGCGTGGCGATGGCACCGGCCGAACTTGCCGCCAGCACCAGCGCTGCGGCGGCGACGCGGGCGCGGTCAAAGGCCATGCTTGTCCAGCCGCCGGTACAGCGCCGCGCGGCTGACGCCCAGCAGCTTGGCGGCCTGGCTGATGTTGCCGTCGGCCTGGGCGAGGGCCGCCTGCACGGCTTCGCGTTCGCGCTGGGCGAGGTCCAAGCCTTGTTCAACGGGGGCGGGCGTGGCTACATCCGGTAGGCCGAAATCGGCGAACGCGAACAGCGGCCCGCGCGCCAGCAGCGTCGCGCGCTCGCAAGCCTGGCGCAGCTCGCGCACATTGCCGGGCCAGCGGTATGCCGTGAGCCTGGCCAGCGCATCGGGCGTCAGCTCGACCGTGCGCTTGGCGAATTGCGCCAGGTAATGCCGCAGCAGCAGGGCGATGTCGCCCGCGCCGCGTTCGCGCAGCGGCGGTACGCGCAGCACCACGGTGTTGAGGCGGTAAAGCAGGTCGGGCCGGAAGCGTTTGGCGTCGAACAGCTCGGCCTCCGACGCGTTGGTGGCGGCCAGCACGCGCACATCGACGGCAATCGGCTTGTCGCTGCCTAACGGCGTGACTTCACGGCGCTCCAGCGCGGCCAATAGCTTGGCCTGCTGGGCCAGCGGCATGTTGCCGATCTCGTCGAGGAACAGCGTGCCGCCGGCCGCCGCGACAAAGCGCCCGGGCCGCGACTCGCGCGCATCCGTGAAGCTGCCGCGCCGGTGGCCAAAGAGCTCGCTCTCCACCAGCGCCTCGGGCAGCGAACCCATGTCCACGGCCAACAGCGGCCCGGCGGCACGCGGCGAGGCACGGTGCAGCGCTCGGGCCACCAGCTCCTTGCCGACGCCGTTCTCGCCGAGGATGAGTACGCTGGCTTCACTGGCGCCCACCTGGGCGATCTGCGCGCGCAGCGACTGCATAGCGGCGGAATCGCCCAGCAGTTCGCCGACCGCAGGCGCGGGTGCCCGGCGGGCCAACGCTGCCTGCACGCAGGCCACCAGCCGCTCATTGGCCCAGGGCTTGGTGATGAAGTCCACCGCGCCGGCCTTCAACGCCTGCACGGCCAGTTCGACCTCGGCGTAGGCCGTCATGACGACGACCGCCGGCGCATCGCGGCGCGAGACGACCTCGCGCAGCAGCGCCAGCCCCGCTGCGCCATCGCTCGCGCCTGGCGTGAAGTTCATGTCCAGCAGCAGCACGTCAGGCCGGGTCTCGTCCAGCGCGGCCATCAGCTCGGCGGGCGCGTGGCGCACCGCGACAGCGCTGAGCTTGCGCAGCGCCAGCCGTGCGGCCAGCGCCACGTCCGGGTCGTCGTCGAGGATGAGGATCATGGGAGGGCGCGACTCTAAGGGCGCGCGGGTGCCGGGGCAAGGCGGTGTCCGGAAGCGGACGGTGCCGGTGTCCGCAACTGGACGCTCGTGGCGCTTTTGGGCCCGCTTTCCCAGGGGAAACGCCTGGCCCGGCTCTTGCACAAAGACAGCCCATGAAGCTGCTCCTCTCCCCTTCCTCCTGGCGCGGCGCCTGGCGCCAGCTGCGCGCCGAGCCCGGCTCGTCCGCCCTCGTCATCACCGGGCTGGCGCTGGGCCTGGCGCTCACGCTGTTGACGGTCGCCTTCCTGCGCGACGTGCTATGGCCGCATGCCCACCTGCCCGAGACGGACCGCCTCATCGCCTTCGAATGGAAGACGCGCGGGCCCGGTGGCGGCTACAACGACTGGATGAGCCACGTGCCCAACACGCCGCTGAGCCGGGCGCTGCGCGACACCGGCGCGCCGGTGGGCGCGATGAGCCGCGTCATCTCGCTGCCGCTGCTGTCGCGGGCCGTCGACGCTCAGGGCGCCACCCACCATGCGCGGCTGCCGACGGCGCTGGTGGACCCCGATTTCCAGGACCTCTTCGGCGTGCGGCCCATCGCCGGCGACCTCAAGGCCGCGCTGACGGCGCCCCACGGCATAGCGCTGACGGAGGCCGGCGCGAACAAGCTGTTCGGCACGACCCAGGTCGTCGGCCGGCCGATCAGCACGCTGCTCACCGTCGACGGCGAGAACGGCCAGCCGCAGTCGGTGGAGCTGACGCTGACCGTCATGGCCGTGCTGCCCGCGCCCAGCCTGAACTCGTCGGTCATCTACGAAGCGCTGACCGGCTTCAACGCGCCGCCGGCCAAGGCCTATGTCGAGCGCGCCAGCATGTGGACCTGGGGCAACGGCCATCTCTACGCCCGCCTGCAGCCCGGCGCCACGGCCACCCAGATGGGCGAGCTGGCTGATCGCCTGCTGCACCAGCAGCCCGTGCCGAAAGGCCTCCCGGCCGACTTCCTTAAGGGCGGTGGCAGCTTTGCGACGCTGCGCGCGCTGCCCGTGGCCGACCTGGGCCTGCACGGCGCCGGCAGCGGTCAGCGCCGCCTGCAGCTCGGCAGCCTCGCGGCCGCGGCCGCCGGCGTGCTGGCGCTGGCCGTCATCAACTTCATCAACCTGTGGAGCGTGCGCACGCTCAGGCGCCAGCGCGAGATCGGCCTGCGCAAGTCGATGGGCGCCGGCGCACCGGCGCTGGCCGCGCAGTTCTTCGTCGAGGCGCTGGCCGTGGCCGGCTTGGCCGGGGCGCTCGGCCTGCTGCTCGCCTGGTGGGGCACGCCGGCCGTGTCGGTACTGATGCAGCACAGCTTCGACGCGCCGGTGCTGGCGCCCGGCATGGTGGCGCTGACCGGCCTGCTGTGCGTGGTGATCGCGGCGTTGAGCGCGCTGCCGTTGACGCACATCGCGCTGCGCGTGCGGCCCGCCGAGTCCCTGGCCGGACGCAGCCACAGCGAGGGCGCCGCCAGCCGCTGGCTGCGCCGGCTGATGACCACGGTTCAGTTTGGCGCCGCCGCGCTTTTCACCGCGATGGCGTTGACGGTGGCCTGGCAGAGCCGGCATGTCGCCGACATGCCGCGCGGTTTCGAGGTCGAAGGCCGCATCGCCGTGGACTTGCCATGGGAGACGAAGCCGGCGCAAACGACGGCGCTGCTCGCGCGCATCCAGACCTGGCCCGAGGTGCTGGCTGCGGCGGCCTCCGAGGACGTGCCGGGACGCGACTTCGGCGACTGGTACATCGACTACACCGGCCCCAGCGGCCAGGCCGTGGCCTTGCGCTACGGCGCGACCTTCACGCCGGGCTTCCTGGAGCTGTTCGGCATGCGCCTGCTGGCCGGCCGGCTGTCGGCCGACCACCGTGCCGAGGTGGCCAGGAAGGGCGCCGTGCTGGACCGCCGCGCCGCGCGAGCGCTCGGCTTTGCCAGCCCTGAGGCCGCCATCGGCCAGAGCGTGTTCGACGACGGCAAGCCGTTCACCGTCGTCGCCGTCATCGACGACATCCGCGTCGAAGGCCCGCGCACCCCGGACATGCCGCACATCCTGATGCCCCTGGTCGAGCGCGGCCCCGGCGTCATCAGCGTGCACAGCCGCAACCCGGCCGAGACGCGCCGCAAGCTGGCCGCCCTCGTCAACGAGACCCTGCCCGATGCCCAGGCGCAGGTGCTGCCGGTGCGTGAGCAGCAGGCCCGCAAGATGGCTGAGGACGTGCGCCTCGGCCAGCTCATCGCCGTGACCGGCGCGCTGGCCCTGCTGCTGGCGGCCGTGGGCATCTACGCGCTGGCCGCCTACACGCTGCGCCGCCGCGAGCGCGAGATCGTGCTGCGCAAGCTGCACGGCGCTGGTGCCGGCGTGGTGGCGCGGCTGCTGCTCAAGGAGTTCGCCGGCGTGCTGCTCGCCGCCTGCGCCGTGGCGCTGCCGCTGGCGGCCTGGGTGACGCAGACGTACCTGAGCGGCTTCGTCGTGCGCGCGCCGGTGGGGCCGGGGTCGCTGTGGGTGCTGCTGGCAGCGGTGGTGCTGCTGGCCGTCGTCACCATCGTGGCGGTGGCCCGCCATCTGCGCTCGGCGCTGGCGCTGCGGCCGCTGCAGGCCCTGCGGGGTTGACATGACACCGCGCGCCTGGGTGTCGCTGCGTTCGATGGACCTGCGATGAGCGACATGGCCGATCAAAGGCACGTCTCCGGCGCCGCGATGGACCGCCGCGTGGCCGTGCCGCGACGCTACGGCCTGATCGTGCTCGCCGTGCTGGCCGCCCTCGCCGTGGCGGTGCTGCTGCTGCACTACTGGCCGCGCGGCGTGCCGGTGGCGCGGGCGGATGTCGAGATCGCCACCGTGAAGACCGGCGCCTTCCGCGACGTCGTCGTCGGCCGCGCGACGGCGCAGCCACTGCAGTCCGTGCTGCTGGATGCGACCGAGGACGGCCGCGTCGAGCAGGTGCTGGTGAAGGACGGCGCGCGCGTCGAGGCCGGGGAGCTGCTGGTGGTGCTGGCCAGCAGCCAGCGCGCGCAGGAGCTGATGGCGCGATCGGCCGAGTCCGCCCAGCAGCTGGCCAACCTCGGCACGCTGCGCGCCGCGTTGATGCAGGCGCAGGCGCAGCAGCGGCGCGGGCTGACGGAAGCCGAGTTCGAGCTGGAGCGCGTGCGCCGCCTGCACGAGCGCAACCGCGGGCTGGCGGCTCAGGGCTTCCTGTCGCCGTCGGCGCTGGAGGATTCGGCCGACAAGCTGGCGATGGCCGAGAAGCTCGTCGCCCAGGCGCGCGCCGACGGCCGCGAGGAGCTGGCCACGCGGGCGCAGTCGGTGCAGGCCATGCAGCGCGCCGTCACCGACCTCAACCAGCGCCTGGCCGCCATGCGCACCGCCAGCGAGGGCCTGGCCGTGCGCGCCCCGGTGGCCGGCCGCGTGACCGGGCTGACGCTGCAGGTCGGCGAGAGCGTGCGCGCTAGCACGCGCATCGCGCGGCTGGACAGCCTGGACCGCTTCAAGCTGGCCCTGCGGCTGGACGAGTTCCACCTCGGCCGCGTGCGCGAGGGCCTGGCCGCCGAGCTGCAGCACGAGGGCCGCGCCCATGCGCTGCGCGTCGTGCGCATCGATCCGCAGGTCAAGGACGGCCTGTTCACCGTGGAGCTGCATTTCGACGCCGAGCCGCCGCCGCTGCAGGTCGGCCAGGGCCTGGACGTGCGCCTGACGCTCGGCCAGCCCAAATCCGCGCTGCTGCTGCCCGATGGCGGCTTCTACGCCGACACCGGCGGCGCCTGGGCGTTCGTGCTCGACGCCAGCGGCCGCCACGCCGAGCGGCGTCCGCTGCAGCTGGGCCGCCGCACCGACGGCGTCATCGAAGTCATCGGCGGCCTGCGGCCCGGCGAGCAGGTCGTCGTCTCTCCCTACCGCGCCTTTGTCGGCGCATCAGCCCTCGATATTCAATAGACCATGTTCAAGCTCAAGCACCTCACCAAGACCTTCCACACCGGCGACATCGAGACCACCGCGCTGGACCGCATCGACCTCGACATCGAGGCCGGCGAATACCTCGCCATCACCGGCCCGTCGGGCTGCGGCAAGTCCACGCTGCTGGGCATCCTCGGGTTGCTGGATGCGCCGAGCAGCGGCGAGTACTGGTTCGACGGCCACAACGTGGCGGGCTGGAACGAGGGTCAGCTCAACACGCTGCGCCGCGGCCGCATCGGCTTCGTGTTCCAGAGCTTCAACCTCATCGACGACCTGACCGTGGCGGAGAACATCGGCCTCGCGCTGGAGTACGGCGAGCTGCCGGCACGCGACCGCCGCCAGCGCGTCAACGAGGTGATGGAGCGCCTGGGCCTGACCCACCGCGCCGGCCATCGGCCCAGCCAGCTCAGCGGCGGCCAGCAGCAGCGTGTCGCGATCGCACGCGCCATTGCGGCGCGGCCCGCGTTGCTGCTGGCCGACGAGCCGACCGGCAACCTGGACAGCGCCCACGGCGCCGAGGTCATGCGCATCCTGCGCGAGCTGAACGCCGACGGCACGACGCTGGTCATGGTGACCCACTCGCTGGAGCATGCGGCGCAGGCATCGCGGACGTTGCGGCTGCTGGATGGGCGGGTGGTGGTGGATGCGGTGACGGCGGTGGCTTGAGGCTTTGGCTTGGCGTGACACCCAGCCGGGGTTTGCCTTCGGCGAAAACATCGGTTTTCGCCCCGGGCGGCCGACTCACTTTCTTGCGCGGTTTTGAAAGTGGCCAACGGCCAAATCCAAAAGCCGGCCGGTGGATGCATCCCTCTTATCCCCTTTAGCCCCGCCGAGGAACGGAAGGCCTCAAGGCCTGAGTACCGCAGGGAACCGTCTCGCGCGTCGCCTGCGAGGACACCGAGCATTACCGCGTCACACGCCATTTCATGGCCGACCCGCAGCGCATGCTGCGTTCGCTGATGGCCCGCTGACGCCTCGCCGAGACAGCGCCGAGACATCCGCGCTTTAGGATGCCGGCCCATGCACCCCCTAGTTCGTGGCCTGGCCGGCCTGTTGCTGCTGCTCGCGACGGGCCTGACCCGGGCCGACGCCGGCGTCGGCCCGCTGGAGGTGCAGTTCCGCAGCGTGACCGTGCCGCAGAACTCCGTGCCGGCCATCGCGCAGGACCGCGCGGGCCTCATGTGGATCGCGACGAACAAGGGCGTGACGCGCTACGACGGCTACCGGCTGCGGCCCATCGAGCTGGCGGGCGACACGACGGCCAAGCGCAGCCTGGGCTGGGTGCGGGCCATGGCGCCAGCGGCCGACGGACGCATGTGGATCGGCACGGAATTCCAGGGTCTGGTGGCCCACGACCCCGCGCAGGACCGCGTCGAAAGCCATGGCAGCGCCCAGGGCGGCCCGGGGCCGCATGCCGCCATCCGCGCGCTGGCCGTTGGCCGCGACGGCGCCATCTGGGTCGGCACGATGGGCCGCGGCCTCTACCGCTACGAACCCGCCGCGCGGCGCTACGACGCCCATGAGCTGAACTGGCGAGGCCAGGCCGAGACGCGCGTGCTGGCGCTGCGCGTCGGCGCGGACGGCGTGGTCTGGGCCGGCCATTGGCGCGGCCTGGCGCGCTTTGTCGATGGCGCCTGGGAGAACCTGGCGCTGCCGGGCCTGGATCAGGGCATGCCGGTGCTGGCCCTGGCCGAGGACCGCGGCGGGCGCATCTGGCTCGGCACGCAGGATGGCCACCTGGGCGTGGTCGAGCAGGGCCAGGTGCGCTGGGTGCAGGCGCTGGGCATGCCCATCCATGCGCTGGCCGAGGCGGCGGACGGGCGCCTGTGGGTGGGCGGCAAGGTGGGATTGTTCTGGGTCAACCCGGCCAACGGCGTCATCGACGCGCGGCTGCGCCAGGACCCGCGCCGCGCCATGGGCCTGGCCGGCAACGACATCAGCGGCCTGCTGCGCGACCGCAGCGGCGCGATGTGGGTCAGCGGCTACGGGCTGGGCGTGCAGCGTCACCTCACCCACCCGGCCCTGGCCGTGCGCGGCCCGGACGCCGACCTGGCGAGCCCTCTTGCCGAGGCCGACGTGCGTGCCGTGCTGGCACTGAAGAACGGCGAGGTGCTCAGCGCCACGCAGACCGGCCACATCGTGCGCCTGGACGGCCGGCCCGGCGGCGAGCTGGCGACGCTGGGTGAGTGGCCGCGTGAGCGGCACAGCGTCGTCGAGATCATGGCCGAGGCCGCGGACGGCAGCCTGTGGATGGCGGCGGCCGGGCGCCTGGAGCACCGCGCCGCCAGCGGGCGCCTGCTGCGCGACTGGGCGCTGGACGGCGGCCGCGCCCAGCAGCTGTTGCCGCGCGCCGACGGCAGCGTCTGGCTCGGCCTGCAGGAGGGCGTGTACCGCCTGGCCCATGCGTCGGCGGCGGCGCTGGAGCGCGTACATCCCGCGCAGGGCCAGCCCCTGCATGGCGGCATCTACGTGCTCAAACAGGCGCCGGACGGGCGCTTGTGGGTGGGCGGCCAGCAGGGGCTCTACCGCGAGCGAGAACCCGGCGCAGGCGAGCTGGAGACCGTGCGGCAGGCGCCCACCGAAGGCCTGGCCAGCCCCATCGTCATGGGCCTGCTGTGGGGGCGTGACGGCCGGATGTGGGTGGACACGCCGGTCAGCGGCCTGCACCGGCTCAAGGGCTGGGACGCCGAGGGCCGCGCGCGCTTCGAGCGCATCAGCGAGCGCCACGGCGTGGAGGGCGTGTTCGGCGGCAACCTGCACGAGGACCAGCAGGGCCGCATCTGGAGCCAGCTCTACGTCTACGACCCCGCGGCCGACCGGCTCGACAGCTTCGGCGGCGCCGAGGGCGCCAACTTCGGCAGCTTCTGGTTCTTTGCCAGCACCGAGCTGCCCGGCGGCGGCCTGCTGTTCGGCGGCAGCCGCGGCCTGCTGCGCGTGCTGCCTGACAGCTGGCGCGCCCAGCCGTCCAACCCGCCGCTGGTCATCAGCGCGTTGCGCGTCAACGGCCAGCCGCAGGAGCCGCCGCGCCCGCTCGCCGACGGCCTGAAGCTGCCGCCGGAGAAGCGCACGCTGTCCATCGAGTTCGCCGCGCTGGACTATGCCGACCCGACGCGGCTGCGCTACGAGTACCGGCTGGCGGGTCTGGACAATGACTGGACGCGCGTGGACGCCAGCGGCCGAAACCCCAGCTTCGGCCCGCTCCGGCCCGGCCAGTACACGCTGCAGGTGCGCGCCACGGCCCACCACTCGCTGTGGGGCACCGAGCAGCTGCAGCTGCCCATCACGCTGGAGCCGGCCTGGTGGGAGACCAACGTCGCGCGCGTCGCCGGCGTGCTGCTGGCGCTGGCCGGCGTCTGGGGCTGGACGCGCTGGCGCACCCGCCAGCTGCGCCAGCACGAGGCCGAGCTGCAGGGGCTGGTGGACGAGCGCACCGCCGAGTTGCGCGAGCTGAGCCTGACCGACACGCTGACCGGCCTGCGCAACCGCCGCTACCTCGAGCTGCGCCTGGACGACGACCTGCGCCTGTGCCTGCGCCGCTTCGAGACGCCGGGCGACGCCGGCCTGGCAGCCGACGCGGGGCCCGGGGCCGACCTGCTGCTGATGCTGCTGGACCTGGACCACTTCAAGCGCATCAACGACCAGCACGGCCACGCCGCCGGCGACGCGGTGCTGGTGCAGCTGGCCGGCCGGCTGCGGCAGGTGTTCCGCGAGACCGACTCGCTGGTGCGCTGGGGCGGCGAGGAGGTGCTGGTCCTGGCGCGCGAGACCGAGCGCCGCGACGCCGCCGAGCTGGCCGCGCGCGTCTGCGCCGCGGTGCGCGACCAGCCCTTCCAGATCGGCAACGGCGGCCCGGGCGAGACGGTGCAGGTGACGGTCTCCATCGGCTTCTGCGCCTTCCCGCTGGACCCGAAGCACCCGCGGCTGTGGGACTGGCGGGCCTGCCTGGGCCTGGCCGACTCGGCCCTCTACGCCGCCAAGGCCCAGGGCCGTGATGGCTATGTGGGCGCCATCCGCGCCGATGGCCTGTCGCCGCGTGAGGCGCCCGACGGCCTGCCGGGCTGGCGGCGTGCGGCGCGGCTGGACGTCGCGCGCAGCGTCGACGACGACGCGCTCAGCCCGACCTGAACAGCGCCCTCAGCGCTGCCGGCAGCTCGGCGCGCCAGGCCGCCTCGTTGTGGCCGGCCTCCTCCGCGATGTGCAGGCCGAGCTGGCCGGGCGGCAGCTGCCGGCCCAGCAGCGCGTGCATGCGCCGCGTCTGCTCCACCATGCCGCGGCCCTCCTTGCCGCCGCAGTAGACATGCACGCGCGTGTCGGCCGGCAGCGTGGCGCGGGCGGTGGCGTCGAAGAGCTCGGGCGCGGCCCAGTAGGACGGGCTGAACAGGCCATAACGCCCGAACACCTCGCCATGGCGCAGCATCGCCGCATGGCTGATGAGGCCGCCCAGCGAGCTGCCGATCAGCGCGGTGTGCTCGCGCGCCGGCCGCGTGCGCCAGCCGGCGTCGATGAAGGGCTTGACCGTCGTGACGATGAAGTCCAGATAGGCCGCGCCCTCGGCCTTGCCCAGCCGCGCGTGGTCATAGGGCGCCATCTCGGTGTTGCGCTTGTCGCCGCCGTTGTCGATGCCGACGACGATGGCCTCGAACCCGCTCTCCTGCGTGAGCTGCGCCATGGTCTCGTCCACGCCCCATTCGCCGGCATAGCCCGTGGCCGCATCGAAGAGGTTCTGGCCGTCGTGCATGTAGATGACGGGATGGCGTCTGGCCGGTTCGCTGGCGTAGCTGGCCGGCAGGCACAGCCGCAGCGTGCGCTGGCGAGCGAGGCCCGGCATGGCCAGCGGCGGCTCGAGCACCTGCACGCTGGACAGCGCGGTGGACTCGGCGGCGCGGGCCGGCAGCGCGGTGAGCAGGGGCAGGGAGAGGACGAGGCGGCGTTGCATGGCTGGCACGCTAACCGAGCGCCGCCGGCCTGCCGCTCGTCACGCCCTTCTCGCTGTCCGGTGCATGAACCGCGTCACCGGCCTGCGGGCAAGTCCCGGGTCTGATCCACCGATCACCCGGGCGTCGCGATGACACACTCGCCCCCCATCGCAAGGGAGGAGACAGGCGTGTCGCAGAACACCGAGGGGCCATTCCAACTGACACGGCGCCGCATCATCGGCAGCGGTGCGGCGGCCGTGACCTTGCTGGTGCACGAGCTGGCGCTGGCCTTCAAGCCGCCGGCCCTCAAGACCTCCGGCGCACGGGCGCTGCCGCCGGATGCGCCGACCCAGCCGCATGCGCCACCCGGTGCGCCGGACTGGTCCGGCGGCCCGGGCAAGGCGCGCTTTCGCATCGACGGCCTGGCCAAGGTCACGGGGCAGAAGATCTATGCCCGCGACTTCCGCGCCGCCGACATGCCCGGCTGGCCGCGGGCCGAACGCATGGCGATGATCCTGCGCGCCACGCAGCCGGGCCTGGGCTTCGCCGGCCTCGACCTGGCGCGCCTCGTGGACGCGCAAGCCGTGCCGCTGTTGACGATCACGCAGACGCCGCTGGCCGGCTTCCCCTGGCCGCAGCGCGACCTCGCCGCGCTCAACCTGCAGCTGCCCTTCTCCACCGCCGGCGCGGACGGCATCCAGCAGCTGCTGGTGCCGCTGGGCAGCGCGCCTCAGTTCTACGGTCAGCCGGTGGCCATCCTTGTGTTTGCCGACAGCAACGCCTACCGCCGCGCCAAGCGTGCGCTGCAGTTCGAGCCCGGCGTCGTCAAGACCGCGTCACCTCCCCCGCCGCCATCCACGCCGCCCGCGACGGCCTACAGCCCGGTCAACCATCTGACGCGTTATGAGGCGGCCGGCTTGGCGCCCTTCTCGCAGGTGCAGGTCGGCTGCCCGTCCGACCCCTTCCAGCCCGACAGCCCCAGCCAGCCGTACAACAGCACGGCCAAGGCGCTGCGCGGGCGCATCGATGCGACGCTGCAGAGCGCCAGCCCCGCGCTGCTGCAGCTGGGCGGCACCTACACGACACAGGTGCTGGACCCGATGTTCATGGAGCCCGAGGCGGGCCTGGCCTGGCTGGACCGTGCGGGCGAGGGCACGCTCAGCCTGGTGCTGGGCACGCAGGCCACCAACGGCGACGCGGGCGACAGCCTGGCGATGTTCGGCGGCACGGGCTGCCCCATCCACATCAAGACCGTGGCGCTGCACTCCTGCTACCCCGGCGGCGGCTTCGGCGGGCGCGATGTGTCGACCTTCCCGGCGCTGCTGGCCGTCACCGCCGCGCTGGTGGATGCGCCGGTGCGCATCGCGCAGGACCGCTACGAGCAGTTCCAGGGCGGCCTCAAGCAGCTCGCCAGCCGCATCACGCAGCGCATCACGGTCGACGCGAAGAGCGGCAGGTTCATCGCCTTCGGCAGCCAGCAGGTGCTGCCCGCCGGCGGGCAGAACAACTACAGCCAGTTCGTCGCCATGCTGGCCGCCTACTGCGGCCTGAGCGGCTACGACATCCGCCAGGCCTATGTGGACGCCATCGCCCAGCCCAGCACCGGCGTGGTGGCCGGCTCCATGCGCGGCTTCGGCGGGCCGCAGGCGAGCTTCGCCGTCGAGACGCTGGTGGACGAGGTGGCCGTGGCGCTCAAGCGCGACCCCATCGCGCTGCGCGAGGCCAACGCGCTGCAGCAGTTCGACCGCACCATCACCGGCGCGCCGCTGACGCAGGCGATGACGCTGCGCGAGATCTGCCGCCGCGCGCGCACGCACCCGCTGTGGCGCGAGCGTGAGGTGGTCCAGCGCCGCAAGGCGCGCGAGGGCGTGCGCTACGGCGTCGGCTTCGCGCTGGCCAACCAGGCCTACGGCACCGGCAAGGACGGCGTCATGGCCGAGGTCGCTCTTGCACCCGACGGCCGGCTGACCGTGCGCACCAACTGCGTCGACATGGGCAACGGCTCGGCCACGACGCTGGCCCTCAGCACCGCCGCCTGGCTGGGACACAACGCGCACGATGTCGTCATGGGCGACGTCGGCAGCTTCAACGCGCTGGGCGTGAGCAGCTACGCGGGCGGCAACTGGAGCAAGCCGGACTGGACGGCGAGCTTCGCGATGTCCAGCAGCGCCTGCCTGACGGCCTTCCACCAGGTGCACGTGACCGAGCAGGCCAGCCGCGTGCTGTTCGAGAGCGGCTTGCTGCCGGCCGCTGCGGCGCTCTGGGGCGTGCCGCTGGCGCAGGTGCAGGGCCGCACGCGCTGGGAGGCCGGGCGTCTGGTGGTGCCAGGTCTTGCGCCATTGCCGTTGCCGGCGCTGGCGGCCAGGGTGCATGAAGGCAAGCTTACCGCGGCGGCCATGGTGCACGGGCTGTACGAAGGCGCCTGGGTGTCCGCCACCTATGCCGTGCCGGCCGGGCCGGCGCTGCTGCTGCCGATCGACGGCTTGTCGCTGCGCGCGGCCGGCCAGTCGGCGTGGGCGCCGGTGCTGCGCCAGGACGTCATCCCGCCGACGCCGGAGGCGGCGCTGTACGGCCGCAGCCTGTATGCGCCGTCGGGCGTGCTGGTGGCCGTCGAGATCGCGCCGCGCAGCTTCGAGCCGCGTGTGGTGGCGGTCGAGCTGATGGTGGATGCCGGCAAGGTGCTGCAGCGCGACCTGCTGGTGGGGCAGGCGCAGGGCGGTGTGGCGATGGGCATCGGCTACGCGTTGCTGGAGAACCTGCCGCTGGAAGCGGGTGGCGCTGGAGACGGGCGGTGGAACCTGGACCGGTATCACGTGGCGTTGAGTGGCGACGTGCCGCTGGGTCGGTTGGGGATCACCACGTTGCCCTCTGATGAGCCGACGGCGAAGGGGATCGCCGAGGCGGTGCTGTGCCCGATCGCGCCGGCGATCGGGAATGCGATTGCGCATGCGACGGGGAAGCGGTTTCGGTCTTTGCCGATCACGGCGGCGGATATTGGGAGGGCGTTGGGATGAGTGGCTTTGTGCATAGGCCCAGCGGGGATTTCGCCCCCGCAGGCGAGTCACTTTCTTGGGCGCCCAAGAAAGTAACCAAACAAACCGCCCCCGATCCGCCCGCCCTACGCTGCGCTTCGGGTCCCCTGCGATGCTCGGTCCTTGAGCCCGCGCGCCGAACTCACGACGCTACGCTCTGCTCAAGCAAGCGTCGCGAGTCAGAGGTCGAGGCGAGCTTCGCTCGCGGGCTTAAGGCCCTGCGCTTCTCGGCGGGCTCAGAGGGGGAAATAGAAATACCTCGGTGCGAACGGCTTTCGGGTTTGGCTGTTGGCTGCTCGGCTGTTCCTGGGGCTACCCTTCAAAACCGCCGAGAAGCGCAGAAGCCCAGGGCGTGCGCGAAGCGCACTTCAAGAACTGACTCGCGACGCTTGTCTGAGCGTAGTGAGCGTAGCGAACGAAGCGAGTTCGGCCCGGCCCTGGGCTTCGAGCGTCGCAGGGGAGCCCGCAGGGCCGGTTTTGCAGGGGCGATTTCTTTGCTCACTTTCTTGTTCGCACAAGAAAGTGAGTCGGCCGCCGGGACGAAATCCCGGCATGGGCCTTGGCGACAAACCGAACTCGTCCAAGCGGAGCGCCAACCATGACCCAACTCGTCCGCGTCCAATTCCACGTCAACGGCAAGCCCGTCGACAAGACCGTCCCCACCGACCTCCCCCTCGTCGACTTCCTGCAGGAAGAGCTTCGCCTCTCCGGCACCCGCCTGTGCTGCGGCATCGGCGTCTGCAAGGCTTGCACCGTCGCCGCCCGCCGCGCGCCCACCAGCCAGGCCCAGCCCATGCTCGCCTGCTCGACCCCAGTCGCCTTGCTGCAAGGCCAGTCCATCACCACCGTCGAAGGCACCGGCAGCATGGAAAAGCCCAGCGCCACACAGCAAGCCTTTCTCGACCACTTCGCCTTCCAGTGCGGCTACTGCACCCCCGGCTTCGTCATGGCCACCGAGATGCTGCTCGGCCGGCTGCGCGCGCAGCCCATTCAGCGCGGCCAGCTCGATGCCGCCATCGAAGACGCCGTCGGCCAGCACATCTGCCGCTGCACCGGCTACGCCCGCTACCACCAGGCCATCCGCGCCGTCGTGCTGGCGGAGAAAGGGCTGGTGAAGGCATGAAGCCAGCCCTGCTGCTAGCGCTGCTCTTGAGCGGCGCCGCCCAGGCCGAGACGCTGTTCGAGTACGGCCGCCAATGCGCCGCGCAAATCAGCGAGATCCCCGCCTTCAACTGCATGGCCGGCGAGGAAATCCCCATCACCATCGACGGCAAACCCGTCCCGCCGCAACCGGCACCCGCGCGTTGCGACAAGCCGTCGCTGCTGCCCCAGCACGACGCTGGCAGCCAGGGCCAGTGCGTGCCCGGCAGCCGGGCGCTGGTGCTGCGTGACGACAAGACGGCGCAAATCAGCGCCATCTGCCGCAAGCAGGTTGCGCGGCCCGCGGGCAACTGGCTGTTCGACGAGATCAACGTCATCTCGCACAACGTGCGCGACGGCAAGACCTGCTGGTTCACCGCCAAGGCCAGGGCGCCGCTGACCGCAGGCGCCGGCATCGACGGCCGCTGGGTGCCGTCGCCCAGCACCCTCGCGCGCAAGGCGGCGCCGGCCGGGGCGGCGGGCGTGGAGGCGCTGCCGGCCGAGAAGCTGTGGCTCACCCCCGCGCAGGTCGCCGGCACGCAGCCGGCCTGCATCCACTGCCACGACAGCGGCCCCTTCATGTACAGCCCCTATATCGCGCAGACGACCCAGCTGCCCGGCGACCCCTTCGGCCCCTACCAGCCCAAGGCCATCGGCGCGGACTTCAAGCGCGCCTGGGCGAAGCTGCACGCCTTCGGCATCACGACGCGCGGCAACACCTGCACGGCATGCCACCGCATGGGCAACATGAACTCCTGCAAGGTGGCGATGGACCAATCCACGGGCCGCGGCCATCAGGAGGGCGGCGACGCTTGGTCCAAGCAGTTCCCGCAGTCGCACTGGATGAGCCCGGGCAACCTGCACAGCCAGGCGCAATGGAACGAGCAGTTCGCGGACAGCCTGAAGAAGCTGGCGGCGTGCTGCGAGAACCCGCAGGGGGCGGGGTGCAGGGTGGTGGCGTACGGGCCGACAAAGGCCAAGCAGTGACCGGCAGATTCACCGGCGTGCGTCTTGCCCTTCTCGTCGCAATGACGGTGCCAAACAGGACCGGGCGCGAAGCGATGGAAGACCGTCAGCCCCTGACAAACCTCATCAACCGCCCCCGGTACTCCGCCCTTCCCGCCGCCGCACTCAACAGCGTCTCGCTGAACTCGAACCCCAACGCTGCCATCCGCTTGCCGAACGCCGCCCGGTTGCCGCGGTTCGGGTCCACGATCAGTAGCTCGCACTGCGGCAGCGCATGCCGTTCGATGAAGGCCGCCAGTGCGCCGCCGTCGTCGCGTTCGTAGAGCACGTCGCTGCCGATGATGAGGTCGAAGCGGCCTTGCACGCGCGGCGCGCCGCCGGTCGCGGGCACGGCGTCCTCGCTCCAGTCGCCGTGGCAGTAACGCATCGGCGCCAGCTCGTTCAGGCGCAGGTTCTCCAGCAGGAAGGCGCCCGCCAGCGGGTGGATGTCGCTGGCCGTCACTTCGGCGCCGCGGCGGTGGCACACCAGGCTGGCCAGCGCCAGGCCGCAGCCGATCTCCAGGATGCGTTCCCCGTCGGTCAGCGGCCGCACCGCCATCGCGGCGGCCAGGTGCAGGCCCGATGGCCAGACCTGGCCGAACAGCGGCCACTGTGCCGACGAGATGCCTAAAGCGGAGGCGGCGCCGGCGGGGTCGGCGAACTGGTCGTTGTCGAACAGGGAGCGGATCTGCAGGTCCGCCGCGCCGCCGATGGCGAGCGTCTGGACCTTGACTTCGTAGCCGGGCATGCGCCCTCCGGGTGACCTGGGTGTGATCGCGATGCGACACGGGGAGGTCAGCGCCGCTGGTTGACAGCGGCCGGGCGACAGGCCAGCGGGGCAAGACGGCAGGACCGCAACGGCTGCGGCCTGCCGGCAGTGTAGGTGCGGCGGTCAGCTCATCAGGCTGTAAGGTCCGCCGCGCTCCAGCGCCGTCTTGTACGCCGGCCGCGCGTGGATGCGGGCCAGGAAGTCCTTGAGCCGGGGGTAGCCGTCGAAGCCGCCCCGGGCCGCCGCCGCTTCCACGGGGAAACTCATCTGCACGTCGGCGGCCGAGAACTCGGCGCCGGCAAACCACGGCCGCGCGGCCAGCTGGCCTTCGAGGAACGTCAGCTGTGCGTCGATGTTGGGCTGCACGAAGCTGCCCAGCACCTTGTCCGCGATGCCCTTGGCGATCGGCTTGACGAAGAAGGGCATGGGCGCGCGCTTGATCTTGCTGAACACCAGCTTCATGACCAGCGGCGGCATGGCCGAGCCCTCGGCGAAGTGCATGAAGTAGCGGTAGTCCAGCAGGTCCTGCTCGCCGGTGGGCTTCAGGCGCCCCTGGCCGTAGCGGTCCACCAGGTACTCCAGGATGGCGCCGCTCTCGGCCACCGTCAGCCCGCCGTCGGTGATGACGGGCGACTTGCCCAACGGGTGCACGCGCTTCAGCTCGGGTGGCGCGAGGCTCGTCTTGGCGTCGCGCTGGTAGTGCTTGATCTCGTAGGGCAGGCCGAGCTCCTCGAGCAGCCAGAGCACGCGCTGCGAGCGGGAGTTGTTGAGGTGGTGGACAGTGATCATCAGTCGAGTGTAGGCAGCCGGCCCGGCGGGCTTGCCGCCGCCGGGCCGGGGCCGCTACGCTCGCGCCCAACTCCAGGGAGGTTGGGATGCAAAGCTGGCCCTCGCTCGAAATCGCCAAGCTCGTCGTCGGCGTGCTGACGCCGCTGTCGGTGGCCCTGCTGGGCTGGCTGTTCAGCCGCCAGCTCAAGCGCCTGGACCTGAGCAACTGGACCAACCAGAAGCTCATCGAGAAGCGGCTGGCCATCTACGACGAGATCGCGCCGCGGCTGAACAAGCTGCTGTGCTTCTTCACCTGGGTGGGCTACTGGAAGACCGTCTCGCCCGCCGAAGCCGTCCAGGCCAAGCGCGAGCTTGACCGCACGCTGAACATCTACCGCCACGTCTTCGAGCGCGAGGTCTACGACGACTACCAGGACTTCATCACGGCGCTGTTCGAGACCTACACCGGCGCCGGCCAGGACGCGCGGCTGCGCGCGCTGATCTTCGGCCCCGACGGCGACCGCCGCAGCGACTGCGGCTACACCTGGGACGAGGCCTGGACGGCCAGCTTCACCGACCCCGGCCGCGCCGCCGGCAAGCCCGAGGTGCGCGCGAAGTACAAGGCCTTGATGGCGGCGCTGACGCGGTCGCTGGGCGTGGCCACGCACCCGGCCGCGGTTTAAGAGCCAGCGCGGCGGAGAGCCGGCGTTTCGTCCGGTGCCAGCAGCGTGCCGAACACCAGCTTCACCGCCAGCAGCCCCACGCCGGCCGCCGCCACGAGCACGGCGTGCAGGCCCCAGAAGCTCGAACCCGGCATGGTCTCCAGCAACCCGGCCAGCCAGCCGACGAAGCTGTTGCCGAAGAACAGGTGCAGGTAGTAGATGCCGATCATGACGCCCTGCAGCCCGCGCGGCGCGGCGCGTGAGTACAGCGCCAGGCCCACCGGCATGATGTTGGCGAAGCCGATGTTGTTGACCAGCGCGTAGGCGAACGACCACAGGATGCTGATGCGCGCGCCATCGGCCTCGATGGCCAGTGCCGGGATCATCAGCAGCGCCGGCGCGCAGGCGGCGACGAAGCAGGCCAGGGCCATCTTGGTGATCTCGTCCGGCTCGCGCCGTCGTGTGGCCCACCAGCGCCAGAAGGCCAGCGAAGCCAGCATCGCGCCGGTGCTCGTCAATGCGTCCACGGCCTGCAGCCAGGTCACCGGCACCTCGAAGCCCGCCACCACCATGTCCATGTGCTGCTGCGACCACAGCGGAAAGCCGTTGTTGTACTGCTGGTTGCCGACGATGGACAGCATCAGGATGGGCAGGATGGCCACCAGCAGCACGACCTGCAGCACCGCGCGCCGGCCCAGCGGCTGTTTGACCTCGGCGGCCTTGGCGGAGCCCTGCGCCGCCGAACGTGTCGATTCGGGCGGCAGCCAGCGCCGCCCGGCCAGGTAGACGAACAGGCCGATCAGCATGCCCACGCCGGCCGAGCCGAAGCCCCAGTGCCAGCCGACTTTCTCGCCCAGCGTGCCGCAGACGATTGGCGCGGCGATGACGGCCACCTGCACCGCCAGCATGAAGATCTGGAAGGCGCTGGCGCGGCGCTTGTCGCCCGGCGCGTACAGGTCGCCCACCTGCGCGGCGATGTTGCCCTTGAAGCAGCCCACGCCCAGCAGCAGGCAGCCTAAAGCGGGCAGCAGCGCGGCCTCGAACGCCATCAGGAAATGGCCCGTGGCCATCAGCAGCGCGCCGATGACGACGGTGCGCGTGCGCCCCAGCCAGCGGTCGGCGATGAGCCCGCCGAAGATGGGCAGCAGGTAGACCAGGCCCACGTACAGGCCGAACACGGCCGACGCCAGCTGCTGCGGCGAGCGCGGCCCGGTGACGTTCTCGATGCCCGCCCGCAGCGCGTCCATGCCGGCCACCTGGCCGATGTTCTGCGGCATGAACAGGTAGTTGCTGAGGTACAGCACCAGCAGCGCCTGCATGCCGTAGTAGCTGAAGCGCTCCCACAGTTCACAGAAGGACAGCCAGCCCAGGCCGGCGGGGTGGCCGAGGAAGGCGCGGTCGTGGCGGTCGCGGTCGTCGCTCGTGGCGTCGGCGGCCGGGTTCGAGGTGGCGGAGGTCAAGGACATTCCCGTGGATTGGAAAGGCGCGACTGTCCCTGCACGGCGTTGCGCTGGCAATCGGCAGTGGCCCGGGCGTGGAATGATGGCTCATGCATGGCAACGGCAAAGGAGAGCGGCGTGAAAAGACTGGCAATGGCATGGGTCGCGATCGGGACGCTGGCGCTGTCCCCGGCGCAGGCGGACAACGCACCGCCGCCGCTGCCGACACCGCGCGAACTGGAAGTCAGGCTGGCGGCGTTCGACGTGCCCGGCATCGCGATCGCGACGTTGAAGCAGTGCGAGCCGGACGAGGCCGTCGTGGCGGGCCGCGCGTCGCTGGAGCCGCCGACCGCCGTCACGCCGGCCACCGTGTTCGAGGCGGCTTCGCTGTCCAAGCCGGTCTTCGCATGGCTGGTCATGCAGCTGGTCGACGAGAAGGTCATCGAGCTGGACCGGCCTTTTGCCCCGACCTTCGATTACGCGCGCATCCCCGACAAGGCCGCCTATGCGCAGTTGACGCCGCGCATGGTGCTGACGCACCGCACCGGCCTGCCCAACTGGGTCGACGGCGACACCGAGTTCCCGCAGCGCGTCGCACCGATTCCCTTCAAGCACCCGCCGGGCACGGCCGACAGCTACTCCGGCGAGGCCTTCCAGCTGCTGCAGGCCTTCGTCGAGAAGAAGACCGGCCGCACGCTGCAGGCGTTGTTCCAGGCGCGCCTGGGGCGCTGGATGGCGCGCTCGACCTTCATCCGCCCGCTGCCGCCGGGCACCGTGGCGTCGCGCGGCTACCGCAGCGCGAAGCCCCCTAGCCGCGGCCGCGACATGACCAACCTGACCGACCATGCGATGTCGGCCGCGTCGCTCGTGACGACGGCGCAGGACTACGCCCGCTTCCTGTCGCTGGTGTGCAAGCGCGAGGGCCTGTCCCGCGCAGCCTACGACGACATGCTGCGGCCGCAGGTGCCGGTGCCGAAAGGCGATTCACCGTTCAGCACCTCCCGCGGCCTGGGCTGGGCGATCACCGACCTGGGCGGCACGACGCTCGTCAGCCACAACGGCAGCAACGGCGAGTACCGCGCGTTCGCCGGCTTCGTGCGCGAAACCCGCGACGGCATCGTCATCCTGACGAATGGCGTCAAAGGGCGGGAGCTGATCGAGTCGCTGCTGCGGCCGCCGCCCCAGCCCGCATCCGCCGCGAGCGCGCCGTGAGCCTGCGCGTCCTCGTCACCGGCGGCAGCGGCTACATCGCCGGCGTGCTGATCCGCCAGTTGCTGGCGTCCGGCTGGCAGGTGCACACCACCGTGCGCGATCTGCAGCGCGAGCCGGCGCTGCGCAAGCTGCTCGGTGTGGCGCCGGGTGACGAACAGCTGCGCTGCTTCGCCGCCGACCTGTTGCACGACGCCGGCTGGGCCGAGGCCGCGGCCGGCTGCAGCCACGTCGCCCATGTCGCCTCGCCGCTGCCGGCCGGCGTGCCGCGCGATGCCAATGAGCTGATCGTGCCGGCGCGTGACGGGGCGCTGCGCGCGCTGCGTGCCGCGCGCGAAGCGGGCGTGCAGCGCGTCGTGATGACCTCGTCCGTCGCGGCCATCGCCTACGGTCACGGGCGCGGCGACCACCGCTTCACCGAAGCGAACTGGACGCGCCTGGAGACGCCCGGCATCCCGCCCTACGTCCAGTCCAAGACGGTGGCTGAACGCGCCGCCCGCGACTGGGTCGCGCGCGAGGGCGGCGGGCTGGCGTTCTGCACGGTCAACCCCTCCGTGGTGTTAGGCCCGGTGGCCAGTGCCGACTACTCGGCCAGCGTGCTGATCGTGCGCAGCCTGCTCGAAGGCCGCATCCCCGCCCTGCCCAACATCGGCTTCGGCATCGTCGACGTGCGCGACGTCGCCGACCTGCACGTCCGCGCGCTGACCGCGCCCGACATGGCCGACGAGCGCTTCATCGCTTGCGGCGGTTTCCTGTGGCTGCGCGAGATCGCCGCGGTGCTGCGCGCGGAACTCGGCGAGCAGGCGCGGCGCGTGCCGACGTTGCAGATGCCCGACTGGGCCGTGCGGCTGCTGGCCAGGGTCAGCCCCACGGTGCGGGCGGCAGCCAGCGAGCTGGGCACGGTGCGACACCAGGATTCAAGCCACGCGCGAGAGAAACTGGGTTGGGTGCCGCGGCCGCCGCGAGAGGCGATCGTGGCGACGGCCCGGGACTTGATGAAGCTGGGCGTGGTGGCCGGCTGAATTACTTCGCACCCGAAGCCGCCGCCTTGGCCGCCTCGAAGGCCTTGGTCATCCGCCGTTCCTTGGCCCGCGCCTCCTCGAGCGTGGGCGCCCCCAGTTCGGGGTGAAGCGTGCACCGGAGGACAAGGTGCGCGTTCAGCGCTTCTTCGGACTCGACGCTCCGTCGCCCAGCATCAAGTTCATCAGCACATCGGCGATCCAGTCGCCGAAGCCGTAGTTGCTCGCCTGGGCACGCAGCCGGTCAGCTCGCGCGTCTTGCACGTGCGCCACGTCGCGCATGCCGTCCTTCTGCGGCCGCGACGGCGCGTTGTTCGCTGCGGTCTGCCTCGGCGCTCAGGCCGGGATCCTTCATCGGTGCACTGGCGCAGCCGGCCAGGACAAGGTTCTGATCATG
>Ga0307411_10000119_pt1 | contig 24649 bp, 21 predicted proteins | sample DK1Ometagenome_2_FD_203712 | JGI IMG/M metagenome (GOLD analysis project Ga0307411, IMG submission 203712) | Maize rhizosphere microbial communities from greenhouse at UC Davis, California, United States - DK15-O-1 | ecosystem: Host-associated > Plants > Roots > Rhizosphere > Soil | place: USA...
CTCGATCTAGCGCTTAATAACAATCATAAAGAACTTGTAGCATATTGTTGTAAAGTAGGTATCGATATTGAAAGTAAACATTATGATGGGAAAACCCGCCTGATGCGTCTACTGTCCCAAGGATATAATGAAATGGCGGCACATCTCATTGCACAATACAAGGTGCAACTCCCCTATGAAGCGCTCCATTGTGTTGCAAAAACAGACAATTATCAGGGGGCACATATTATTTTACAAAAAAATAAAACATTTGTGCATCATATAGATGCTGATGGCAATAGACCATTGCATAATACCTCTTTATACACAATGGCAGAACTTTTTCTTCGATGTGGTGCGGATCCTAATGCGTGTAATAAGAAACAGGAGACAGCTCTACATAGAGCTGCGCATGCGGGTGATAAGAGTATAATAGATTTGTTAAAATCACAAGGAGCTTCTCTTGCAGTATTAGATCATAACAATAATTCTCCTGCACATACTGCATTGAGTAAAGGATATTGGGATTGTGCATCCTCATTACTTGATCCAGCAATTATTAATGTGGTTAATAATGAAGGAAAAACACTTATGGACTATGCAATTCAGAACAAGCTATCCTCTCTGGGGATGAAGAAACTGATTGAGTATGGTGCTGATATCGGCTACATACATAAAAAAACAGGTAATTCTTATATGCATGCTGCAATTGCGGCACAAAACAGAGAAGCACTCTCTTTTTTCACAATCCCTGCTCTGTTAAACCATACGAATATTCTTGGCAAGACTCCACTCTCGTATGCGGTGGAAAAAGGGGATAGAGAATCAGTAGAATTTCTTTTACAAAAGGGTGCTCAGGTTACTATTCCTGATGTGAATGGTTGTACTGCATTACAGCATGCAATTATGGTTGATAAGAATAGTACGCAATTATTTTCTCTCATATGTAGCTATTCTTCACTATCAAAATCGGCATTATTATTGCATACAAAAGATATGCAGGGTAACACTTTTGCACATACCGCAGCCTATTATGGAAATACTGCCGTCGTGAAATATCTTATGAGTGTAGCGTGTCTGTCGCGTGATGAAAATAACCAAGGCAAAACACCATTAATGTGTGCAGCAGAAAGAGGACACCTGGATGTAATAAAAGAACTATTACGCGAAGATGATTTTATTACTGGTCGTGTACAGCGTATACTTACTTCTTTAGGGGCAGGATCCATGCACGTACGCACCTATCTCAACGAAAGACTACAAGCAAGAAATAGAGAATGTGAAGAGATAACGTCGTTATATAATCGATGGTCTATTGTTGTGAAAGAAAATACAATAAGTAGTTCTCTGCTGCGGCAACAAACAGTTAAAGAATATCTACAATACGCATATACATATAGACCGACGACAATCATAGACTTTTCCCTTCAGAAGCTCCAGTTATGCACTGTGGATCAACGTAAGGAGCGCAAAGCACTGTTATTACATGCGCTTGAAATGGAAGAGCGAAGTAAAAATGAGATACAGAAAAGAATTGCTATAATACAGACAGCTCGGGATAGGGAAATACAGAAGAACGTACAGAACAAAGAAGTTATTGCTGAGCAAGCACAGGTGCTAAACAAACCTAATGCCATTATAGATACGTCATCTACCGTAGAGAATAATCAGACAGATGAATGTGATTGTTGTAATAATATTGATACGGATGCGGTAAAGCGATGTGCCTGTCCACAATGCGATAAAAAAATGTGCTCAACCTGTGTTCAGGGACAGCTGGTACGAGGCCGTGCTCTGTGTCTGTGCCAAAACCCCTTTATGCAATCAGTCATTGATGGATATAAAAAATAATAAAAGCCTCTCTGCAAAGGATTAACTTTTGCAGAGAGGCTGTATATTATTGTGTATCATTAGTGGGTGTTATTTGTACATAAAACATGCCATCAGTCTTGTTTTCATCCACGTAACAAGTTTTAATTTTTGCCTGATAGCGTGTATTATCTACATTATATGCTATGTTAATAGTCTGCCCTGTTTCATAAGCAAATTCAAAGGCAGTTTGAAGATTATCTGTATCAGCTTTATTTTCTAAAATTGCCAGTACATTATGATTAGTAAAAGTTGATTGTGGTACTTTAAATGTCATATTGTGTGCGCTGCTGTATAAAACTATCAGATCTTTGTTAATAATAAAGTTGAGCCTTGGCTTTAGGCCATTTGCCGTAGTATAGCACGTTAATAAAGTGGATAAGAGTAATGCATATTTCATAGCATTCGTCCTTTTTTATGATGAGAACACTTTTTTATCAGAAAAGAGTATTGCATATTTTGTAATGAATGCCTATAAATTTTCATTACATGCTTGTAGTATACATGATGCCAATGGTTCAACAAAGAGATTGGTCCTATCTTTGTGTTTTATACCAGCTTCAATCACAAAACTTGGTGCTGTAATACCAATAATCTGTTTTAATGGTAATGCATTATAAGTGGAAACCTGAAAAAGATGAGCATAGTGTGGGCTCCTAAGAACCGTGTTAAATATATTCATAATATGGTCAGTTGTGGATTTATTACAGAGATATGCTTGATCGTAGGGAATAAAACAGAGAGAATGTGTTTGTAGTGGAACATCATTATAAGCACATTGATATATGAAGAGTTTTGTTTCTTGAGAATAATAAAAATTTAAGCTAATACATAAGTCGGCGTTTAATTTGTTAGAAAGTGATGCAGTCTGCAACTCGCTCATAGTTTCGCCAGGAAGACGAGTAATTATTACTTTATAGTGAGGGTCTTTTGTTTCAATATATTCTTTTATCTTTTCGGCACACTGTAATGTTATTGCACGTTCAAAACTGTCACCAATTGATCTGCCTGTATAATGTATGTCTCCAGAAGGGTCAAGGACAATATAATACGTTTTAATAGCATTCATATACATAAGTAAAAAAAATAGGGAGAAAAAAGATAGGGGTGAATATGAACTACATATCATCGGCATGCTAAATCTGTTGTTAGATACTGTTGTAAAAATGTTATTCGTTGAGCATGTTTGTTATTTTTTATGGCAAGCGCAATTGCACGTGATTGACCTATAAAAATACACAATTTTTTTGCACGTGTGATTCCAGTATACAATAAATTTCTTTGTAGCATCATAAAATGTTGCATAAATAGAGGAATAATAACTGCAGAGAATTCTGATCCTTGGCTTTTGTGTATTGAAATAGCATATGCATGTACTAATTCATTCAGATCAGAAGATTCATATTCTATAAGGCGTTCTAAAAAGCGAATAGTAAGTGTCTTGTCTTCGCTATTAATTGATTCAATAGTTCCGATGTCACCATTGAACACGTTCTTGTCATAATTATTGCGTAATTGCATCACTCGATCATGTATGTAATAGTGTGTTCCTGCATATGACAAAAACGTACTATTGTTCGTTGGATTAAGTAATTTTTGAAGATCATAATTTAATTTTTGGGTACCGGCGATTCCCCGATGCATTGGGGTAAGCACAATTGAATCGCATGGCCGTATATGATATTTAGGTAGTCCTTGCTTATAGATGCTCTCTAGGTGCGCGGTAATATTTTCGGGATTATCTTCTTTTATAAAAATAAAATCTTTTTGTGCATTTTCATGATTCATGGTGGGGAATTCGCCATTATTAATACGATGAGCGTTGACAATAATCATACTGTTTTGTGCTTGCCGAAAGATATAATTAAGCTGGATGGTGGATATTTTGGCACTTGCAATAAGATCGTGTAGAAAATTTCCTGCACCTACCGATGGTAGTTGATCGGTGTCTCCAATTAAGACAAGATGTGCATCAAGTGGTAATGCTTTAATGAGAGCATGCGCCATAAAAATATCAATCATTGAGGCTTCATCAATAATTAAAAAGTGCGTTGATAGGGCATTGTCCTCATTACGGGTAAATCGCATAGTGCTGACGTCAAACTCAAGGAGGCGGTGAATAGTTGAAGCAGGCCGTCCAGTACCTTCTGTAATTCTTTTTGCAGCACGTCCTGTTGGTGCAGCAAGTAGATAGGTAACGTGATGGGTATCGAGAATAGTGAGAAGATTCTTAATGAGAGTTGTCTTTCCTGTGCCGGGACCACCAGTTATTATGGTTACTTTGTGCTGTAGACATGAAAATATCCCTTGTTGTTGGGTTTCATTAAGGGCAATAGTCTGTTGTGTCTTTGCTAATCCATCGGATATTGTTGCACTATCAAATACGTGTCGAGATGGGAATGTTAGTAACTTGTTAAGCGTATATGCTATTCCTTTTTCTGAAAAATAGAAAGAAGGAACAGTAATATAATGCACATTTTCATAAGTAAGAAGCTTAATCTTATCGGCACTATAAAGGTCGTGTAACGCATTTTTGATAGTCTGCTGAATGCTTATTATGTCTAATTCAAGTAAGGTTGTTATCTGTTCTTTTAGATTTTCAAGTTCTACGTATAGGTGTCCATCCTGTGATGCAGTTTGTATGATATGTATAAGTGCCGATGCAATACGTTTTTGAGAATCGGGAGCAATACCAGTTTTTTGTGCAATGGCATCAGCGGTTTTAAAACCAATCCCCCAGATATCTTGTGCAAGACGATAAGGGTTTTCAGTGATAATAGCAATAGCTTCTTCTTTATAAAACTTATATATTTTTACTGCATAGAGAGTTGAAATACCTTTATCTTGTAAAAATACCATTATATTTGATATTTCTTTCTGATCTTTCCATGCAATTACTATTTTTTCTATTCTTTTATGTCCAATGCCAGGAACTTCATGAAGCCGTTCTGGATTTTTATCAATAATTTCAAGAACAGCTTCGCCAAAATAAGAGACGAGCTTTTCACCGTATATTGGTCCTATTCCTTTAATAAGGCCTGAACCTAAATATTTCTTTAAACCTACGAGAGAAGTTGGAGCATGCGTTATACATGTTTTTGCAATAAACTGTTTTCCAAACTTGTGATGTACATGCCATTCCCCTGTTAAGGCAACATGCTCTCCGGATGTCAATGCGGGGATATATCCCTGAATAGTTATATTTTTATGGCTAGGAGAGTTTACAATAAACACTGCAAAGCCATTTTCATTATTATGATATATAATTCGCTCTACAATGCCGTTTAATGATTCATGCATGAGTATGTTTTAGATATTCGTTAAGTAATGGTAATATGGTTTGTGGGCTAATCTCATCAATAGCTATTTTATCAAGATATTTTTCTTTTAAATATTTTAAAAATTCTATCTCATTAAATTCATCAGCTTTAAGGTGAGCTTTTTTTATGAGTATGGGTAAAATCTGTTTTGCTGCGCTCCATTTTGTTACGCGATCTCTAAATTGTGCCTCTGCTTTTGGACAACTGTGGATAAGGTCAAGAAGGAAATTAGCAAGATCAGTGCAAAAGTGATAGTACTCCTGAAAGGTAGTTATTCGTTGTTCAAACATAGTTGTTTCATACCCTTCTCTGGTTTTTGCCCATTCTAAGAGGAGACTATTTGGATGATTGCGTTTTTGACAGTCTTCTTGAATGAGAATAATTAAAATATTTTTTGCGCCTCTGCCGCTATCCATAAATTCATGAGAATGTATAACAAAATTTGCTTTTGCTTGAATAAGTTTCTCTCCTAAGGTTATTTGCTTAGCTATTACATCAGCTGTTTTGGGCATCTGCTCTAATTCTTGTTCAACTACCATGAGAGACTGTATCCCATTGCCTGAGCGTTGCCCATTAGGAAGCTGCTCACCCAATATAATAGAGAGTAGGACTCGACGAAGTTTTTTCATAAATTCAATTTTATCTGCATTTATAAATGAGCCATCGGCTACTTTGATCACAGAAGATTCGAGTGTAATAGTATGGTCATTATGTGTATGAGTAAAGAATGGGAGTAGTGGTAAGAGCAATAGTATTTTTTTCATTCGACGTCCTTTTTTATTATATAGAGGAATATGCCAAATATTTTAAATTACTTATCTCTTACCATACTATATATTCTATTTAAAAGCTTGCTTCAAAATTAAGTGCGATACTATAATCTTGACCTAGTCCTTTATTAGTGAGAATAGTGTCCCCTATGATAGAAAAGAAATAGCTTGTTAATGGTGTTACATGTTTTCGTGTAATAGAACCAAAAATTTTAGTCTGTGTAGCAAAAGGGGGTTGTGCTTTTTCTCTATTTAGTTGTTGTCGAACACTAGAAGAAGTATATATTTTTCCTAGGGAATCTCTGGTCTGCATCCAAAAATCAGTTCCTATGCTGAAACCGTATCGTTTGCCTTTGTAATATGCTGCATTTGTCCAACGGATAATTGCACCCGGTTGAACACGTGTTGGAAATGCACGTAAAAATATTCTTTCAATAAATTGTTCTTCTAGAAACGCAAGATTGCTTGCAGCCTGAGTTAAGTCTTTAAAATTACGATCATTAAATGCCTTAGAATCAATGGTATTTATATAAAACCGTTTTTCTATGGAAGGTAAAAAGAGTTCTATAGAAATGCGGTTAGTAAGGCTTATATAGTCGGCAAATGAATTGTTCATATATGCTCGTAAAGGAGTTTTTGTTCTCATGTACGCACCTATTCCTAAATGTCTGTTATTTCCTAATTTTATGTCGATAAGGTTTGCTGCAATTCTATCAAAACTATCGAATAAAAAATTACTTACAGAGTCAAATGCAGCCTGTTCTACTGCTGGACTAGGATCGGTAAATGCGTCAAAAAGAGGGTCGAGATCAAATGTGGGCAAAATGGACGGTTGTGGAAAAGATGATCCCATGAATCCAGATCCCCATGTCCATGCAGTAGGAATAGTTGCTTGAGCGCCACATCGAATTGTAACCGATGGACGATTTATGATCCGTTGGTCAATTTCTATACGTGTATCCCCCATGCCAATTCTGTCAGAAATAAAATGAGCTTTGCGAAATTGTTTTTCTTCTTCGGGATCCATTACTCCAAATTCATTTGCAATAGCATCTTGTTCACGTTTAGTTAATGAAAAATTACTTTCTTGATAGAAAAATGGAAGCAAAACCCTCAGCGTTGCGTGATTCCATTTTTTTGTAAAATGAAACATACATCCGGCTTGACGTTCTTCTATAGTCATATTTTCAAAGAGATTAAATATTTTTTCAATATCAATTTCATATTGAGGAAGTAATTTTACAAGATTAGCAATACTTTCTTGAAGCCGGGAGATGAGTTGGTCTTCTTTTAAGGAGAGATAGGAGCGTAAATTAGTACTATCTTTAGTAAAATTGGAGCGGTTAGTCTTTCTCATAAATGCCGTCAATCCACATACCGTGCTATACGGAAATACTGCTCTATCGGGCTCAAAAATTGGTTGATCTAAAAGGCTGCGCTTATTAATTGGGTTAGTGTGCAGAAAGAAGGGTACTTGTAAGATGGCTGGTGCATTAATAAGATTGAGAATACTCATAGCTTCTGCAGGGTCGATAGTTTTATTAATATGATCAAGTGCGGTGGTATCAAGGTATTCATTCATAAAGTCATAATTATCTTCTTCATCAAAATAGATATCATCGAAAAAAAACTCCTGTTCTGTTTCTTGTGTGTCAGCAGTATATATCTGCTGTGTATCTGAGGAGGTTTCTGGGTTGGCTAATAGTGGCGTTACATATAAAATAATAGTGCTTATTAATAAGCCTTGCAATATGTGAATTTTAATCATAATAATTTCTTTTTTAAAAATGACGATAGTAATATTTTTATTATAAAAATAATGAGGTACTTTAAATATAAGATTTATTATTACAAAAATATCATAAAAAGGATATAGCCCCTGGTTTAGCTAGATAAGATGGGACTTTTCGAGATAATAACTTGTATAAAAAAAGATTTTTTTTTAAATATATCGTAAAAAGTAGGCTATTTATCAATATTCTTCTTGTGAAAAATGAAAAAAGTGCGTTACAATAGAAAAGAAGGTAAACATACCCACAACTATGTGCAAAGGAAAATAATGGATGGAATATTTTATGCAAAAGCAGCAGCTTTTATTGGTGCAGCAATAACTATGGGATTTGGATCTCTTGGGCCAGCCTTAGGTCAAGGGATTATTGGGATGAAAGCATGTGAGAATATTGGCAAATATCCCGAGAGTGCGGGACAAGTAAGAACAACCATGCTTTTAGCCATGATGATTGTAGAATCTTCAGCGGTATATTGTCTTATAGTGTCAGGATGTTTATTATTCTTTGGGTATCAGATTGGATAATTCTATTTCTAACAAAATTACCTTATTAATTGGTTAGTATGAATATAAATGCAACATTGTTAGTACAGATGATCAACTTTGGTATTACGTATACTATGTTACGTCTCTTGCTATTTAAGCCAGCTGTTGCCATTATAGAGGCTGAGGAAGCACATATAGCAAAGATACTCGATGACATTGATCATAAAAAAAATATGGTTGAGGCTATAACAGAAGAGCGGCGTGAACATTGGCGTCTCAGTCAAGAATATGTTGAAGCGAATAGTCCTGTTCTCATAGAGCCCTACTGTACAGTTCAACAAGATAGAGATACACCTATTAAGTCTTCTGACCAAGATATTGATAGCCTAGTGATGGCGGTATATACTAGCATTGAGGATAGAATAAAGCATGTTCATTGAGCAGGGCATAACAGCTATAGTCTTTAGACTTTTAAATTTTGGTATCCTAATTGGTCTTGCATTATATATATTTAAAAAGTATGGGCTGAGTATTATTACTCAGCTTATTGCAAAAAAAGAGTCCTATTATGCGCATCTGTTAGAGCAAAAATTTAGTTTTGCTCAGCGATATGCTGATCTTAAAATCTTATTTCATAAAGATATCCAGCAGTCTGAAAGAGTGAAGAAAAATATTGAGTCATGGAATATCTCTATTAGCCAGGAGCATGAGATGCTCATGAAAGAGTATGCCAGGTATCATGCACAGGCTTGTGAAAATAAAAACAGAAGAGCCGAATTGTCTGAATATCGTAAAACTACACAAATAGTGACCGATAGAGTCTCAGATAAACTTACGCAGGACCTGTCGACCCATTTTGAATCAGAGCAGGCGAATGCAGAGTATATAAATGCGATTGTTAATTTTATGAAAAAAAAGGTATAAGCATTATGTATGTATCACCTATTGCTAAGAAATATGCCCATGCTTTTATGAATATCTATTCTTCAGCACTATCTGAGACAGATCTGATAGCTATACAAGAAGCGCAACAATTTTTACAAACACATAAGAGAATATTATTTTTTCTCCAGCTTCCGCAGTGTAAGAAAAAAGTTGCAGAAATGGTAGAAGATCTTATGCGCTACTTTACATTGCCTCATGTGCTCGCATCATTATTTCTACTTTTAATACAACACAACCGTTCTTTCTATATTCCAGCCGTACTTTTTTTTATTGGAGTTCTGTATCGAACAAGTAGAGATATTGTACATTTTTTGATTATAAGTTCTCATCGCCTTACGGGTGATCAGCGTGCTGGAATAGAAGCTTTTCTTGCATATATTACTCATAAAAACAGTACGTGTACGTATATGGTTCAAAAAAAAGTGATTGCAGGAATACGAATGCAGAGTGATGAATATATATGGGAATATTCGGTGCGTAAACAATTAGCTTCTTTGCGCGCATTGAATCAGTAAGGGCAATTACATGAAAAGCACAGATCTTATATCATTGTTTGAACGCTCTTTGCGTGACTTACCAGAAGAGCAATTACAAGAAATTGGCACAGTTGTTCGCGTCGGAGATAATATTTGTACTGTCTATGGGTTATCTCAGGTGATGCTTGGCGAGCGTATTCTTTTTGAGGGTGGAAACAGTGGGATTGTATTTCAAATGGATGAAACATCTGTATCCATTTTTCTTTTAAATACTTCTATTCCTGTGGCGGAACTTGAGGTTGCAAAAAGAACACATGAATTATTTACTATTCCCGTAAGTATGAATTTATTGGGGCGAGTCATTAATTCTGAAGGGAAGCCTGTTGATGGCTTAGGTGTTATTGAGCAAGAAGAACGTAGATCTATTGAAACATCTATTGCTGGAATAATGGAACGTTCTCCTGTTAATGAATCTTTAGAGACAGGTATTGTAGCAATTGATGTATTAGTTCCGATTGGTAAAGGGCAACGTGAGTTAATTATTGGTAATCGTGGAACAGGAAAGTCATCGATAGCAATTGATACTATTTTACATCAAAAAGGTAAAAATGTTATCTGTATATATGTTTCAATTGGGCAACGTCAAGCTAATTTAGCTCGTATAGTATCGCTTTTAGAGAATAATGGTGCTCTAGAATACTCTATTATTGTGAGTGCGCAAGCAGGAGATGCTGTTTTAAATCAATATCTTGCACCATATGTGGGCTGTACTATTGCCGAATACTTTCGAGATAAAGGTCATGATGTTCTCATAGTGTATGATGATTTGAGTAATCATGCAGTTGCATTCCGTGAGATGTCTCTCTTGTTGCGACGCGCTCCTGGTCGTGAGGCGTATCCAGGTGATGTATTTTATCTCCATTCTCGCCTTCTTGAGCGGGCTGGCAAATTAGCAAAAGGCGGTTCTATTACTGCGTTGCCAATAGTGCAAATACAAGGTGATGATATTACTGCATATATTCCTACAAATCTTATTTCTATTACGGATGGCCAAATATTTCTTGACACAAAGTTATTTAATCAGGGTATTCTGCCTGCAGTGAATGCAGAATTATCAGTTTCTCGTGTAGGTGGCGCTGCGCAGACTAAAGCTGTAAAGAAAATGACACGCGCATTGCGACTTGAGCTTGCACAGTATCAAGAGTTGTTAGCATTTGCACAATTTGGAGCAGAGCTTGATGAGGTTTCCTATCGCCAACTAGAGCGTGGTAAGCGGGCAGTAGAGCTTCTGAAGCAACCACAATACACCACATATGTATTTGTTGAGCAAGCGTTAATGTTATTTTTATTAAAAGAAGGGCTTCTAGATGCTCTTCCTGTGCATACAGTGAATACCTTTGTGGTTAATTTTGTAAGTTATTTTAAATCGGTCTATTCTGATATATTTAATACAATATTTCAGTCACAAGATATTACGGATGTTACCGCGCAGCAGATTGTTGGAATAGTTGAGGAATTTTCTGCTGTCTATACAGATAAAAAGTAATGATTTTGTGAAAAATTTGATATACTATATCTGGTAGTCATTATGTGCCCGTAGCTCAGTAGGATAGAGCAACGGATTTCTAATCCGTAGGTCGCAGGTTCAAATCCTGCCGGGCATACCATCACAAATAATGTTGCAAATAGAATTTTTTCATAATAAACCCTGAAGTTCACTGTCTTCATTTTTTTCACGCATTGACACACTTTATTTTTTTAAGTATTCTGGATGTATAGTGTTACTATTCACTTAGTATTGTAGGTTTAATTTTTATTTTTTGAGGATCATATGAATATATCACGTAGTTTATTGCTATCATCATTATTTATTGGTGGTTTTTCTATTGCAAAGCAAACTCCACAGGTGTCAAAGATGCAGTCCGTTAAAAACTTAGTTAAACGAGTATCTAGTGCAGTTGTTTCTCCTGTCACATACCCTGCGAATTGGATTGTAGCAAAAATAGCAGATGCTTCTGATGAAGCAAATTTTCTTTCTGGTTTTGTAGCTAGACATACAAAAGGCGTAAGTCGTGGAATTATGGCGGCAGAAGTATTGCTTCTTACTGCACTGCTATACAAGATAAATGATTGGTATTATTCTTGCCCTGATGAAGATATGTTTGATTGCTATGGTGATGAATTCTGGACTAATGAGACATCCAAGAATGAAATAAGCGGATAAGTTATTCTTATAAAGTTGATTTTTTTAAACAGGCCATAGTTTCTTAAAGACTATGGCCTGTTTTTGTGTTTTTAGAATAGAGAAGGGATTTAAAAGAAAAAAGGTGCAACATTATGAAAAGCAAGTCTATTTTTACTGTTTTATGTGTTTCTTCGAGCCTGTTTGTTAATAGTATGGATCAAAATAAAAATCCTAGGGTTAATGCGAATAAGATAACATGGAGTGATCTTATGCAAAAATCTTTAGGCTTAAGTGGTAATCAGATGAAGCTTTTTGCGTTGCCTATGAGTACTGGTTGTCAATCGTCAGCTATAACTCTAGCTGTACAATCAATTAGCAGTAATCCATCAATATTGAAAAAGTGTAACCGCTTAAATCGCTATGCTGGAAGTTATGCGGATCCTATTACGATGACTACTAGTGATATAGTAAAAAATCATGGATCTTATTTTATTGCTGATAGCGTCGTGGATGTTGTATTTGATAGTGTACTTTCACTAGAGGAATGGAAAAAGAAATTGCACGAAGAGTGTTTATTGCATGATAATCATGAGCGTATGCTAGTAATTGCACTTGGATCTCAGGACCCTAATTTGGTGGAGATGGCTAAGGCAAATTTGCCGGACTTTGAGTGGAACCACAACCGTCTTGTTCGTGATATTAATAATTTATCAACAGTCAACTATATGAATGAACAGCTAAAAGTAATAACGACTGCGTGCGTTGTACAGGCGGTGAATGAGGGTCTTAATGAAAAAAATCTAGAGGAATTGGCGGGGAAAGTTCTTTATGATTGTGGATATCAATTTAGCCTGCCTGTCATTCAAAATGCTTGTGTAGGGGGTAATCGTGGTGGCAAAACAATTTTTGGGTTGGCCTATCCATTTATCTACAGTTATGGGATAAGTGCAATCGCTTCGTATCTTCAAGAAATAAAAAAAGGCTGTGGATTTTAGTCCACAGCCTGTATTATGCGTAGGTAGCTTTTAGTACATACCACCCATTCCGCCCATTCCACCCATATTTGCAGGCATAGATGGAGCAGCGTCTTTCTTTTCATCTGGGTTGTCACAAATAGTTGCTTCTGTTGTGAGTAAAAGGCCCGAAATTGATGCAGCATTTTGAATAGCTGAACGAGTTACTTTGGCAGGATCAATAATCCCTGCTTGTACCATGTCAACATACTCACCTTTTTTTGCATCAAAACCAATATTTCCGGTTGCATCTTTTACTTTATTGACAACAACTGATGCCTCATAGCCAGCATTTGCAGAAATAACACGTAGTGGCTCTTCCAGTGCGCGTAATACAATTTGCAGGCCAAGGCGTTGGTCGCCTTCAAGAGTTAGCTCTTTGAGGGCCTTTTGTGCGCGAATTAATGAAACGCCGCCACCAGCAACGATCCCTTCCTCGACTGCAGCACGCGTTGCATGAAGTGCATCTTCAATACGATCTTTCTTCTCTTTCATTTCAGTTTCAGTAGCAGCACCAACACGAATAACCGCAACGCCGCCAGCTAGTTTTGCAAGCCGTTCTTGTAGCTTCTCTTTATCATAATCAGATGTGCAATTTTCAATCTGCATTCTGATCTGTAGAATGCGACCTTTGATCATCTCTTGATGGCCTTGGCCTTCGATAATGGTGCAATTATCTTTAGTCAAAACAACACGTTTTGTTGAGCCAAGATCTGTAAGGCCTGTATTTTCTAGTTTAAGACCAAGATCTTCTGATATGAGTTTTCCGCCAGTAAGGATTGCAATGTCTTCAAGCATAGCTTTGCGTCGATCGCCAAATCCAGGTGCTTTTACGGCAGCAATAGAAAGGACACCGCGCAGTCTGTTAACAACTAATGTTGCAAGCGCTTCACCTTCAACATCTTCTGCAATAATTAAGAGAGAGCGGCCTGTTTTGGCAACTTGCTCTAGAATAGGAAGAAGACTTTTCATGCTTGTTACTTTTTTCTCAATAATGAGTAAAAATGGATTTTCTAGAACAGTCTCCATTTTTTCTTGATTAGTAACAAAATAAGGAGAAAGATATCCACGATCAAACTGCATACCTTCAACAACATCCAGTTCGTCTTTCATGCCTTTTGCTTCTTCAACGGTAATAACGCCGTCGCGCCCTACGCGTTCCATGGCTTGTGCAATAAGATCGCCGATGGTCTCGTCAGAATTTGCAGAGATAGTTGCAATCTGTTGTATCTCTTTTTTATCAGAAACCATGCTTGAATTTTCTTTAATAGAATTAACAACAACTTCAACAGATTTGTCGATTCCTCGTTTTAATTCCATAGGATTTGCGCCAGCGGTAACAAACTTGTTACCTTCTCTGAAAATAGCTTGTGCGAGTACTGTTGCAGTAGTAGTGCCGTCTCCTGCGATATCAGCAGTTTTACTTGCTACTTCGCGTACCATCTGAGCACCCATATTTTCAAGCTTATCTTCTAGTACAATCTCTTTTGCGACGGTAACACCATCTTTGGTGATTGAAGGAGTGCCATAAGAGCGTTCAAATACAACATTACGACCTAATGGCCCGAGGGTTACTTTTACCGCGTTAGCTAATGTATCAACACCTTTACGCACCTTTTCACGTGCGTCAGATCCAAAAACAATTCTTTTTGATGACATAATAATGACCTTTTCGCTTTTATTGTTCAACAATGCCTAAAATGTCGTCTTCGCGAAGAATAATATGATCTTTTCCAGCATCAGTTCCAGCATATTTGCCAAAATAGACAATATCATTAACTCGTACCGTAAGAGGAACTATTGTTCCCTCGGATGCGCGTCCTGGTCCTGTGGCAATAACTCGTCCCGTTTGAGGTTTTTCTTTTGCTGCATCAGGAATTATAATGCCAGATTCTGTTTTTTCTTCACCTTCAAGTCTTTGTATTAAAACTCGATCACCTAATGGACGGAATTTTTCGAACATATATTCTCCTAGTAGGGTTTTGTATGTGGTTACATATACTTTATACGTTTACATTTATACATTTTAGTATAAATAAAAAAATAACATTTTCAACTTTTTCTTATTATGGCCATACACTCATATTTTTTGATAATAGAGTAGAAGTATCCCTATTAAAATAGTGATTATAACAGCATTCAGTGTTGTTTTTTTAAAATACACTTTTTTTATTAAACTTTATACCGTTAGACTCATATAATTATATATAAGTTATTAATATTTCTTGAGTCTTGCTATTGATTCTTGAGTATTTTTTACATTGTGAGTATGGTGAATAAAAAAGGAATAGTATGGCGTTAATTTATCCAGCCCTCTTTGGTCTTACTGATCAAGAAATTCAAAAAATAGAATTAGTTCGTCCTTTTTGTAGTCGCATGCATATCGATATAATGGATAATATTTTTGTTCCAAATAAGACTTCTGGTAGTGATCGTATCTGTGAAGTAGCAAAAAACTATGATATACATGTGTGGCTTCATTGTATGGTGCAAGATCCTTTACATTTTTTAGATGTGCTATGCATCCCTCAAGGCAGTCTTGTTTCATTTCATATTGAGTCAAGTTCTGATTTTTTTCTAACAATAAAAAAAATAATAGAAAAAAAATGCTTGGCTGGGATTGCAATTAATCCAAAAACTGCCTTGCATGAAATAATACCTTTGATTAATAATTTAGATCATATTGTAATTATGTCGGTGAATCCTGGCTTTTCTGGACAGCCTTTTTTAGAAGAGGTTATTCCAAAAATTGATGAACTTATTGCCTATAAATATATGCATGGGTATACCTTTAAAATAGGGATTGATGGAGGAGTTAACGCTTCAATTATCTCTCTATTAGCACATAAAGATATTGATTATTATGCTATTTCTAGTGCAATTTTTCAGCAAGCAGATCCTTATGCAGAGCTGAAAAGGCTTACTGCTCTGGTACGGGGTTCTAAGAGGTGACTTTTTTGATTGAGTTTCAAATTGTAATTGTGATACAGTGTAGTAGAGGTATAAAAAATACTAGTGCCATAAGGAGTGTCATATGAAGAGAATTGTAATGGTGGTAGCGCTCTTAATAGTTGTCATTATTGGTGTCGGAATGATACGCAGTAGAGTCAATTTTTTTGGTGGTAACAGATCCGGTGCGGGTGATCTTACTATTATCAATGATACTTCCAAAAATATCAGTAGTGCTTTTACTAAACAAGAAAAGACTGTTTCTCATGTTGTAAAACCAGGAGAAAAAACATCTGGTGGTTGTGGGCTCATTCGTATTTTTGTATCAGATAAAAGTGGTACGTATGAGTTACAATATGAATATCCTCGCCCAGCAGGAAAACCGAGCGAAATTTCAGTTACGCAAATTATTGACGCTGCTCGTGTGCAAACAATGACTAACGATATATATGAAAAGAAGGGCACAATTGATGATATTCAGGTTTCTTATGAAGAAGTTCGTGACTTAGACGTTACGTATTAAAAATTTAATAATAAAACGATACGAATAGCATGACAATCATTTCTGATAATTGCCATGCTATTCGTATTTTCTAAGATTGAGTTACTAATTGTTTCTCATAATCGGTAAGCTTTTTATATGACTGTGATTGCATAATAATCGCCAAAGCATTTTCTTGCGTGCTATTGTTAAGTGCTTGTCGGCATAAATACCATTCTGGACATTGGTGTTTGCTTATAACAATTCTATTATTGAAGAGATACGCTTCGTATTTTTTGGTCATTAATGGTTCCTCTGGGTTGCGTGATGAAATGGTAGATGCCTTGCAATGTGGTTGTTTTGCGATTATTTGCGCATTGTTTTTTTCAATCTGTATAATATTCTGATCCCATAATGCTGCGGCATTGGGATGAGTATTATTTGATGATGTAAATACACTGAGAAGTTCTCCTCGAATATGTGGCGAAGATGGAGTTAGGTATTGTATGTCACCGACCATTTTTGTATGTGGTTGAAATATTTTGGAAACTGTTTGAGATGCAATATTAAGTGTATAAATGCCTTGGATACCATTGCTGTAGGCTACAAAAGCGATCTCAGTGCCGGTGGGGTTAAAGCGAACCCTATTCATCTTAATCAATTGTGGTTTAAACTTCCTTAGCAGAGTCCCCTTTTTTAGATTCCATAGAAACAGAATATTTTTTTCTTTTGAAGCACAGATTGCATAATCTTGTTTGTCGCTTATATCAAAAGATTCAATATAATAATTTGTGTTTTGAGGTAAATTAATTTTATAACTAGATAAATTAATTTTATAACTATCATTAACCCCTTGCATAGCTTTTTTCATAATGAACTTTTTAAGTACAAAAGGAATAGTGTTAAGATATGTATATGGTTGCTGCAATTCTGGTCGTTCGATGGTACATAGATTATTACATGTTATCTTTTGTTTTATAATATCAAGGGTATGTAGAGCTACATTTTTAATTGCTTCTTCAAAAAAAGTATTGATAAAATAGAGTGTTTTTACACCTTGCTTTTTTAAAAGTGGCGTACTTGCTCCGACTAGTGAAATAATTTCCTGACTTTTTTCTAATGAAATTAGGCTGGACGTTAAAGTATCAAATAAGTTGGATAAAATTGTATATTTATTATCGAGCATTCTGCATAAAGGCGTTACAAGAGTCACTTGGCATGTAGAGTCATCGCGCTGTTGTTGTTGTGTATTGGTAGGTTTATAGATTGGTTGTAGTGGTATTCCTGTTTCCATTGCGCTTATCCCGCTCTGGAGTAGAATATGCATGAACATGAGTAATAAGATCACTATTTTTCCTTTTAAAATTGCATTATTGACTGGATAGCAGCGTAGGTTATTAGTATTTCTCTAGGATTGAGTTACTAATTGTTTCTCATAATCGGTAAGCTTTTTATATGATTCTGATTTCATAATAATTGCCAAAGCATTTTTTTGAGTGCTATTCTTAAGTGCTCGTTTGCATAAATACAGCTCTGGGCATTGGTGTTTGCTTATAACAGTTTTACTATTGAATATCTCAGCTTCGTATTTTTTTGTAATTAATAGTTCCTCTGAGTTGCGTGAAACCTGGCTTACTTTGCAGTTGGGTTGTTGAGCGATAAGCCTTGCTTTATTGTTTTCAATTTGTATAATATTTTGATTGAATAACCGACCAAATCGGTCATCAACAGTGTTTGAAGAAGTGAATATGCTCAGTAAGTCTGATTGGGAATCTGAATTAGATGAAATAAGATATTGGATATCACCTATATATTGTCTATTAATTTGCCATATCTGTGAGATTGCTTTTGATGCGAGATTTAATTTATAAATCGCCCATCTATGGTCTTTTCTGCCTACAAAAACAATATCCGTACCTCTTTGATTAAAGCGCATATAGGATATTCTAGTAGGATCGAGTATAAATGTTGTTATGAGAGAGTTATCTCTTAAATTCCATAAAAATAGAGAATTGCTGTGTGCAGTAAAAATGGCGGTATCAAGTGTATCGTTTATGGCAACAGATCTTATAGTGTGGTTTGCGTGTTGTGGTAAATCAATGTGATATTTATAATCAATACATTTAATCGCTTTTTTCATAATAAATTTTTTGAGAACCAAAGGGATAGTGTTTAGATAGTTATATGGTTGTAGTGATTCTGGCCGTTCGATAAGGCATAGATTATTGCATGTAATCTTTTTTTTTATAGTATCTAATGTGTATACACTTATCTTGTTAATTGCTTCTTGAAAAAATCTGTTTATAGAATAAAGATCTTTCACATTTTTCTTATTTAAGGGCGGGGTGCTTGCTCCGGCTAGAGAAACAATTTCCTGACTTTTTTCTAATGAAAGTAGGTCTAAAACTAAAGGGTTAAATATGCTGGATAGAATGGTATATTTATTATTGAGCGCTATGTGTATAGGTGTTACAAGAGCCGCTTGGTCTGTAGAATCATCGAGCTGTTGTGAGTTGGTAGGTTTATAGATTGGTTGCAGTGGTATTTCGGTTTCCATAGCACTTATTGCGCCCTGGAGTAGAATATGCATGAACATGAGTAATAAGATCACTATCTTTCCTTTTATAATGTAGAGTGAAGACGCATAACTGTATGAACACTAGCACACGTATAATTTTTTGTGAAGAGTTGCCAATTGTGCTAATAGAATACAATGAGCGTAGTTATAAACCAGGAGATAAGTTGGAAAGGCCAAAAAAGAAATTTAAGGAGAGGAAATATCTGTTTTTGATAATAGTGCCAGTTAGGATGGGTATACGTAATAATGGTATGTATTACTAAAATAATAATTGTTATATACGTAAAAAAGAATGCATATTCCATATATAAGGTTGTGTTCGTTGGGTATTGTTCACGTAAAGATCTTTGCAGTACGATTAATGAAAAGAAGAGCCCTGTATATGGTGCTAGCGCTTTAAATGGGTTTGTGCGTTGTGTTGATATAACGAGTGTTGCAAAGAGTGATAAAAGAACAACTAAAAGAGGTAAAAAGAATATAATAAATGGGGTTAATAGGCCTCGCGTTGTGACTATATTAAATAATAATATAAAGTGATCAGTCGCTTTTCCATAGGTAGGCACGCCAAAATTGGTTTTTGGAGTTATCTGCTTATAATTAAAGAAAGTTTTTTCAAAATTAAATTCTGACAGAGTAATACTCTTGTCAATGCCGGGAGTGTCTTCGGGGCTTATTTTTTTATAGGCAGCAAGATCCGGTACGAGAATAATATTTTTTTCAATATCGTAATGTTCAAGCGTGATCTGCATGTGTTGTAAATCAAAAGGAAAATGAGAATAGTCTTGTTTTTGGTAGATTGTTCCTCTGATATTCCATGTTACCGTCTCCCAGTCGCCTGACTTTGACAGTAAGGGGTCGCGAATTTGTAAGTTTGTTGCATGGGGAATCTGAATCTGACGACTAATGTCCGTATGTTGTTTAGTATTATATCTATTCCAGATATACCCTGATACAGTCATATGATCAGGGCTAGTAATATCAATAGAGTAGAGTAAGAGCCCGCAAGGAATAATAATGGGGATATCTTCATGCTTTCTTTCTGTCTCTTCACTCAGATCATCAAGAAACTTATCAAGATTTGCTTGATCGGTAATAGTTGTGTCACTCGCAAAGGTACTAGTAGTTGTTTTTTGTATACTATACCATGAAGCCATAAGTCCGATAAGTATTGTTATTGAGATAAGTATGGTAGCTGTAGATCTTCTTATTTTTCTAACAGAGTATAAAAAAAGGCAGATTAAAATAAGGTATAGAATGCTATAGGTGAGTAATACAAAGCTATAGTGGCGAATATCTTTTGGTTTAAGTGAAATATCTTCTTTTGGAAATATGACTCCGAGGGTCCATTGATTATTAGTGATAGGATGAGTATAGATCCATGTCTGTTGTTGCGTTATTGAGGAATGATATGAGGTTAATAATGGCATATTATAAGAAATTTTTTCTATTATCTGGATAAGTTCTTCATCGCCATTTTCTTGAGCATAGTGTAAAAAGGTCTTTGCGCTTGTGACCAGCTGAGTAATCGGGTGAAAAAGAAAGGTCCCCTGTTTAGTCATAAGAAAAGAATATCCTACTCTTTGTAGGCTTCCGTATTCAACTATTCGCTTAATTGATTCTAGGCTATATGCGATTGATACTACCCCACGCGGTTTTTTATCGGGGCCAAAAAAAGTAAATGAGTAGCAGGGGGAGATAGAGTTATTATCTTTGTCTTTATATGGATCTATCCATATTTTTCCATTTTTAAGTGCGCTCTGATACCAGGCCGTCATTATATTGCTTGCATTGGGATCTGTATAATCATATATATGTGAAATATCGCTAGTTGTATATCCTGTCTCATTTTTTTGTATAGAAGGAGCGTATAGTCGTTTTGTCTTATTGTATGCATATGGGGCAAATGCGATAGTAATAGACATGATCATAGTATTTTCAGAAAGTTCACGTTTTAGTCGTTTTTCTATATCTTCATGAGAGAGTCGATGTGATTGTAGATCATCTGCAATTGATTCTGTAGTAAATTCAATTCGCTTTAGAATGTTTTCAATAGCAATAGCATCTTTTTTTGTCTGGTCAGCGATAAGCTTTTGTGATGTTTCTTTACTATTTTTTTTGATGAAATAGTACGTAATACTAGATTTTATAAGAAGAATACACACAAAAAGAGACAAAATGAAAAAAATGTTTTTGCTATAATATGGCATCCGATTGAATGGAAAGCGATCATTGTACAATTGAATCATACGTAGTAATGGTTGACCGCAAAAAAATTCGATAGCCAGTATCCATATGAATATAATGAGCATCAGTATTATAAAAATTTTCATCGTGGTGTAGAGTGGTTGTGTGACTTCTGATTGATCTATTTTAACAATCATTCCCCAGTTAACTTTTGGTATAAATGTCCATGCTCCTATAATTGCTTGTTCTCTATAATCAATTGCGGTTCCTGTTCCTTGTCTGCCGAGAATGCTTTCTTTTATAGATACGGGAGTGGATCCAAATAGTTCTCTTTTTTTAAAAGCGAGATCATGGTCATTTCGCGTTGGAGCAATAAAAGTTATGAAGTTGCCATCTCTTTGTGCAAGAGCAGTTTCTCCGGTATGACCCAAGCCAATAAATTGGTGTGTAATGTTATAAATTTCTTGAGGATCATATTCATATGCAAAGATACCGACCATTTTTTTGTTATAAACAATGGGAGTAGAGATAAAGAGAGAGGGTTTTTTGAGCAAGGGGTCAAATGAAAATTGTGCAAAGTCAGTTGTAAGAGACATTGTTGATCGTTCAAATGATTTACTTAAAGGTGAGTTCTTGTATTGTTCATCGGTAAGGTGTATACCAAGACTATTTTTTTCCGTTGAGAAAAGAATAGTCTTTGCAGTATCAAGCAAAAATATATTTTTGAACTTCATTCGCTCTTGATTGTGATTAATAAATGTAGAGAACTGTTGCATCTCCTGTTCGGATATATTTTTCTGCGTAAGGTCATATAAAAATTTTTGTGTTATAGGGTGAGATGCTAATGTAGTGGTATGTCTTTCTTGTGTATTTAAATAGTCATTAATTGCATTTTCTGATGATAACATGATATTCCATAACTTTTTTTCATAGAAGGGAAATAGAGAAAAATGATTGTAAGAATACCATGAAGCCATTGCGCAGAGAGTCAGTGCAAAAAGATAGAGCGGTAACCTTTGGAAAAATAGGGAAGAAAAGAGATGTTTAAAGTGCGATAGAAAAGTATTTAATCGCTTGACCATTTGTTACCCCACTCTTTATACCATGTATCAAGAAGACGGTTCCATTCTGTTTGACTCTTAAAAAAAGGATATGACCGAGGTGGAATTGCTTTGTCAGAGCTCCATACGATAGTAAATTGCTTATCAGATCTTATTTTTCCGACGCTGGCATGTGACCATGAATGTAATGATCTATCATCAATATAAATAATGCCTTCTGGGGCATCAAATGCTTGATTTTTTAATGCGGGGATAACTTCTTTTGGTTGATATGATTGTGCTTTTTTTACTGCTTGTGCCCAGAGATAGACACCAAAATAAGCTGCTTCCATTGCATCACTTACTACATAATCTTTACCATATCGTTGTTTTATCTTTTCAACAAAGAGCTTATTTTCAATTCGATCAATGCTCTGAAAATGGCTCCAAGAACTATAATCACCAGTCATATATGATGCACCATATTTTTGTAACTCTGGTTCATCTATACATAATGACATAGTAGGTATTTTTTCTGAAGTTACTCCAGCTTCTCTTAACTCTTTATAAAAAGTAAAATTAATAGGCCCTATAAGCGTATTTATAATAACATCGGGTTTTGCTGTAATAATAGACTGAATTACTTCAGGGATAGTGTTGCTATTTTTTTTATTAATATATATTTCGCCAACAATTGTACCATCAGATATAGCAACAGTGTCTTTTATAATCTCATTAGTTGCTTTAGGAAATAGTTCATCGGACCCTATCAGAAAAATTTTTTTTCCTAGGTTTTGTAAACACCATGTTGTTGCAGGGATTGCTTGTTGGTTAGGTATAGTACTTGTATATGCGATATTCATCGAATCTTCAAGGCCTTCATGTTGTACCGGGTAAAAGAGGAGGTTGTTATATTTTTCAACAATAGGTTTTACAGCTTTTCTGTCTGTCGATGACCAGCAACCAAATATAACAGCGACTCTGTTTTTTGTAATTAATTCTTCTGCTTTTTGAGCAAATATGAGCGCGTCTGATTGCCCATCGACAATAATCGGACTAATGGAATATCCAAGCACGCCACCATGAGCATTAATCTCATCAATTGCAAGAAGAGTTGCATCAACTGCCGTCTTTTCATATTCTGCAAAAGGGCCTGTAAGAGAATGTAAAACTCCGACAGGAATGATTTTTTGTGGAATAAAAAAATAGAGAGCTGCTGATAGCGCTGAAAGACAGCAGAGCACAATAAGAATGACAAGAACTGTTTTATTGTTCATACGCTGTTTTTTTAAAGGATATATTATTTTCTAAACTAAAAAAATAATAAAGTAAGGGGGGGGACGAAGTCAAGATTATAGACTCACCTATTGATTATGCCGTGAAGCAAAAAAAGTATATTTAAAATAGTATTATTCAAATAATGGAGCAATTTACGGGTAGCTGAGTCAATGTCAGAAATAAATTTTTGATCCTTTTTATTGCTCAACTAAATACTTACTATTAGTATATATTATTTTATAATATAAATATCAAGAGAATGGTGTTTTGGGTTAAAGATAGTGCATTGTTTGACTATACGAATCGTTTTTATGTGTATTATACATGCAAATAGATGTGTAATCGTTGAGTCAATACGATATTTTGAAAAAGATGCTGATACCCAAATATACACGTTTGTAATGTTTGTGGTAGGTTATGCCTGATCAGTTTGATTATTTTCTAATGACTCAATAATAGAGCCTGCCAATGCTATTTCAGTATTAATTTGAGATAATCTCTTTTCTCTTGATTGAAAAGATTGCAGTACTTGGTTGAAGCTGTTTCTTAACTGATACAGAGTTCTCAGTACTAGTACTGGAGAGATAAGAACTCCTAAAAGGGGAATTTTTTGGTCTACTCGAAGATCTGAAGATAAAATATTCTTAAAGCTATTTTTAAAATACATTAAACCAGTAGATGTGTAGCCGTCAATATTAGCAGAATACACCGCTTGTAAGACTGTTGTATAGTAAAATATATCGGCGGCGCCAGTTATAAAACTCCATTTTATCGAGGATCCTGGATAAATATACTTTTCGAGGCTATCGCGTTCAAATTTTAAAGTAATTATCTGTGCTTCTAGGGTTTTTATAATATCAGCTTTCTGTTCTAAGCCTAAATTGATGAGCTGATTGCCCTGATAGTCTTGGTAAATCTGTTGAATATCCATAGGTTGGATTATTGCTGTATGAGACGCTATATAGGGCAAAAGCAAGTAACTTTTTAGGCATTTTTTATCCTTATTTTTTATTGCCCAACTAAATACTTACTATTAGTATATATTATTTTATAATATAAATATCAAGAAAATGGTATTTTTGGGTTAAGGTGGGTGTATTATTCGACTATGTGAAATATTTTTGAGTGTATTATACATGACAATAAAGTGTAATAATAAAAAACTACATGAAAGCAAATTAAGGTACCGGGTGAATCATGTGACAGAGAGAAAGGCATGTGCAGCCGATTGCGTATAGGAAGAAAGGGCGATTGAGCTTCTTTACTTTTTATTTGGAAGGTTAATAATACTTATTCTCTAATTGTTT
>Ga0307411_10000120_pt1 | contig 24490 bp, 28 predicted proteins | sample DK1Ometagenome_2_FD_203712 | JGI IMG/M metagenome (GOLD analysis project Ga0307411, IMG submission 203712) | Maize rhizosphere microbial communities from greenhouse at UC Davis, California, United States - DK15-O-1 | ecosystem: Host-associated > Plants > Roots > Rhizosphere > Soil | place: USA...
AGGCCGGGGAGCAGGTCCGACTCGAGCACGCGCCAGGTCCCGCCCGCCCGCTGCAGCTGCAGGACGTCCACGCGCCAGGGGTTGCCCTCACGGGTGCCCGGGCCCCAGCGCGTGCGGAAGAGGACGTGGGCGATGGAGTCCGACTCCACGACGGAGCCCACGACGCGCCGGGTGATGTCCGGGTGGAACGCCCCGAAGCTCGCCTCCAGGTACCGCACGAGGAGCTCGGGCGCCGGGAGCGCGGCGATGTCGCCCACGGTCTGCACCCCGCGGAGGACCGGCGCGGGGGCGGCTGCGGCCCGCCGGAGCGCGGCCGAGTCGACGCCCGTCCTGGCGCGGTGCCAGCCTGGCGGCAGGCCCGGCTCGGCGGAATCCCGCTCGGCCCACTCGACCAGGCCGATGAGGGTCGCGCGGCGGAATCGCTCCACCGCCCCGGGATGCACCAGCGCTGCCGCCTTCGTCCAGTCGTGGCGCTCGAGCGCGCCGAAGAACGCCGCCGCCACGTCCGCGGGCCGTCCGGACTGGACGTGGGCGGGGGCGCCGACGAAGGCGAGCAGTGCGAATCCGACGGCGGCGAAACGCCTGCAAACCAGCATGGCGGCACTCCACGGCACGAGGATGCTCATCGCGGGCTAACGCCGGAGTTGAGCTGCGGGCGAAGTATCACCATCGCGGCGTAGCCGCTTCCTAGGGCCGCCCGCCAGCTCCAACAATACGTTAGGCCGACGCCGCAGGAAACTCAACACATCGCGTCGCGGGCATCGTCGTGGTGAGCACCCACAGCGTATCGCTCGCCCCCAACTACCTGGTTGTTCGGCGCGTCTACGACGAGGCGGTCGGACCATAAACGCTCGAGCGCCTTGACGCCGCGGTACGGCGACGCGTGCCTGATCCTCGAATGCACGCACCGTAGCGCTGTCGGCTGCACGATCGAGCCGCCGGCCCGCTTCGCCTTGCGCCCGCGGCCACGCCGAGCGATTGTCTCGGGCGTGACGAAAGGAGGGGAGCGGCAATACCGTACGGGTAGGCCAGTGCTGCAGGTGCCGGGAAGGCGGTTCAGTGCGGTCAGTCCATCAGCGTGACGACAACGCCTACGGCGTGAAGTTTCGGGCGAACGATGTGGTCGTTTCCACTGGAACGCTGGGAGAGAGCCATGTGCTACTCGAAGGCAGTCCCTGCAATCCTGATGAGCTTCACCCTCGCGTGCGGCGGGGGAAACGACGCCGAATCCGCGCCTGAAAAAGCCGGCGTGCCGAACACGAGTGCCGCAAGCGCGGCCGACCTTCCCGATCCCTGCGGGCTGGTTACCGACAAGGAAATCTCGGAATTGCTGTGGCAGGGCATGGAAGCAAACCAGCGGGAGGCCCTGCAAGCCAGGAAAGCGGAGCACATCATCACGAAGCGCGTCGAGAACGTAAACAACCCGGCGGGCCGCACCTGCTACTTCCAGTATCGGCGGGTCGCTGGTGACAGCGTCTGGGGCGAAGGCGACTTCCAGCTGCGAACGCTCGCCAGGCAAACGTTCCAGATGTTCGCCCAGTCCTCGCCGAGCTCGCAGCAACCCATACCGGGAGTCGGCGACCAGGCGTTCTACCTGTCCAACGCCGCGTACGCCCGGCGCGGCGATGTCGGTGTGGAGGTGGTCAATTTCAACTCCAAGGACATCGAGATCGAGCTTCTGAAGGACGCGGTCGCAAGATTGCCCTAGCGTTCCCGCGCTTCAGTCATCTTCAATGGCGTGAGCCGACCTCATACGAGATGAATGCCGACCAGGACGATCCGGCTGCAGTACACAAAGCTGAGGGCGCGTTGTAAGAGGTCCGGTTCCGCGCGACGTCGGCGGCACCGCGCCGCGATCCATGAGCGCGAGCGCCCGACGCGACGGGCTCGCGAAGCTGGCCTGAAAATGCCGGATGCCGGCGCGAGACCGGATGCTCCGAGCGCTCGGCGGCTTCAACGAACGTTATGCCGCGGGCGCGCCAGACCGCGTCCCAATCTGCGGTTCACGAGTCGGTTGCTTCCAACAGCGCACGCATCGCTCGGCGGTGCGATCCATGTACGTGATAGGAGAGCGCCTTCGAGTTCCCGGAACGGAAGTTCTCGGCTGGCACATCCGTCGCGAGCCAAGCGCTCCGAGCGCGAGCCAACCCACGCGGATCAGACCTCAATCCTTGACCCGCGACCGGCTAGACCGAGGTCGCGTTCGCCTCCGAACGTGGTGTGGCCCAACGCCCAAGCTCACCTGCAAGGGCCTGTCACAAGATGCGGGCCTAGCCCGCAGTCCGAAACGCCCTTGGCAGGTGCAGCGCCTTGATGTTTCGGTGCCCGGCGTCGGCCGACTCATCGCGTTCACCGTCGTCCTCGAGGTGGACGGCATCGCCCGCTTCCCGAGCGCCCGCGACTTCGTCTCCTACTGCCGCCTCGGCGCCGGCGCCGGCAACTCCGGTGGCAAGACGCGGCACAAGCGGACCAAGGACGGCAACCGCTACCTCAAGATCGCGTTCAGTCACGCCGCGGTGCGCGCCATCCAGAACTTCCCCGAGATCCGCGCCTTCTACCGCGCCACGGCGCGGCGGAAGCCACCGGCCGTGGCGCGAGCGCTCGTCGCGAAGGAGCTCGCGCGCATCGTCTACTTCATGCTCGCAAAGCGGGAGCCGTTCAACGGGACGTTCAAGGGTCGACCGCTGACTCGCACGAAGCAGCCGAAGTGGCCACGCCTGGCGAACCCGCCCGCCGAACTGGGGCCGCCTCCCGCGGGAGACGTGCGGCCCCGCCGCCTTTGATTGGGGCGCCCGGCGCCATGCCGCCGAATGACCTCTGGGACCGGTCTGCGGACCGCGAGCCCGCAATGGTGTATGGCCGCCACTGAGGCGACCGCGACGAGGTAAGGGCCGGTACCGCCACTCGCAGGTGCGCGCCTGTCAGGCACGCAGGCCGGCCGAGGTGACGGGCGTGGGCCCGTCGCCAGCCCCCGCCTGCCCTCTTGCGCCGCGCCTCTCGAATGGCGTTCGGCGGCTGGCGCGCTGACGGTGGTGACGGTGGTGACGGTGGTGACGGTGGCTATGCCGGCACCAGTTCGAGTGTCGTCGCCTCCCGCCCCGGCTCCGCGAAGCCCCGTACCCATTGCTCGGACGCCTTCGTGTCGTACTTCGTGGCGTAAGCCTCGGTAATGGCCTGGCGAAGCCGTTCGCTCCGGACGTGCCTTGCGCGGACGGGGATCTCCATCGTCCTGAGCGCAATCGACCCGCGCGGCTCCTTACGAAACGCCCGGTACCACCCCGTCGGCTTGTCATTCCAGGACCGCACGAAGACGCGGCGCCGGACCACCACCACCCACACGCCGGTGTACCGGTGGCCGGTACCGGAGCGCACGCCGAGGATACGGAGTTTCCGGAGTGCCTCCAACTCCTGATCTGAGAACCGGCGCGAGGTGGTCATCTCCCATACCGGTGACTCGCCGCAGAACTCCGGTGCCGCCGAACGCCTCCGGCATCAGCTGCGGTGCGAAGCGCCGTCAGCTCCATGCCGTTGTTGGGCGGCACCCGGGCCACGCGTAGCTTGGATTAGCGCTGCCGGGAGACAAACGTGCGTGCCTCTTTGAGCGTCGATGCTCTTGTGCCCCCGTTCGCAACCTCGAGCAGCTCCTGGTAGAAAGCGCGAGCCAGGGATTCGTCGCCCGACGCGCGGGCGGCCCGAGCGGCGCCCAGCAGGCTGTTGAAGCGCCGCGGGTAGTGATCCAACGAGCGCATGTACGCGACGAGCGCTTCCGCCGGACGTGCCTGCTCCAGGAGCAGGTCTCCCAGGAGTTCGTAGCCGGGGAGAGCGGGCCCGGGCGTCACCGCGTGCTTCGGCGTCGCCGCTTCCAGGTCGGCCGCCTGCCGCATCAGTGCCACGCTGGATTCCGTGTCCCGCTCGGCGTGGGCGAGCCACGCGCCCACCCCAAGGCGAAGGATGCGGATGTTGCGGGCGAAGAGGTCTTCGCCCGCCCTGCTGGCGGCCGCCTCGAGTCGGTCGAGGCGGTCGGCGGCCGCCCGGGCCCCCTCGACTCTGCCTTCGCGAGCGGCTCCGAGACCTCGGGCAAACCACGTCACGGCCTCGGGCCACGTGAACCGGTCCCAATCGAGCGTCGGAGGTTCGCGGGGGACCAGCGACATCGCCTCGCTCCAGGCACGCCGCTCCAGCGCGTACCGCGCCCGGGTGGACGCCAGGTGAAAGGCCGTCTTGAACGTGGGCTGCAGTCGGGCCGTTCCGTGCAGGCGCTTCAACTGCGCTGCGGCCTCCTCATCTGCACCCATTTGGAGATGCGCGTAGACGAGGTATTCGATCGCGTGGGGGAATTCGTCCCAGACGAACTGGCCATGGTCCCCCGCGGGGTGCTCCAGGGCAGCCGCCGCGGCCCGCAGGTTTCCGCTCATCACCGCCTCCCAGTCGCCGAGCCGCGTGTAGATGTGGGTCGGCATGTGGAGCGCGTGGGGATTGCGCGGAGCGGCCGTCTCATACTTCCGGATGATTTCCAGCGATTCGCGCTCCCGGCCCGGCGCGTCGTTCGCGTGCACCAGATAGTGCATGGCCCCCGGGTGGTCGGGGTTCCGCTCGTACACGGCGAGCAGGAGGCTGGCGGCGCGCTCCGAGTGCGCCCGCGAGACCGTGTCGGGGGGCGCGACGGCCAGGTGGGCCAGCGCGTAGAAGGCAGCCACCTCAGGGTCCTGCGGGAAGGCGGCGTACACCCGCCCCATCGCCTGCTCCCAGCGGCGGATGCGCTGCCAGTAGTCCGTCGACTCCGGTTCGCGGAAGAAGGCCGCTGCGGCATCCACGAGGAGGCGCTCGCGCTCCGTCGGGGGCTCGAGGGTCCTGGCCTTCTGCACCGCCTCCCATCCGCGCCGCAGCTCGTCGGGTCCCGGCCGCGTGGGCCAAAGGGGCTGGAACAGGGTCATCGCGATCCCCCAGTGCGCCATCGCGCACCGTGGATCGGTCTCCGCCACCTGCTGGAATGCGTCCCGTGCCCGCGGGTAGGTCATGTGGTGCAGCAGGGCGATGGCCCGATTGAATTCGACCTGGGCCTGCTCGGAGCAGGAGACCGGGAAGTCGACCGTACCCAAGCGGTGCGCAGCGCGTTCCTGCACCTGGCCTCCCACCCCGTCCGCCCCGCTCACAAGCAAGACCATCGCTACTACCATCGCGGAGCACGAATGGGCAGGGTGAACTCTCCGCTCCATCGGCTCCTTCAAGGGGGCCTCTTGCCCGTGCATCTCGCGAGTCATCCTCCCCGTCCTCCATTTCGGTGGGTTCGACTCACGCCGAACCGACAGGGCTCGTGGCCGCCCAACGTCCGAGCTCAGCCGCGGGCTCTCGGCTCAACAAGCGTGATGCGCCCGATTGTGCGACGCAGCCGGCGGACGCGCGACCGGATGCTCCCCGCGGCCCGGCGGCTGCAGCGCCTCGTTAGGTGGCGGGCGGCCGCTGCGTCGCCTCGCGGTGTGGGGCCGCCCGGGGCCTCGTGGGGCCTCACGGACGGTGCCGGTGCCAGCGGGGCACGAAGGCGCCGACGGCGGCCCCGAGGAGGAACCCGATGCCGGCCCCGCGCGCCGCCGCCTCGGCGACGCACCACCCGGGGCACTCCGGGTAATCGCCGCCGGAGAACACCTGCGACACGAGCAGGCCGAGGGCGCCGAGCGTCACCGCGCCGGTGACGCCCACCGGCACGGCCGCCGTGCCCCGCTGCACCCAGAGCGTGTCGACGGCGGCGAGGGCGGCGCCCCGCCGCCCGGCCGGCGGCGGGGCGCTCAGCACGAGCGAGTCGGGGCCGCGGACGAGGAGCCGCCCGTGGAAGCGCTCGCCGCCCGCCGTGTGGACCCGCACCCGGGCGCCGGCGGGGATCGCGGCCACGCTGGCGGCCGCGGCCGCCGCGGCCGCGGAGTCCGGCCCCTGCGCCGCGGCCGGCGCGGGATGTGCCGCGAGCGCGGCGAGCGCGGCGGCCCAGCCACGCGAGCGCAACCGCGTCAACACACGAATACGAACCTCACGGCGGACCTCACGGCACAGGGTTGCTCGTGGCCACCTAACGCTTAGGCTCAGTTGCGAGCGCTCCCATAGTGCCACGCCGCAGGCGCGGCTGCCAGGGCGCTCGGCAACTGCAGCGCCTCGTCGGGCCGCGGAGCCCGTGCTCGCACCGCCTCACCGCGCCACCGGGGCGGCCGGCGCGTGCTCGTAGCGGACGCGGACGCCCCACCGGCGCGAGCGGGGCACGCCGTGCGGGGCCGCCGTGTCGTACGCGACGGCCAGCTCGCGCGGCCCGGCCCACCGGACGCGCAGCGGCGGCCGGCGGCGCGCCTCCCGGGGCGCCAGCCCGGCGGCGTCGCCGAGGATGAGCACGTTGCCGTACCCCCAGAGCGGCTCCCACGCCGGGAGGACGGACACCTGGGGGCTGAACCCCGTGGTCGCGCCGCAGTCGCGCTCGAACACGACGGCCCGGTACCACCCGTCGGGCGACGGCACGGAGCGCAGCACGTGGTTGTCGCACACGGTGGCGACGAGCACGGCGGGGACGAGCACGGCGGCGAGGACGACGAGCAGGCCGAAGCCGCCTACCAGCAGGGCGGCGACCCGCAGGAACACCTTCAGGTAAAGTCGCATCCGATGCGTGTTGCGGCCGAACGCCCGAGCTCACCTGCGGGCGCTTATCATCGTCGCGCGCGAAGCGCGCGGTCAATAGCGCGCCCGTCGGGTGCAGCGCCTCGTTGGGCGGCGCCCACGGAGCCGTCGCGCCGCCGCCGTGGGTACCTCCGCAGTCAGGGCGCGGTGGGCCCGCTGACCAGCCGCGCCGTCGTCCAGTACGTGTGCGTCACGTTGCCGGCGGCGTCGGTGGAGTACGCGGGCGCCGACACGGCCTCGACGAGGCCCACGCCCGGGGCGACGCACTCGGAGGCGCCGACCACGTACGGGTGCGTGAAGCGCACGCACCGGAACGCGCCCGCGGGCGTGTTCACGGCGTCGTCCGTGGCCTCCGCCGTGACGCCCCTCGCGTAGGCGCCCGCGTACGGGTAGTACCGCCCCGGCTCGGCGGGTGACGGGAACACCCAGGTGCCTGGCTCGACGCCCGGGATCGGGCCGGGGTCCAGCGACTCGGCGTGCCACAGCCCGCCGGGGCGCCACGACAGGTACTGCCGCGGGGCGATCGTGCCGGCCACCACGAGCGGGTTCCCCCGCACGACGGCCCACCGCCGGCCGAACGCCGCCGTGTCGCCGAGCACGCGGACCGTGTCCAATCGCACGCGCAGCTCCGCCCCGGTCTCGTCCGACTCCACCGACCGGTACACCCACTGGGCCCCCGCCGCCAGCGGCCAGTCCAGGGCCACGGTGCGGGGTCGCGTTGGCTCGGACGAGCAGCCGACGACGCCCGCGAGACACCCGGGTATGCAGGCGAGCAGGGCGGCGGTCCGGCAGCGGGCCATAGAGATCCTCAACGGGCGTGGTCCGGCCGAACGTACACCGGCCGCGGCGCACGGCGGCATCGGCCGTCTGACGTAGATGAGGACACGTCTAACCAGCAACTCGGCTCGCCGCCCGCCCAACGCCATCGCATAAGCTACGAGCGGATCTAATCATGCGGCCGCGGAGCGGCCGCCGTCCATAGCCCGCTCGACGGCTTCATGCAGTCGTTAGCCTTCGGCGCGGCGCTGCCAGACGCGCGGGTGCCGGCGCGCATGCACCACCGCCAGCACGACGACGTCCTCGCCATCCGCCGCGTAGAACACCCCGTACGGGAAGCGGCGCAGGAGGGCCCGCCGCGTCCGGCCCCGCACCACCGGGTAGAGCTCCGGGGTGCGCCGGATGGCCGCGAACGCCGCGTCGAGGGCGCGGAGGAACTCGGTCCCTAGGCCCTCGCTCTGCCCCTCGTACCACGCGAACGCCTCGTCCACCTCGCGCGCGGCGCCCGGGCGCAGGACCAGGCGGCGGAGCGGCTCGCCCGGCCCCGCCGGGCTCGTCACTCCCCGCGCCCGGGCGTCCGGCGCAGGATGCGCTCCCGCACTGCCTCCCAGGGGAGTGCCGAGGCGGGGTCGGCCTCGTGCTCGGCGAGCCGGCGGTCGAGCTCCGCCGCTAGCTCGTCGGTGACCGGGAGCGCCTCGTCGGGCGCGTCCTGGGCGATGCTGTCCCAGAGGTCCTCCACGAGTTGGAGGCGCTCGGGGACGCTCAGCCGGCGTAGGCGGTCGAAGTCGGAGGCGGGGCTAGCCATACGCGAGAATGTCAGCCCGCCGGCGGCCGCCCGCAAGCGGGGGCACGTGGAAGGCTAACGCCCGAGCTCAGCCGCGGGCTCTCACGCCCGCCACGCGGTACACGCTCGATCGTGCGACGGAGGCGGCGGGCGCGCAACCGGGATGCTCCCCACAGGCCCGGCGGCTGCAGCGATTCGTTAGGTAGCTGCTCCGCGGACCCACACGTCCGGGTCCGCGGGCGGCGGCTCGACCGGCCAACCGAACGCCCGCAGCGCCTCGGCCGCCACCTCCCGGACCTGCGCCCAGTGGGCGCCGTCGCGCACCGCCGCGTCCGTCCACGCCCGCGCGCGCACCTCGCCGGCGCTCAGCTTCTCCAGGAACGTGTCGATCGCCACCAGGTAGCTGAGCCGCTCCGGCGAGAGCCCGTGCTCGGGCGCGGCGAGCGCCTGGAGCGCGTGTCTGAGTGGCTCAGTCATACCCCGATGATCGTAGCTACCCAACGCCCGAGCTCAGCTGCGGACGCTCTCATAGTGCCGCGCCGCAGGCGCGGCTGCCAGTGCGGCCGCCAGCTGCAGCGCTTTGATATTTCCAAGGAGCCCGAGACGCCCTCGCGTCTGACATCCCTGCTCCTTGGAGGCGCTATGCTGCACTCCGGCATCGACCTGCACAAGCGCGACCTCGTCATCGCCACCGTCGATTCCTCGGGCACCGTCGTGAAGAGTGGCCGGGTGCCTGCCGCCCGTGCCCCGGTGGCGGCCTACTTCCGCGGCCTCGGCGCCGAGCAGCGCGCCGTCGTCGAGTCCACCGCGACCTGGTACTGGCTCGCCGACCTCCTCCGCGCCGAGGGGGTTTCGCTCACGCTCGGGCACTCCAAATACATCAAGGCGATCAGCTACGCCAAGGTGAAGACCGACGCGGTGGACGCGGCCACGCTGGCGCAGCTGCTCCGGAGTGACCTCGTGCCCGAGGCGCACATGATCAGCCCCGAACTCCGCGAGCCGCGCGACCTGCTCCGGCAGCGGCTCGTGCTCGTCGCCAAGCGCACCCGCTGCCAGAACGCCGTGAGCGGACTGCTCGCGCAGTACAACGTGCCGAGCGTCGCGGAACTGCCCGCGCTGATGCGGTTCCAGGCCGCGCTCCACAGCGAGCAGCGCGCCCTCCTCACGCGGCAGATCAAACCACTCGAGCAGCTGCTGCAGCCCACGCTGGTCCCGAATGATCAGGTGCAGCGGCTGCTCTGGATCCCCGGCGTCGGGAAGATCGCCGCGTTCACGCTCTACCTCGAGATCGACGGCATCCAGCGCTTCGGCGCCGTGCGCCCCTTTTTCTCCTACTGTCGCCTGGTCCCCGGAGCGAAGAACTCGGGCGGGAAGACCCGCCACAAGCGGACCAAGGACGGGAACCGCTACCTGAAGCTCGCCTCCAGCCACGCCGCCGTGCGCGCCATCCAGTACTACCCCGAGATCCAGCGCTGGTACCTCGCCAAGCGGCGGACCAAAGGACCGATGATCGCCCGGGCACTCGTCGCCAAGGAGTTGGCGCGGATCGTCTACTACGTCTTGCGGCACGAGGAGCCCTTCAACGGCACCTTCAAAGGCCAGCCGCTGAGTCGCACGAAGCAGTCGCAGTGGCCCCGGCGCGCGAGCCCCTCCGTCTAACTGGAGCGCTCGGTTCAACAGAGCTGCACCTTCGCCGCTTTGATTGAGCCGCCGCCGTTCGTGCCGCCGACCATCTCTGGGAGAGGCGCGGGCCTCAGCCCGTAATGGTGTATGGACGCCGCTGCGCGGTCCACTGCCGAGATGCCGGCGCGCTGGCCACTGAAGCACCGCGCAACCGCGCACCTGGAGACGGCCCGCCGCCTCACCCTCCCGCGCGCCTACTTGCGTCCCAGCTCCTTTATGGCGTTAGACCGCGGCGGGTGGCGCCCCCGGGCCTCGCGTCACACGCCACGTGAGCCCCCCGAGTACGAGCGCCGCAATCAGCAATAGCGCGATGTCGCCGGCAAAATGAGCGTGCTCCTCAGGTGATCGCCACGCTTGCACCGTCATGACTCCCGCATGGGCCACGCTCGACCAGACGGCGAACCAGATCAGACTCAGGTGGCGAAGCGGTTGCCGCACCGCTCGCAGGAGGAACACGCCGAGCGTCGCGTAGATCGCGACGATCATTTGATCGTACTCCGGCTGCGGCGGCTGCCACCGAAAGCCCGCCGGCCACCACAGCATGAGCGGGTACACCGCCACGAGCGCGACGACGCCGAAGGTGACAAGCGCCACGCGCAGTGCGATCAGGCGACGAGTCGGCATGGGCACTCCGATCACGAGGGAGGAGGACGCGTTCCGTTCCACGCAGCTCATCGACCCAGATGCTGCCGCGGTCTAACGCCGCCGATAAGCTGCGGCCGAACTCAATGATGCGGCGGCGTAGCCGCCGCGCACCCTAGCTCGGCCGACAGCTTCATCGGCCGGTTAGGCCGCGCGCTCAGCGAGCGCTCGTCTTGAAGGTCATCGCACAGTGCCGCTCGAGGCGCACCGAGTCAGCCGGGCTCGGGCGCTGGACGAGTCGCCGAAAGCACGGTTCGACCGCCCCCTCCGCGAAGATGCCCACCACCAAGGCCGGCTCCCGTCCGGTGTTCTCTACGCCGATCCACGTGGCCGCCGGGATGTAGACGAACGTGCCCGCTTCGGCGACCACCCGGCGGGCGCCCAGGGTCACGGTGACCTGCCCTCGATGGAGGAACAAGGCCTCTTCGTGCCGTTCGTGCCGATGTAGCGGGATGGCGGTCCCGGGCGGCATCTCCTCCGCGGCGATGAAGAGCTCCTGAGCGCTCGTGAGGGTCGGCCCGATTTTGAGCAGCATGGTGCGGCCGTCCCGAAACGGCGGGACCCGTTCGCCATCCGCGGGTCGGAGGATGACCCCGGTGTCGGCGCGGTCCGCGACCGCCGACGACTGGCCGGGAGCGGGCGAACCGCTCGCGGCAAGTATCAAAAGTATCAAGAGGAGCAAGCCGCCGCCGAACCTGAGGTGTGTCGACATCGTGGCCTCCTGCTAGCTGCGATTGACTTGAGCGGCCTAACGCATAAGCTCAGTTGCGAGCACGGTACAACCGCTGCGGCGTAGCCGCCACCAAAGAGTGCTCGGCAACTGCAGCGATTCGTTAGGCCGCAGATGCGCGGGGCCGGGCGGCGTGGCTGCCCCACCACGCGCACGCGACGCTTGCGGCCGCCAGGAGCCCGGCGGCCGGCCCCCAGTCGGCGCCCAGCGCCGCGAGGCCCGCCGCACCGGCCGCAGCCCCGAGCGCGGCGAGCGCGGCGAGCGCCCACCCCCGCCTGTCCACGCGCCCGCCGGGCGGACGCCGGAGCACGGCGCCAAGCCCCCCGCCGACCAGCGCGACCGTGGCAGCTAGCGCGAGCGCGGCGGCGCTCCGGGGGTGCGCCGGGAGCTCGGCCGCCGTGAAGACGGGCAGCAGGCAGCCCAGGATGACCCACGACTTCGTCCGTGATAACCGACCCCACCAAAGTGGCCGTCCCATTCCCGGATCCTCCGGCTGTCGGCCTAACGCTATAGTTAAGCTGCAAGCGCCCAATAAGAGCGCCCATGCAGCGGGCGCAACTCCTTAATGCGCTTGCCAGCTTCAACGGCACGTTAGGCCGGCGGCGCCCTCGCGCTTAGCCGTGATCACGCGGACCGCGGCGGGCCGCCGGAGCGGCTCCCCCTCCAGAATGCTCGCGTCTGCCTCGATCAGCAGCTCATGGGCCCGCCGCCACTCACCCCGCCCCGCGGCCTCGCGCGCCCGCGCCATCAAGGTCGTTTGGGTGGGTTCACTCATTGCTCACCCCCCGCGGAGGCGTGGCCGATTGTGGCGACCGTAACGTCAGAAGTTCCCGCCGTAACAGCCTTCGTTACGCATCAGAGGTCAGGCGGCCCGGAGCTGAGCCAGGCCAAACAATTTCAGAACTAACAACCAACCGAGACTGGAGTCGTCATCATGCGTCCCTTCTGCAGCATCGTCCTCGCCTGCGCCGCCCTGGCGCTCACCGCGTGCCGTCACAACGCCGCGACTGAGGAGTCGTCCTCGCCCGAGTTCACGTGGGGCCCTGCCCCGGCGGTCTTCCCTGCCGGAGCGCAGATGGCCGTGATCCAGGGCAACCCGGGCTCGAATCAGCCCTTCACCGTGCGCCTCCGCTTCCCCGACGGGTACCGCATCGCTCCGCACACCCACCCCACCGACGAGCACGTGACCGTGCTCCGGGGGACCATCCTCGTGGGCATGGGCGAGAAGACCGATGCCAAGTCGATGCAGGCGCTGGGCATAGGCGGGTTCGTCACCGCGCCGGCCAACCACGCCCACTACGCCCAGGCCCGCGGCGAGACCGTGGTGCAGGTGCACGCGATCGGCCCCTTCGCCCTGACGTACGTCAACCCGGCCGATGCTCCGCGTCCGTCCGCCAGTCGCTGACCATGCCCTCAACCGAGATGCGAAAACCCGGCGACGACCCGCCGCCGGAACAGCGGACCCTCAACAGCCCAGATGGCCTGGGGCCGGCCGAACGCCCGAGCTCACCTGCGGGCGCGGTGTCACAAGATGGCGGCGTAGCCGCCAGTCCGAAGAGCGCCCGTCGGGTGCAGCGCCTCGTTCGGCCGCGGCCCTTACGCGGCGGCGACGTCGACGTACGCCGCCGAGCTGCTCGGCGCGGGCAGTGGCTGCCCGTCCTCGCGCAGCCCGTCGAGGTGGAACGCCAGGGCCTCGCGCATGTTGCCCTCGACCTCCTCCCGCGTGCCGCCGGTGGCGGCGCACCCCGGCACGTCGGGCGAGTACGCCGAGAACCCGGTGCCGGTCGCCTCGATCACAATCAGGTACCTGCTCATCCCTTGAGCCCCGCCTGCTTGAGGATGCTGTTCAGCGTCCCGGGCGCGAGGTCGTCGCCCCCGGCCCCCGGGACGGTCACCAGGCCCGCCTTCGTCGGGTGCTTGTACTGGCGGTGGCTCCCGCGCGTGCGGGCCAGGGACCAGCCGTCGGCCTCGAGCAGCCGGATGACGTCGCGGACCTTCACCCCGGAACGATGCCCGCCCGGCGCCCCCGGGTCAAACCCGCCGCGGCCGAACGCCCGAGCTCAGTTGCAGGGGCCTCTCACAAGATGGCGGCGTAGCCGCCGGTCCGCAGCGCCCCTGCCAACTGCAGCGAGTCGTTAGCTGGCACGCTACGGGCGACGCCGGGGCAGGCGGGGCGATGCGAGGAGCGCGGCGCCGGAGGCGAGCAGCATGTACAGCAGCAGTGCCGCCCAGGCGACGCCCACGGCCACGGCCCAGCCGCCCACGCGGTCGCGGAGCGGCGCGAACCACAGCACGAACCCCGCCCCGCCGGCGACCGTCAGCGCCCAGCCAGCAGCGAGCTGGCGGCCGGAGTGCCGGCGGCGGCCGGCTTCGGTCACCGCGCCGACGAGGTCGAGTGTCTCGAGCACGCCTCCGATGAGCTCCAGCACCCCAAGCGCCACCGCGCCTCCTGAGCGAGAAGTGTGGATGTCCAGCTAACGCCCGAGCTCACCCGCGGGCGCTCCCATAGTGCCGCGCCGCAGGCGCGGCTGCCAGTGCGGCCGGCAGGTGCAGCGAATCGTTAGACGGCAGCCACCGAACATTGGACGGACTACTGCAGGCCCACGATCTGCTTGACACCCTCAATCAAGAGAGCTTGCAAGACACTAAATGGCACGTCGCGGGTCTTCGATTTGATGACGCCCTTCGTCTGCGCCCACACCGTGTCGTCGCGGGCGGCCGCCAGGAACTCGTAGCCGGCCCAGGTCAGGCGCCGCACGCGTGCGAAGACGATTCCGAAGCCGTCCGCCTCGACGAAGCTCGCTTCCAGGAATCCGGCCTCTTGGAGCAGCTTCACGTGCAGGGCGACGACCCGATCGTCGTACCCGTCGATTGCGAGATGATTGTCCGGTCGCGGCGCCGTCAGCGATTCGTCGCGGTCCTCTGCCCAGATGAGGATCTTCCGGACGAGATCCATGTCCCGCTTCACACCCGGGTCCTCACCTTCGTAGTGGGTTGTTGCCGGCTAACGCCCTAGCTAACCTGCGGGCGAGTCAAATAAGAAGCGCGAGCGAAGCTCGCGCAAATCCAATGATCGCCCGTCAGGTTCAGCGTTCGTTAGGCCGCAGATCGAAGCGCTCGCCACGCGCGGCCATGACTGCATCCCGGCCAGCAAAGGTCCGCAGTCGAGTCGATGTAAGGGAAACCGTCTTCGCCGGAGTTCTTGTCTCCGTGCGAGAGGTTGGTGCTTCCAAGATAACAGATACTTAGGTATTTACAAAAGTATTCCACGGCTGTAGAATCCCTCAGTCGGATCGGATAACCCGAGCATTTGGATGGTGTCGGAAATGGTTCAATCCGCAGCCGCTGACGAAGTTTTTCACGCCTTGTCCAACCCGACTCGGCGGAAAGTCCTGGAGCGACTGTCTGTCGGACCAGCCACCGTCAGCGAACTGGCGGCACCGTTCGACATGCAACTCCCGTCGTTCGTGCAGCACCTCTCGGTGCTCGAACAGAGCCGACTGGTGAGGTCGAAAAAGCGCGGGCGAGTGCGGACGTATGAGATCGCACCCGAACGATTCAAGGTCGTTGAAGACTGGCTGACCGCGCGTCGTCAGTTGTGGGAAGCTCGACTGGACCGGTTCGACCAATACGTCAAACAACTCAAGCAGAAGGAATCAGAATCATGAGCAAGCCATTCGCGATCAATCCGAAACTTGATTTCGCGATCGAACGGTTCATCGACGCTCCCACGCGGCTCGTCTGGGAAGCGTTGACGAAACCGGAGCATCTCAAGGAGTGGTACATGCCCAGGCCTTGGGGTCGTGTGACGCGAACCGAAATGGACGTGCGACCGGGCGGCATCTTCAGCATCGACATCGCAATGGGAGACGGTCAGGAGTCTCCCAACGTCGGCTGTTTCCTGGAAGTTATTCCGATGGAGCGACTTGTCTGGACCTCCATGTTGTTCCCCGGCTATCGTCCGGCTGTCTTTGACGACATTCCGATCACGGCCATCATGACGATGGAAACCGTGGGAACCGGCACTCGCTACGTCTTCACGGCGCTGCACCGGGATGAAGCGGACCTCGAGAAAAACAAAGCGACGGGCTTTCAGCAGGGCACCGAGATCGCCGTCGACCAGTTCGTGGCGCACGTGATCGCGATGAAGTAGTTCTGGGCGACTCGCGGCGGACGGGTCAGGCATCAACACCCAGGTCTCGACAACAAGGGATGCGTGTTGTCGGCCTAACGCCAAGCTCAGTTGCGAGCGCCTGTCACAAGATGCGGCAGCGCAGCTGCCGCCATCAATAGCGCGCTCGTCAACTGCAGCACATCGTTAGGCCCCGGCGCCGCGGGGCTCACCGGCCCGCCGGGGGTGCGGGCGCCAGCGTGCCGACGGCGGCCAGGAGCGGGTCCCGCCGGCCCTCCGACGAGGCGGTCACGCCGGCGAAGAAGTCCGTCGTGTCGTCGAGAAAGCCGCTCACCGACGCGTGGTACCGCGTGCCCCGGCGGGCCGGTTCGGCCCGGAACCCCACCGACATCGGCCGGCCGGCGACCCAGAGCCGGCACCCGCCGGGCCCGGGGCCCTCCAGCCCGTAGAGGCCCGGCAACACCGGGCGGCGGTGCTCCGAGACGACCAGCGTCGCGCCGTCCGGCCAGTCCCACGCCTGCCACGTGGAGTCGGGCACGTCACCGTCCGCGGCGGCCCCGGCGTCCGGCAGCCGGAGCGTCGCGCCCCGCGCCCCGGGCGGCCGGAGGCGCACCGCGGCCGGCGCCCGATCCCGGAGGGCGGCCAGCCGGCACGCCGGCAGCGCGGCTGCCAAGCGCTCCTGGTCGGCCACGCGGAAGGGCGCCGGGCCGCTCCCGTCCTGGACGATGTAGCCGGACACCGGGGCCGCGGCGACGCCGGCCGGCGCCTCCGCCCGCCGCGGCTCGGCGCAGGCAGGGGCGAGCAGCGCCACGGCGGCGAGCGGAGCTAGCGGAGCTAGCGGAGCCCGAGGGCGGGCCGTACGCCTCATGTCAGTCGGTGGAGTGTATAGGGGCCGGACGCCGAAGCTCAGCCGCGGCGCCCCGAATGTAGGGGGCGCGCGGCGGCCGGGGCGAGTACGCGGCCGAGGGGCGCCCGACTTGATGCGCCGGAGCGCCGTCGGCTGCAGCGATTCGTTAGGTGTCGGGCCGCGGGGCCGGCTCGTCGCCGTCGGCGTCGAGGGGCTCGAGGCGCCCGCCGCTCGCCGCGACGACGCGCGCCTCGACCTCCGGCGGGAGGTCGCCACGGGTGAGCCACACGCCGCCGAGCGCCCACCGGAACCGCTCGTCCCGGCGCCCCTCGCCCTCGATCCAGTCCACCAGCGCGGCCCCATGCCGGCGGACGAGGTCCTCGAGCGGGCCGGCCGCGACGTTGCCGAGGACCTCGTCTGGGGCGCGGCGCACGAGGTCGACCACCAGGCCCCAGGCGTCGCCCGCCGGCGCCCGCTCCACGAACTCGGTCACGGCCTCCCACGCCCAGAAGTCCGTCAGGTCCGCCGCACCCGCCTCGGCGTGGCGCATGTAGCCAGCGATGACGGCCTCGCGGTCGAACGGCTGCGCCGCTCTGTCAGTCATACCGTGTAGCGTGGTGACACCTAACGCGTAGTAGACAGCCCAGCCTAATCCCGGCACCGAGCCGTGGGCGCAAGATGTAGGTCGGGTGATGCCGCTGCAACACCACCTGATCCCGTTGTGCCGCCTCGACATGCCAGGCCCGCTCCCACACCCGCCCCGGTGCGGATACGCTGCACGGTGTGCAGCGTATCCGCCGCGAACCCCGCGAACCTCCTATGCCGGAAAACCGAGCGCGGCCACCGCTTCGGACGCCTCCGCTATGGACGCCTCCGCTACCTCCCCATACCTACCCACCTGGCTCTCCCGTGGCCGCCTGATCCAGCGGGCTCACGACGGCGCGCGCACCGCGGTTCAGCACGTGCGTGTAGATCATCGTCGGCCGGACGTCCCGGTGGCCAAGTAGCTCCTGCACCGTCCGAATGTCGTAGCCCGCTTCGAGCAGGTGCGTCGCAAATGAGTGCCGAAATGTGTGGCAGGACGCGCGCTGTGTGATGCCGGCCCGGAGCACTCCCTCGCGGACGGCCCGCTGTACCGCCGACTCGTGCAGGTGGTGGCGCCGCCGCTCGCCCGTCCGCGCGTCCGTGTAGAGCTTCGTCGCCGGGAACACCCACTGCCAGCCCCACTCCCGGCCGGCGCCGGGATACTTGCGCCCCAGCGCGCCGGGAAGCGCCACGCGCCCAGCCCCGCGAGCGATGTCCCGTGCATGCAGCCGCCGCACGCGACGAAGGTGCTGCTGGAGTGGCGTCGCGAGGCCGGTGGGCAGCACCGTCACGCGGTCACGATCCCCCTTGCCGCCGCGAACCAAGAGCCGTGCGTCGCGGAAGTCCACGTCCTTCACGCGCAGCGATACGGCTTCCAGCAGCCGCAGCCCACTGCCGTAGAGCAGTGCGGCGACCAGTTGTGGCGTTCCATCGATCTGCTTCAGGACGCGTGCAACCTCCGACCGGCTCAGCACGACCGGGAGCCGCTTCGGTCGCTTCGCCCGCACGACGCCGTCGATGCGCGACAGCGGCCTTCCTAGGACCTCGCGGTACAGGAAGAGGATGGCGCTCAGCGCCTGACTCTGCGTGGAGGCACTGACCCCCTGACCGACCGCGAGTGCGGACAGGAAGCGCCGTACCTCGCCGACGCCGAGCTCCGCCGGATGTCGACGCCCATGGAAGCGCACGAACCGCCGCACCCAGCCGACGTAGGCCTCCTCCGTTCGGGGGCTATAGTGCCGCGTCCGGACGGCAGACCGGACGCGCTCCAGCAGTGAGGGCCCTGGCGAATCCGTCCCGGCGCCTCCCGTCGACCGCGCCGTGCCTCGATCATGTTCGCTGACGGGCCTGGGGCTCGACTGCTCCGGAGCTCTGCTCCCGGGGCTGTTCTCATGCACGGGCGTACTCCTGACGCGGCGCGGCGCGGCGTGGGCTGCGCCGGTCACGCTGGGTCGCGTCCGGTGGCCCCCTCCGTGCTGCGCTGCCCGCGATTGCCCGCACCACCGTGCGCATGCGCCGAGGCTACAACGCCCGCACCTCCGGGTGACATCCCCATGTCGCGGGTCGTACCATTCGCCCCGTCACCGCACTCCCTCACCGCGCGGCCTCGCGCTCCGGCTCGTGCAGCCGCGCCGCCCGGCCGTACTTCCGCCACGCCCACCACGCCAGCGCCGCCACGACGCCGAGCGGGATCAGCACGCCCATCGACGCGATCACCCCCGCCGTCAGCGCCACGAAGTTCCGCCACGCGTCGCGGAACGCCTCGGCGATCGGGTTCACGCCGGGCTGGCTGGCGAGCACCGGCCGCGGCTCGTGCACGGTCACGGCGAGCGTGCTCACCGCCGAGCGCGTGCGCAGGTAGCGGAGCCGGCCCTCGTACCGCTCGATCGCCTCGCGCACGCGCGCCAGCTCCCGCTCCACGGCGAGCACGTCCTCGAGCTTCCCCGTGCGACGCGCCAGCAGGTCGATGAGGCGCTGCTCGAGGCGGCGCGCGTTGGTGACGCGGGCGGTGACGTCCACGAACTCCTCGCCCACGTCCTGCGCCGCCACGTTCTCCGTCTCCACCTTGCCGATCGGCCGCAGGCCGGCGAGCGCCTCGTCGAAGCGCGCGGCGGGGAGCTTGAGCTCGAGCGTCGCGCCGCGCACCTGGTTGTCGCCGCCGGTGAACGACGTGCTCGCCACGTACCCGCCGAACTGCGCGGCGATCTGGCGGACGCGGGCTACGGCCCGGTCGAGTGAGTCCACCTCGACCACCACCTGGCCGGTGCGGATGATCATCGCCGGCGCCAGGACCTCGCCCGCCGGCTGCTGAGCGCCGGCGTCGCCGAATCCGACGCTGGCGCTCAGCGTCGCCATACCGTCGGGCGGTGCGGCGCGTTGCATCCCGCCCGCGGCGCCACCCGCAGCTCCGCGGCCGGCAAAGTCGGATTCCTCGCGCCCTTTCAGGTAGCCGGCCGGCGGCTCGGCGGGCATGGGGGCAGGGGGGAGCGCGTTGGCCGCCGCACCGTCCGCCGCAACCGCCTCCGTCGAGGTCTGCGCCCGGTCCCGCGACGACCGATCCGAGCGAGAGCAGGAGCCGCCGAGCGCGGCGAGAGCGAGGGCCGCGAGGGCCGCGACGGCGGGGACGGCGGGGACGGACACTCTGGAAAGCCGGGGTCTACCGAAGAGCGATCGCATGAGAGGCTCGGGCGCGTAAGCGTGTAGGCGTGCAGGCGTGCAAGCGAAGAGAGAGATCCCGCAGCGGTGCCGGCGCGCGCATCACCGCGGGCGGAACGCTCGTCATCGGCGTCCTTCCATTAGACGTCATCCACGCACAGATATACACACGCGCCCGTGACCTGCTGGTGTCGATCGTATTACGATTCGGTGAACGCGGGGGATGCCAGCCACGCCGGGAACGCCGGGAACGCCGGGCATCACCGAGTGCGCTCCGGCCCGCTGCCGCCACGCTTCGTCCCATCCGGCGCCCGCCGGCCGCCCCGCGGCGCTAGATTCCGGCCTTCTCCGCCTACAGGACCGGCCACTGCATGTCACTCTCGCTCCGCCCCGTCGCTGTGCTGCTCGCCTTCCTCTTTGCCATCGCGGTGGCCGCCACCGACCCGACGCTGCTCCACGCCCAGCGCTCGGTCCCCCGGACCGACTCCGTCTCCGCACCGGTGGCCGAGGTCCGCTACGACGTGACCTTCGACCGGCTCACGGCCACGCAGCGAACGATCGGCGTGGTGATGACGTTCGACATCCGTGGCGAGGGCCCGGTACTCCTGTCGCTCCCGGCGTGGACGCCCGGCGCCTACGAGATCTCCAACTTCGCGGGCGCCGTGCTGAACTTCCGCGCCCGCGCCGCGATACCCGCCGCGGGCGCGGCGGCCGGTGCGTCCGAGCAGCTGCGCTGGGACAAGCTCGACCACGACACGTGGCGTGTGTGGCCGGCCGGCGCGCGCACGGTGGCCGTGAGCTTCGAGGCGCTCGCCGACACGCTCGACAACGCCATGAACTGGGCCCGCCCCGACTTCGTCCTGTTCAACGGCACGACGCTGTTCATGTATCCGGAGGGGCAGCCGCTCGAGTTCCCGGCCACCGTCACCGTGCACACCGAGCCCACGTGGCTCGTCGCCACCGGGATGACCGCTGCCGGGAACGCAGGCGGCGCGGGTGCGAACGCGCGGCGATTCCGCGAGGGCAACTACCACGACCTGGTGGACATGCCCTTCTTCGTCGGCCGCTTCGACTACGACAGCGCCCAGGTGGCGGGCAAGTGGACGCGCCTGGCCACGTACCCCGTGGGGAGCGTTTCCGGCGCGCGACGGACGCGGGCCTGGGACTGGATCAAGCGCGTCATCCCGCCGGAGGTCGCCGTGTTCGGCGAGGTGCCGTGGCAGACCTACACGGTGATGCAGATCGCCGACTCGGGGTACGGAGGCGCGAGCGGGTTGGAGCACCAGAACTCCCACGTCGACGTCATCGCCGCCTTCGCGCTCGACAACCCGTTCGTGCCGTCGCTCTACGCGCACGAGATCTTCCACGCGTGGAACGTGAAGCGGCTCCGCCCCGCGGAGCTCGCCCCCTACCGCTACGATCGCCCGCAGCCGACGACGCTGCTCTGGGTCAGCGAGGGCGTCACCGATTACTACGCCGACCTCGCCGAAGTGCGCGGCGGGGTGATCGACTCTGCCGGGTTTCTCGCGCTCACGGAAGATAAGATCGAAGAGGTGAGCCGGACTCGCCCGGTGTCGCTCGAGGACGCGTCACTCTCGACGTGGGTGAACCCCGTCGGCACGCACTACATCTACTACCCGAAGGGGTCGCTCGCGGGCCTGCTGCTCGACGTGATGATCCGCGACGCCAGCGACAACCGGCGGTCGCTCGACGACGTCATGCGCGAGCTGTACCAGACGACGTACAAGCGCGGCCAGGGGTTCACGGTCGACGAGTGGTGGGGCGCCGTGAGCCGCGCCGCCGGCGGCCGGTCGTTCGAGGAGTTCAGCCGCCGCTACGTCGACGGGCGCGAGCCCTTCCCGTACGCCGAGGTGCTCCCCCTCGCCGGATTGCGCCTGCAGGTCGACTCGATCCGCGGCCCGATGCTCGGCGTCCTCACCGGCGCGGACTCGGGCGGCGTACTCGTGACGGGTGTGCAGGAGGGGGGGGCGGCGGCGCAGGCTGGCGTGCGGCCAGGCGACTACCTGCTCGCGATCGGCGACCTCGCCGTGCGCGACCCGCGCTTCGGCGAGCAGTTCCGCGCCAAGTACGCGAAGGCCGCCGGCGCCGCGGTGAAGATCCGGGTGCGTCGTAACGGCCGGGACCTCGACCTGCCGGCCACCGTCGGCGTCGGCGTGACCGGCGTTTCCTACCAGCTCCGGGCCGATCCAGCGGCGTCGCCGAAGGCCGCGCGCATCCGCGGCGGCCTGCTGACCGGGACGACCTCGCGATAGCACGGCCGAAAGTCGAGGGTGCGGGGCTCGGCGCCGGCCGCCACGGCTTGCGCCGGCCCCGTCCCGTGGGGATAATGGCCGCTCCGCCCGCCACAACCCCACCCGTCGCCGCATGCGTCTCTACCGTCTCCACCGTCTCCGCCCGAGCCGCGCGCTCCTCGCACGCCTCGCCCTCCTCGCCCTCCTCCCGGTCGTCACCCTCGGCTGCGCGACGGCCGCTCGGCCGTCGCGTACCGCGTCCGCGCCTCCGCCCGACGGCGCGCCCTCCTCGCCCGGGGTCGCCACCAGCATCGCCGCGCGCACCGGGGGTATGGCGCGGCGCGACGGCTTCATCCCGCTGTACATCGACGAGCGGCAGGGCAAGCTCCTGCTCGAGCTGCCGCGCGATTCGACGCGGGCGCTGTTCTTCGTGACGGAGGCGACGGGGCTCGGCTCCAACCCGATCGGCCTGGACCGCGGTGCCGACGGGGCGTCGCAGGTGGCGCGCTTCGACCGCGACGGCGAGCGCGTGCTCGTCGTGTTCGAGAACTGGAACTACCGCAGCTCGGCGCGCGACAACCCGGCGCACGTGCGCACGGTGATGGAGTCGTTCCCGCCGAGCACCGTCGCGGCACTGCCGCTCCTCGCCCAGGAGAGTGGACGCCTGCTCGTCGACGCGACGGGGTTGTTCGTGCGCGACTGGGTGGACGTCGCCGGCACCCTCCAGCGCACGGGGCAGGGGAGCTACGCGCTGGACAAGGAGCGGTCGGGCATCTACCGCCCGTACACCAAGGCGTTCCCCCAGAACACCGAGGTGGACGTCACCCTCACCTTCGCGGCGGGCGGCGCGCCCGGGGACATCGTCCGGCAGATCGTCCCCGACGGGCGCGCCTTCACCATTCGCCAACACGCCTCGCTGCTCCCGCTGCCTGACGAGGGCTACCGACCCCGCGGGCTCGATCCGCGCGTCGGCTTCTTCGGCATCACCTTCCGGGACTACGCGCAGCCGATTCAAGGGTCGCTCGAGCAGCGGTGGATCGCCCGCCACCGGCTCGAGCGCGTCAACCCCGCGGATCCCAACAGCCCGATCAAGAACCCCATCGTCTACTACATCGACCGCGGCATCCCCGAGCCGGTGCGCTCGGCCACGGTCGAAGGCGCGCGCTTCTGGGTGGAGGCCTTCGACCAGGCGGGGCTCAAGGGGGCGTTCCGCGTCGAGGACCTGCCCGAGGGCGCGGACCCGATGGACGCGCGGTACAACGTCGTGCAGTGGGTCAACCGCCACGAGCGCGGCTGGTCGATCGGCGGGTCGCTCGGCGACCCGCGCACGGGCGAGATCCTCAAGGCGATGGCGCGCATGGACTCGCACCGCGCCCGCACCGACTACAACCTGTACGCGGGCCTGATGGGCGCCGACGCCGCGGCCGCCGACACGGCGTTCGTGCTGGCGCGCGTGCGGCAGGTGACGGCGCACGAGATCGGCCACACGCTCGGCATGGCGCACAACTACATCGCCAGCACCTACGAGCGCGGGAGCGTGATGGACTACCCGCCGCCGCGCGTGCGGCTGACGTCCGGCGGCGACATCGACATCGCGGAGGCGTACGACCGCGGTCCCGGCGAGTACGACGTGTGGGCCGTTCGCTGGGGGTACGGCATCTTCCCGCCCGCCGCCGAGCGGGACTCGCTCGCCGCGATCGTCCGCGAAGGGCTGCAGAAGGGATTCCTCTTCCTCTCCGACGCCGACGCGCGGCCCGAGTTCGCCTCCGACCCGCGCACGAACCTGTGGGACGACGCCGCCACGGCGGGCGAGTTCTTCCGCCACCAGGCCGACGTGCGGCGCGTGGCGATGCGGCGCTTCGGCGAGCGCAACCTCCGCCCGGGCGAGCCGCTGGCGCTGCTGCAGGAGCGCTTCGCGCCGGTGTACCTGATGCACCGCTTCGCCATCAACTCGCTCGCCAAGACCGTGGGCGGCATGGAGTACAGCAATGCCGTGCGCGGCGACGGGCTGCAGGCCACCCGCCCGATCCCCGGCGACGAGCAGCGGCGCGCCCTCAGGACGCTGGTCGCCGCGCTGCGCCCGGAGGAGCTCGCGATCCCCGACACGGTGCTGACGCTGCTCGCGCCGCGCCCGTTCGCCTACGAGCAGAGCGTGGAGCTGTTCCGGAGCCGGGCCCGGCCGGCGTTCGACGAGCTGGGGGCGGCGCGCACGCTCGCGCAGATGGTGATCGACGCGGCGCTGCAGCGCGACCGCGCCGCGCGGCTGGCGCAGTTCGGGGCGCGCGACCCGCAGGCGCTCACCTTGGGCGAGGCGATCGACGAGATCGCCACCGGCACGTGGGGCGCGCCCGCGCCGCGGCCGTCGAAGCTCGCCGCACTGCAGCGCGTGACGCAGCGTGCGCTCGCCGACCGCCTGCTCGCCCTCGCCGCCGACAGCGCGGCATCGCCCGAGGTGCGCGCGATGGCCGAGCTCAAGATCGCGACGCTCCGCGCCGACGCCCGCCGTCGTGCGGTGCGTGGGTCAGACGTGGAGCGCGCGCACTGGCGCTCGATCGACGGCGACTTCACGCGGTGGCTCGAGCGCCGCGAGCTCCCGGCCCCGACGCCGGCACTGGTGGCGCCGCCGGGAGACCCGTTCGGGGAGCCGTAAGGGCGAGTGGGGAGTGTAGAGTGGGGGGGGGGGGGGGAGGGCCCGCACGACAAACCCCCCACCCCCCCCGAAAACCCCCCCCCAAAAACACCCCCCCCGCCC
>Ga0307411_10000121_pt1 | contig 24476 bp, 24 predicted proteins | sample DK1Ometagenome_2_FD_203712 | JGI IMG/M metagenome (GOLD analysis project Ga0307411, IMG submission 203712) | Maize rhizosphere microbial communities from greenhouse at UC Davis, California, United States - DK15-O-1 | ecosystem: Host-associated > Plants > Roots > Rhizosphere > Soil | place: USA...
GCACCTGGACTACTTGCCCAATTGTACGCTCTCCGTTCAGAAGCTCGTAAAATCCGGCAGGACGGCCGCGGAACTTGGCCGGTTCGCCGTGATGATAGGATAGTATTGGGACAGCTAGCTGGCCGCGGTCAGGAACCCTGAGTAGGCCCATTCCGAACTTGATGAGGATATCGGGCTGGTCTCTTGCGATGGTCTCGAGCAGGGCTGGTGGCAAAGACTGCCACGCCCCCCGCGACGAAGCTGAGAACGTTCGGATACAGGTCACGTTGAGTCCCGCGGGCAAGCTCACTTTACGCGTCATTCGATTGCGAACGGTGAGAAGATTCAGGATATAATAGAAGGCATGTCGGAGTCGCCGCCGTGCCGGCGTGGGACTCGTGCAATTGTAGATCACGAACGCACATTCGTCCGCGACAGACAGCAGCGCTTTGGCCTGCCATCGCGCGAGCATGCTCCGGTCAAGAATGACACCGATCTTCACGCTGCCGACCTTAGCGCTCAGCTTTCCGGCCACATGCAACCCAGAATGGGGGCCCGTCGCGGAAGCAGACGTCCTTAAGCCCAGAACGGTTCATCATTGTCTCGATTTCCGTCTTGGAGAAACGGTGTTCGAGCCGAGTGCCAAAACGATCGAGCGCGTCGGTGCGCATGCTATAAAAGCCGCGGTATCGATATTCGGACAATGGCAGATTCAAGACGTCGGCGCCGGCTTTCTCCAACATCCAGGCCGCCCGAGCTAGCGGCCAGTATACCGATGCCGCAATAACCGTCGTGACCGCTTTTCGTGCCGGGAACGGCAGCCGCGAAATTGCCGTCCGGCCAATCTCGGAAATTCGCCAAATTGCCCTAAACCAAGAAGCCCTGTTGTCGAAGTTATAATAGATATAGACCAAGAAGGGCGCTCCGGACTTCAATTTCCGAACACAGCAAGCAATAGCGGCCTCCGTGTCGGGAATATGGTGCAACACGCCAATTGAGTAACCGAAGTCTTGGCTGTCGTCCGACAGCGCAAGATCGTCGACGCCGCATTGGTGAAATGAAACTGTCGTCAACCCGGCTAGAAGACGGCGGGCGACTGCCAGGGCCTTGGGAGCAGGGTCAATACAGTGAAGGCGAGCTACACGTCTCGCCATCAGTGCGGCCCAACGACCCGTTCCACAACCCAAGTCAAAACCCTCTGCTTCAGGCGGCAGCTCACTGAATGGGAAGACGGAAAAGTACTGCTCAAACAGCAGTCGGTGTTCGCTCGGATCGAGCTGTTCTTGGGTGTAGGATGACCACTCCTCCCCAAATCCAACTACAGTTGCTTCGTCGATGTTTTTGCTACTCATTACGCCGCTTTCCAACGCGTGAGGGCGATCCTTCCAGCTCATACAGCTGCAGCAGCCAAGATATATGCCCGCACGACCCCCGCCTTGTAAGGCTGCAGCAAGCCTTATTCAGGCTTGATCGATTACGTCAGTTTGAGGTGCTCAAGGTATAACCTGGTGGCAGGGCGCAGTGCCAATTTACGCAACTCGGCAATGGCACGAAGAGGACTTCAGGCGATGTTCTCGGTTGGGCCCCGCTTTGCGCAACGACAAAGAAGCCTCTCCCAATCGGAGACAATCGATTCGAGTGAGAACTGCTTTACCGTGGATGGTCCGGCTGCTCCAAGGCGGACGCGCTCGTCCGAATCGGTCATTAATCGTCGCAGCGCGGCTTCTAGACCGGCGATTCGGTCTCCGTGCGGGACCAATGTTCCGTTTACGTTGTCATGAATTAACTCGTTGGTCCCTGCGCAATCAGCAAAACCGATGGCTGGAAGACCATGGGCAAGAGCTTCGGCGGTCGCCAGTCCGAAGCTTTCGTAGCGTGAAGACATGACGAATAGTTGCGCGGCAGCATATTCGGCACCGATATGATCAACCGCGCCGGGGAGTTGGACCCGGCCTTGTAGGCCCTTATCACGAACGAGGCTCTCCAGTGTCCGCCGGAGCGGACCCTCCCCGACAATTCGAAGCGTCCAATCAGGCCAGGCATGAGCTACTCTCGCGAAAGCCTCAATGAGTGTCCGCTGATCCTTCTGATCGAAAAGCCTGCCGACGTTGAGCAAGACCTTCGACTGACCACCGATCGGGTCGGCCAGCGGGCCCGCTCCAACCACCGGATTAGGAATAGCGTCCATCCGGCGCCGCAACGCCGGTGGGAAACTGTTTCTGATCGAGTCAGAAATCACGGTGATGCGAGCGCAGAGGGGCGCAGCGACGCGGAGCGCAAGCGCTTCCAGTGGAAAGGAATGATAGTGGTCGTAGAGAATGTGCTCACTTGCGATCACCGGAACGCGCGAAGTCGATAACGCGAGCGCAAGCGGCACGTAGGCGCTGTGCATGAAGCCAACGGCGATGTCGGGACGTAGATCGCGAATGAGTTTCCGGACTCCGCTTATGCGGTTTAGAACTTCCAAAGTACTACTGCGAGCCTGCACGTTGCCGCTTCGCAACCAATAGCGGCGGATCGTCGCGTCCACCGGATAGAAGTCCGGATCATTTGGTGATCCAAAACTCAACAAAGTAACATCATGGCCGCGGCGGGCGAGACCCCCGATAATGTGCGTCAAGACGCGTTCAGCACCGCCTCCGCGAGTTGCGAGCGTTTTGATGATGAACACAATCTTCATGAGCGCCCGCGTTCAGCTCTTAAAGATCTGCAATCTCTGGCCGGCAGGTCAGCAGCCAATCTCTCATCCTGGACAGGGGTTCAAAGTGTTCCCGCGCCTTGAGGTCGTGATCCTCGAAACAGAACCAGCGGTAACCAAGCGGTCCTAGCATTGCGCTGATCGCCCTGGTCGATTCCTCGGCGAACGGGAGGACCTCACAGATGATGTCAGGAAGGCATTCGCGCACGAGCCGGCTCGCGCCTTTTAGCACTTGGTCTTCAAAACCCTCCACGTCGATTTTGATCACAACGCGCCCACTGAGGTTAACATCGTCGTCGAGTGGTGTCACCGGGATCGACACTCCTCGTTCGAAGGCCGATCCCAGCGAAATTGACGTCATGTATGAAGCCGCACCCAAGGAGCGCGGAACCTTGATCGCCGAATGAGCTTTGCCGAGACCACCGAGGCGCGCGTCTATACGGCCCACAAGATCATTCTCGATCACATTCTTAACAAGAAGCAGGAAATTCTCAGGAACGAGCTCGTACGCAATAACCTTGAGATGAGGATTGCTGCAGGTTGCGATCAGGGAACATATTCCCGCGTAAGCGCCAACATCGATGAATAAATCAGCTGACTTGCTGACCCGCTCGAGAAACGCGAGCTTGTTTCGTTCAGCTGGCTCTGACGGCTTGCCGCCGCCCCAGTAGACGTCGCGGGCGACAATGTCGTGCAGTGGGTCTAGTAACTCGAACGAACTGCCACTCTCCAATCGATACGTTACGCTTCGCCTGTTGAGTGGAAGTCGGTGGCCAATAGACGCCGGAAGTAGCCGGGCGGCTGCAAACCGCACAAAAGGGTTTATCGCCCGCGTCGAGAGACTTCTGGCCACTGCCGGCTTCAGGCCGAACCAACTCGCGCGCCGAATGTCTCTCGGGCCGAGTTCGATCCGGCTCATTGTCCCGCCATTGCAACAGTTACGCGGGCAAGCAGCTTGCGATATTCCTGACGCTCGTGTTCATCTAAATTTGCGGGATTGAGTATTGAAAGGGCCTTCTCCCGCAGGTTCTTTCCGAGCTCACGAGCGGCGCCGCGGTCGTCGATTAACTGTTTCGCTGCTTCGACCATCCCCCCAACGTCTTGATAAGGAACTAGCAAACCGGTCTTCAGGTTCTCGACTAACTCGCCTTGCCAATCGACATCATACGCAACTACGGGCGCCGCGCCCATTGCGGCCTCCGCTAGGGCCCGTCCCGTGTGCGGAGAAATAACGACTGCGGCGGCCGGGTACAGAATCGCCAGATCCGCTTGAGTGAGATTGCCGGCCAGCACCAGCGCATCGTCAACGCCTAATTCGCGAGCGCAAGTGCGGAGGTCTTCGCGCATGCTGCCTTCGCCCGCCAGCACCGCCTTTAAGTCTAGACCCTGTCCCCGCAGCTTGGCGAGGACGGCGACAACATGATCGGGTTGTTTAATCGGCTCGAGCCGGCCGACGTATAGAAGGAAGTTGCCTCGCTGCACGCTCAAGTCGCGCAGCAAGTTCGCACAGTCGCCGCGGGCCGCGGGGTCGGTGAAGTGTCGCCGGTCGACCAGGTTACCATAGCGGAACAAAGTCGAGCGCTCAGTCGTCGCACCGTTGGCGAGCGCGAAATCGAGATTATCCTGATTAGCCCCGGCGACTAGATCGGCGCGCTTGAACACGAATCGTTCGATCGCCTTCTCCAGGCGTTGGCTCCGCAGCAATCGCGGTGCCATCGGTTTACCGGTCATTGCGCGAATTTTGTCGTTATTGGCTCCGACGCGGACAACCAAAGGGATTCGCGTACTTCTCGCCAAGGCAAGTCCGAAAAGCCCGAGGTAGAGCGGGTTCGCGACACGTATAACGCTAATCCGTTCGCGGCGGATTAGGGCTTTCAAGCGCAAAAACAAATCCGCCTGGCTGAGCAGGAAGTTAAGTGCAAACAGATGCTTCAGCGTGGCATACCGGCCGACCTTGCCTTCGATGAAAGTGTGGCAATGCGATAGGTGATGCTCGACTGGCCTGCCGAACCTCGGTGTGTAGCCCGGCGACGTTACGAGACTAGCAAAAGGATGCACGCTCCATACCTTTGAGAAATATCCGTCAAGATCGCGGCAGAGGATGGAGTGCTCAATTCCACGCTGGCGAATGCCCTGAAGTGTATAGTCAGTTTCCAGGACTAACAGCTTCCGTTCGCGGCTCGAATCTCTGCCCAAAACTACCTCGCCGGTTTCCGGCATGACGCTTCGAGGCCGTTACCGCCTCTGCGAACTTCGATGTCCTCCGCACCGAGACGCTGAAGCGCCTGTCGGATCGAACGAACGGTGCGGAATCGCTTGAAGCGGTCTGTCATCCCGTCGTGACTATCAAGCAGCGACCATTCATAGGTCTGCTGACGCGAACGTAGAGGCAACGCCGCGTAGTAAAAGTGAAGGCCACCGAAACGCGCGAGGATTCGCTGGGCCCAGCGGTTATCCCGAAAGTACCAGTAGAGTGGAAACCAGAAATCGACGATCTTTTTGACCGCCGGCCAACGTCTTTCGGATGGCAACGCGAGCACGATGCGGCGATAGAGCTTCTCAGCATTGCCGAAAGGCGGTGGGAGCCGCAGCCAAAGGTTCCAACGATAGTGATCGATGATGAGCCTCCCCTGCGGGCGCACCATCTCCCAGAGTTTCGCGATACTCTCTTCCGTATTGGGCGTGTGCTGAAGGACCCCGAGGCAGATGACAAAATCGTAGCTGTTGGGTTGGAACGGTATGGCGCGAATGTCAGCTTGGACTAGCGTGAACGGCGTCGCGCCGTTGTTTCGGGCATTGGCTTCGACCGCGCTGGAATAATCGAAGCTATCGAGATGGGCGCCGTACTTGAGGAGAATTTCGGTAAACCGCCCCGCGCCGGATCCGGCTTCTAGCACACGGCGGCCGGCCAATTGGGTCAAATCGCCGCCGAGGCACCGGGCCAACCGCTCCTCGGTGATCGGCAGTCCCGAATGACTGTCGAGCTGCGTCGCTGGGAACATTTGCCATTGGCGTCCGAAATCCGACGCATAATTCTCCGCGGGCACGAAGCGCGGAATGCCGTTGACGATGGGATAGGTGCTCCCAGCGGCGGCGGCGAGCTGCTGCCCGCTTCGCTGCAGCGGATTGCCGGTTCCAGGCTCACGCAGCGACGACAGGTCCTCGTTCACAGTTCTCTCATGATGTCCGAGCGGCCTGCGCGACAAAATGGTAGCCGCAATTACTAGCTTTCGGTCCACCAAATTCAACATCATTGACCCGTCCTGCGAGCGCCTCTTAAGCCATCCTCGCGCGCAATCGCGCCTGAAGCACAGCAATGGACGTCGGACTTGCACCCTGATCATTCCGCGCGATCCAAACTCGACCGGCGCCAATACCTGCGCCATTTTTTGATCATCCTAAGCGGCAATGGCGCGGCACAGGTACTTAACCTTCTCGGCTACCCGTTTCTCGCCCGCCTTTATTCGCCGCACGAGTTCGGGCTTTTCGGAATATTTGTTGCCGCTACATCCGTTGCAGGGATGGTCGCGTGCGGACGGTTCGAGTTCGCTATCCCGACTGCACCCAAATGGGGGGTGCGCGGCGTGTTGTGGCTATCCATCCTGATCAGCGCCGCGATCGCCGCGATCTCGACCTGCGGAGCCGCGATTTACTGGTGGGCAAGTCCGACCGTCGAGCCCGCGTTCCCGTTTCTGCTTGGGCTTTGTGTGTTCCTGACCGGCGTGTGCGTCGCAACCTCGCTCTTTATCATGCGCCACGATGATTTTCGCGCCGTCGCCGCTTCAGTCCTCGTCAGAACCGCGACCGCAATCCTGTCACAAATTGCATTGGCGTTCGTTGCGGCCGGCGCCGTTTCATTGGCCGCGGGCTTCACTTTGGGCCTAGTCTCGCAGGCGATTTTCCTCGTCGCGCTGACCTGGCGACGACTCAATCCCGGTCCCCCGCGGAAACGGGCGATCCTGGCGATGCTCGCACGCTACCGCCGGCAGGTTTCCGTCGATTTTCCGAGCACCTTGGTGGCGGCGGTCGCGCTCAACATCCTGACCTTCGCCCTAGCGGCCCTATACGATCCCGGGATCGTCGGCTTCTATTCGATCGGCAATCGGCTGGCGGTGGTTCCGCTCGCCCTGTTCAATGACGCCCTGGCGCAGGTCTTTTTCCAAAAGGCGTCGCGGGCCAAGGAGCAAAAGGGCCACTTGTGGGACGAGGTCAAGTTCAGCCTGCTGACGTCGGGCCTGCTCTCGCTTGGCGTGTTCGTTGCAATCGTGCTTTTCGCGCGGCCGTTCATCAGCGTTTTTCTCGGAGAACGCTGGCTGCCGGCAGCCGACATGCTGATCATACTCGCGCCGATGCTTGCAGTGAGGGGCCTATCGATGTCGATCGCGACCACGGTCTTCGTGCTTCGCTCGGCGCATTGGCTTTTCGTGCACAACGTGGCGACGGTCGTGCTTCCACTCATCGCTTTTGCTTTGGCGCACGTCTTTCATCTCGGCCCGATCGCATTCCTCGGAATCGCGTCGGTCCTGCTCTTTTTCGAATATGCGATGTTCGGCGGATTCCTCGTGCTCGCCGCCCGGCGCGGAGTCAGGCCCCGGTCAAAGCTTGATGCAACGCGCTAATCTTTTCTTCCGATGTAGATCAGGTTAGGCGTAGCTCCTAGCGCTCGCTTGGCCATCCGCCATAGCCGGTCGACGATGCCGGCATGAGGACTAAGAATGGTCGCTTCGATCGAGAGGGTCTGGAAACCGTGGCTCTCGGCATATTTGCGAAGACTCGTCGCGTTCCACGAGCGGACATGCTGCATCACGTGAAAAACGGCCAGGCATTCGGGGCAGAGCACACTATTAGCCGCAAGGTCTTCGTCGTTTGGGGTCGTGATGACTAGGTGACCGCCCGACTTTAGCGCCCGCCGGACCTGCTCGAACGCTGCGTCCAGGGCGACATCGTCCATATGCTCTACGACCTCGATTAAGAATGCAGTGTCCGCGCTTTGCGGCTTAGGCTCCACGCTCAGGTGAATCGCCGCGCGACTGCCGATCCTGCGCAAGACTGCATCCCTGCTTTCAGGAGATTGCTCGACCCCGTAAAGCTCTGTGCACCCGGCATCGGCCAGGTAACTCAAGAAATCGCCGCGACCGCAGCCGTAATCGAGGGGAGTTCCGATGTGAATGCGGCGCCGGACATAGGCGATCAGCGACCGCCCGAAGAGACGAGAGAAGTAAACACCGGCGTGTGCTTCGTTGGATGTGTACTGATCCCAGAAGATCTGGATGCGCTCGGGCGTCCACTCGAGTTGGTGCTGTTGCATCTGCGGCGAGATAGCCAGGCGCCCTCAGGTGCGCCAGCGTCAACGCCTACTGGATCGATACTGAGGTGCGCTCAAATCGGTGCCGATCTCGATCGAATGCCGGCTTGAAGCTGGACGCCGCAGGCCGGTTACTGCCACGACTGTCAGCCTCGCGGCGCCGAGATGGCGTGCCCGATAGGGAAGAACCGATAGGGCACCCAATCATCAGCGTGCTTCGCATAATTCAACCAAACGAACTGTACCGCCAAGCAGTATAGAATCACAAGCAATGTACCGAAGCGATTACTAAACCGGAATGCCGCGGGTCTAGATAGGATCACAATCTGAAGTGATGTGACGTAGAGGCTCAAGCGATCAACCACCGTGGACGACGGCGAAACCCAAAGCAACACTGGGGTTACCATGGCGACAACCGACAAGTTGCGCCATAGTCGCGTTTCTATGCTATTAAACTTCAGAAGAGGCGTACTGATAAAGTAAATTAGAGCTGGAACAAGGTTCATGACAACGCGGATCGCTGCTCCTTCGGAATTGTATTCGGCTTCAACGTAGTTCCGCATGAACTTGTCAATCGAAGTAGAAAGGAATGAAGAATAAAGAAAATAAGTTAGGAGAAGAATCAGGGCAGAATTAACCAGACGATTACGCCCGCTTCCGAAGGCGGCGATGGGAAGGACTATCAATGCTGTCTTATGAAATAATGTCGCGATGAGGACATAGACGACGAAGCGAGGCAAGGAACCATTGAAAGATAGCGACGCAAATCCGAGCATCAACACGCCGATCGCGACACCTTGTCTTGTGTACCCCATGGCAACAACAATGACGATGTAGGGTATGGCAACAAGGACCGCGAGCCACGGATTAGGCTGCAATCGCGCAAGGCTGGCCAAGCCGATCGCAAAGATCGAACCACATACGAGATCGACCATCCACAAGCCCAGGCCAAGCTGAGCAACAATCCAATTTAACGCCTGATAGGCCGGGTCTCCAGCGGACAACGATTGCGCGAAGTCGATGTAGTGGGCGCGCTGGAACATCCTCACGTAAGCGAACCAGTCACCTCCGACCTCGAAGCGGAAGCCGATCAAGACCGCGATGATCGCGACGCCAGCCCAAAACATAGAAGGCGCAGCCATCTTTCGGGCGTCGCCGCGTTCGCCGCCAAGCACGGCCCCGGCAGCGAAATACGCAAACAGAATCCAGTAGACGAGCAATCGCGTGATCTCGCGGGGGGCGGATGATTAAACTAAAGCTCGAAGCATTAAGCGTCTAGGGCCGCATGTGTCCGAAGTTTGTCTAGCGGGATGTGAGTGACGCACGAGGAGCCAGCCGGCTCGATCGGGACGGCTTTGGCGAGGTTCGTTTCTAGAAGACCATCGTCCAGCCCCCATTTCCGCGGCCTCTGAAGGCAAGCAGTGCAGACGCGATCATAGCGAAAACCGTCCAAGGCGGACCAGATCCGACGGGATGACTAGCTGAATTGATGTCCAAAACGGAGTAAACTGAAAACCGCTGTAAATACTCACAAAGAATAACGAACACGGTAATTGTTCTTTGGGGTTTCTCATGCGCGAAACGGCGCCTGTCGGACAGTATAATCAGCGCGCTGCTGCCGAGCTCGAATTTTCGCGGTCGCTTGAGTTTCACGGATGAGACTCACGCGGCGGGAATGTATTGCCGCTATCGGAGCCTTCGCGGCCACGTCCGGCTGCAAGTCGTCGCGCTCCCATCAGGTCGTTGTGCCGGCCGTCCCGGCTAAGGCGGGTGGCATCAGCGGGATGGCGCCGTTACGCACTTTCACGCCCGAAAACTTTGGTGCAGCTGGCGACGGCCGCACCAATGATACGGACGCATTTGCCCGGATGGCGGCGGTAGTCAATGCGAATGGCGGGGGGACGGTTGTCCTGCAGCGCCGCACGTATCTCGTAGGTCGGCAGGGACCAGATCCAAGCTCTCCATATGCCTACGCCCCAGCTCCCATCATGGAGTTCGATGGCTGCGTCCACGATGTGACAATTGTGGGAAATGGAGCGCGTATTCGCTGCGCGGACGGACTGCGCTTTGGGACGTTCGACCGGCGGACCGGACTACCGACAAACAACGCAATGCCGAATTATGACGTGAGCGAAATAGCTTCGCCGTACCTAGGAATGATCACCGTCCAAAATTGCACGGGCAAAGTGCAGATTGAAAACCTAGAACTTGATGGGAACTTAGAAGGTTTAATTATTGGCGGGAACTATGGCGATACTGGATGGCAAATCCCAGCGTGTGGACTTCGTTTGCTCAATAACACAGGCAGCCAGCACATAAGCAACGTTTACAGTCACCATCATGCCCTTGATGGGGTGCTGATCGACGATATTCCCGATCGCGACGCGACAACATCGTTCGAGAATCTCGTCAGTGAATACAATGCCCGGCAAGGTTGCAGCATAGTCGGCGGACGCAACTACAGTTTCGCAAATTGTCGTTTCAGTCACACCGGCAAAGCGGGTCTCGCGAGTGCCCCGGCGGCGGGGATCGACATTGAGTCCGAGGTCAATCCAATCCGGAACCTGAGTTTTTCCAACTGCGAATTTTCGAACAACACGGGCGTCGGGATGCTCGCCGACTCAGGCGACACAGAGTCCGCCACGTTCGACAACTGCCGGTTCGTTGGAACAACTGCCTGGTCCGCTTGGCCGTGCAAGCCGAAGTTTCGTTTTACTGACTGCCAATTCGTCGGCGCTATTGTCCGAGTGTTTGGCGATGCAGACTTAGAACGCGTCACACAGTTCCTGCGTTGCACATTTACGGACGATCCATCGCTCAGTCCAACGGGCGAGGTATACGGTGCATCCTGGACTGTCGCCGATCTAGGCGGAGGGGACTTAAATGTTCTGTTTGACGCTTGCCGCTTCACCTTAAAAAACAATTTGGTGTTGCCCTGGACTTTATCGTCGACTTTCAAGAACTGCACGATGTCACAACTGTCGAGCCGCCAGGCTTATCCGAGGGGCACGTTCACCGGCGTCAACAAGATTGATGGCAACGTTGACATCTACGGGTCGAAGGTTCTCGGTCCGCTGACAATCAACGGAACACTCATCCCCATTAATGGGTAGGTAAACGCTAGCTTGAGGCCACTGCGGCGTGCCATGATCGCAGTTTCAGCACCGTGAGTAGGAGGCCACCCTCACTAGCAGCGTGCTCTTAGCGCTGTCCTCGTTGCGCTGAGGCCCGCGATCATAGGGTCGCGTGTGCTATCGGCGAGGACAGCAATTTAGGATTTTTTTTGGGCGAAAGCATCAAGGGCAGTTTCATAACCCGGATTCGCGGTGATGACGCGGCCGCCTGCGCCCACTTAGGTAGCGGCCATTCGTTACCCGCCGATCGGATTTTCCGCCGCCTCTTTGGCATGCTCCACCAGCCGTCGACACTGCTCCTCCATGTGGTCGAGGCCCCACCTTCGCCTCAGACGATAGATTGGCGTATTCCGGACCAAAGTTACGCACGATGACCAGTGCCTGTGCTCACCTTTGACCGCGTTGATATAGATCCCGCGGTAGGTATTCGCGAAAACGGCTTCGGCAGCCGCCAGACCATCAATCCGGCTAATCTCAAGAGCGTCGGCTTTTTCGAGGAGATAAATGGCAGACAGATCCGCTTCGGCTGTCGCTGCGGCCTCACGCGCAACTGGAACGTCGAACTTGTTCGAGTCATTGTCTCCGGCATAGGATCGTTGGAAGTTGCTCTCTTCTCGGCCCATCGCTTTCAGCGCATCGTGCCATAGCCGCAGCCGCGGTAGACCTGGCGGGGTCACAGCCTGCCCGCCGGTGCGGAAACGGACGACACACACGTCGTCGGCGATGATGCGATGGCCGTGGTCGTGGAACCAGGCGGCGAGTGTCGACTTGCCGGCGCCGCTTTCTCCCATGAACGCAACAGACTTCCCGTCGATTTCGATGGCATTTGCGTGAAGTGGAAGCAGGCCACGCTGGTGAAGGAGTGCGCCGAACGCCGAGCCGAGGAGGAAAAGCCGGATGTTTCGCTCGGGAACACCCGGCGCGGGATCAACGAGGATAGTGCTGCCGTCCTCTATCCGGAACCGCGCGACGCCGCCTATGCTAAGGGCTATCGCCTCGCCCTCGTAATCAAAAGGCCGCTCGACAGGTCCAGCTGCTACCGATCCCCATCGGATGGTCACATTCGCCTCCCCCTCCCCATCGAACGGAAACAGTTCTGGCAATTCGATCTCGCTACGGATGCGGAGGCCGAAGAGCTGATAGTCAGAAGCGTGCGCCATCAAGCGCCTCATAGATCGCTGGGTATAGCGGGTAACTAGCCGATTTGGGCTCTGCCGCTGCTTGGGGCCCTGGCGGTCCGGACAGCTTAGTCGAACAGACGGTCCTGGACTCATCATCGGCACAATCCGGCGAGCATAGCGCGATTATTCGCTTTGTCAGTCGCTTGAGGCAAATAGCAGCGTAGCGGAAGCGACGGAGCCGGCAGCAAAGTGACAGGACCAGCTGAATTCTGCCTTGCCTTGGAATGCTGCCGCTACGGCTTCAAAGGCAGCGACAGTTGTTGCGACATACTCGACGCGGAGGTGGATTGGCACCAGTTCCTGAGGCTGGTGCGATACCATCGGATCGAGGGCCTCGCCTGGAATCGATTGGCCAGCCTTCCAATCCCGATAGCCAACACCATGAAGGATGCCGCTTCCGCGGTCGCGGCGCAGAATTTGCAGGCCATCGCGGAATCCTGGCAGCTGCTCAACCGCTTTGAAGCGGCGAAGGTGCGGCTGCTGTTCCTAAAGGGCTTGACGCTCGGCGCGCTCGCCTACGGTAACCCGGCGCTCAAGCAATCGGTCGACATCGATGTGCTCATCAGACCCGAGAACCTCGCCGAGGCCGCGCGCCTTTTGCGCGAATGCGGTTATCGACTGGTGCTCCCGCTGAGTGGTAAGCGCCTTCACCCCTGGCACCGCACACGGAAGGAATCGGTGTGGGTCAAGGACGGTTCCTCCCTGCATCTCGACCTCCACACTCGGACTGCTGACAACTGGCAGCTCATTCCCTCGATCACCGCGGCGTCGGCGAGCCGCGAAGTCGAAATCAGCGATGGGGTCGCGCTACCGACCCTCACTGACGACGATCTATTCGCCTATCTCGCGGTCCACGGCGCGTCGAGCGCCTGGTTCCGGCTCAAGTGGATCGCAGATTTCGCGGGCCTAGTGCACGAAAAGGCCTCAACTGAGATCGAGCGTCTTTACCGACGCTCACAGGAGCTTCGTGCCGGCCGTGCGGCCGGACAGGCGCTTCTACTCGCCGACGCGTTGTTCGGCACGCTCAAAGGCAATCCCGACCTACGTCAGGAATTGGGGCACGACCCCGCGACCCGGCTCCTTTTTCGAGCCGCATTGCGCCAAGTGAGCGGCGATGCCGTCGGGCCGACGGACCGTCGGTTCGGCACAATCGCCATCCACTGGACTCAATTCCTGCTGCTTCCTGGGCTTCACTACAAATGGTCGGAGCTTGTCGGCCAGCCGTCGCGGGCGCTCGCCCGCTCGAGATTCTAACGGCGCCGCGGCTTGCAACGACGACCCTTGGGAATAGCGGGAATCGGCATCAACAGCGTGGCGCCTGCAGATTGGAAGCTTGGCGAACGGCACGGACTTCCTCTCGGCCGAGCGCCGACCACAAAGTTTTGCAGCTAGGGACTTCGCGATGCGGGACAGGTGGGTGAACAAGACAGAGAACGAGAGTGGCGGTCCGTTCCAGGGCTCGCATTGTAAGTGCCCCTCAACATCTGATAACTTTTCATCGATGTAAGCCTGATAGGGGTCTCGGGGCGGGGTAGCGCGTATGGGCCAGTCAACACGAGGATCGAAGGAGCCGGACGCAAGCGACGCTCTGGCACTCCTGGAAGAAGCACTGTGCATGTTGGATGAGCTAGGAATGCCCGCTGACATCGGCGCGCATGTCGATCTTGCCATATGCCGACTGCGCGAACGCCTGGGCAAATCCGCCCCGGGGCCTGGCAGCCCGGACGTCTAGGATGCGCTCGTGCTCGAATACGCTGGTCTATTTTGCGGCGTGGAACCAGCTTTTGCGAGGATGAACTGGTCATTTCGTGGAGGAGAGAGTGGGCTTCTTGATCAATCTGATCGCGGAGCCGGCTTCAGCAAGAGCGTCGCATTGAATCAATGGGGCTGCACGTTCCGGTCGGTTTGCGTGAGCGCAGGTCCCGCGGAGATGCCTGCCACAGCAGAATATAGTTCGTGAATTGCGAGATCGACGTGCGCCCCGATGTGCGAGGGCGCGGAAGCCGAATCCAGCAATTGCAGCGCCGACCGCAATTGTTCGAGCGCCTCCGAAAGCATTTCCTGCGATCCACACGACGAGGCGCCCTGAAGCATTTCCCAGCGGTCTACATAGAGATAATTTCGCGCCGACCTAACGCGATCCCCACGATTTGCACCTGTGAAACGGGCCCGTGTCTCGCCCCGGTACAGCATCAGCCTTGCACTCGAGCCGCACAACTTTCCTGCAATATCGAGGAAAATCTTGTTGGAGCCGGATCGCCGTACTTCAGGCAGAAAAACACCGATTTGGACACGGATATGGGGTGACATTCGTCCATATCGTTGGTTAATTAGGTGCGCTCGGTGTCCAAAAATAGCGAATGAAATGAGGTCAGTAGATGACTGCCCATCGTAAAGAGTTCGACACAGAGCGCCTTCTTGAGCTGAGCGACCAAGTCAGTCGAATCGCTACCACGCTTGCCAGACTATCGACTGACCCGGAGTGTGCCTCTCCCGACACACAGACCGATGAGGCTGATGCCGATTGGGAAAATCTCGGTCGAAAAGTGACCGCCGTCATCCAGGCTCGGCGCTTGCGCGCGCACTATTTCGACGAAGAACTGTTTGCTGATCCCGCCTGGGACATGATGCTCGACCTGTTTCGGGCCGAACTGTGTCAACGCCGGATCGCAACATCGAGCTTATGCGTCGCCGCCGCAGTGCCCGCAACCACGGCTCTCAGGTGGATTAAAGCCATGACCGAAAAAGGCCTGTTCGTGCGCCACGACGATCCGTTTGACGGTCGGCGGGTCTATATCGAGCTCGCGCCAGAGGTCAGCGAGGCACTCCGCCGATACTTCGCAAAGATCGCGGATGCATCGGTAATTTGATCGCCTGTGAGGAGCTTGTAAGCTTTGGGAGAGCCATGAATTGTTTAGCAAGGTGCAGCCGGTGTTAGGCCGTTTCCAGAATTATCGATAAAGCTGTGTTCGGTCAGAGTTGGCCCTTGTCGGAACAGGGTGGTCACTTCGACCTCGGACATGTCCTCAATGGCGCGGTCGCGGACGTAATCGATCCGCAGCAAATCGGTGAACTAGGCACACATCATGCCGGCTTGTGGGAGTGTGATCTCGCGGACAGTTCTTTAATCTGGTCTGGCGGAGTCTACGACCTGTTCGGCTTAGAGCGGGGTGGACGCATAACCCGCGACAAAGCGCTGGCGCACTACAGTGAGTACTCCCGAGCCAAGTTGGAACGCCTTCGCACTCATGCCATCCGCCACGGCGTGGGGTTCACGATCGATGTCGAAATACGATCAGCAGCCATCGGCCAACTTCGGCGTGTACGCATCATTGGCGCGCCTGTGTACGATGGTGCAGTACCCATACGTCTGCATGGACTTAAGCTTATCGCCTAATTTCGGCGCAATGCTTCAGCATGGCTTCCCGCTTCTCAACCGCCCAGTGCGACGTTTACGAAGTGAAGCCGTGTTACGAAGGCTTGTTCGATCATCGCGAATGCACTCATGGCCAAGAACGCCGCAATGACCGTCATGCTTCCAAATTCGAAGGCGCGGGCTTGAACTTGGCTGTCGTCGCCCGCGCGAGGTCTTCTGCGCCGATCGGCCTGCGGCCATCGAAGTACTCTGGTTCGCTGCAGCGAGGCCGTCTGGCTCCACGCCATGATACTGTCGACGGCAATCGGGTCGTCGGCGAGCAGCCCGGCCCGCATCGCTCTTCGCCAAATGACTGTTGCAACGATGAGGTACTCACCGTGCCAAAGCTCTACCTTATCGGCTTGCAGTGCGCCGGCGGTGGCATCGACCATGAGCCCGCGCGAAGAGAGATTGAGTATCGTGGCATTGCTCCAGCTGCCGCCCGCACGCATTCGGGTCCGTAGCATGACGCGCCGTCGAGGTTCGCGGGGCCGGTGGCAGGTTTGGGTCGATCGCGGCACGCCAAGGGGGCTAGTCGATCGCTGTGTAGTCGCCCTTAAACATGAGACCGAATTGGACGAAGCCACTCAGTTGTCAGCTGTTGTTGCCGCCTCCCCAAATTCCTTTCCATGCAAAAAGGCTCCTCGGACTCCTTCACTCAAGTCCTTCCCACCTGATTTGAGCGGATCAACGAGTGACCCAGCCTCAAAGCAGACCCACCTAACGGCGTGAGTAGCAGAGACGCGCGTCCGGCGAGTTCTAGGCGGCTGACGCGCGCGCGCGACATATGCGGGAAGGGTTGCCTGATGTCAGTTGTTCGCTGACGCCAGATCATTCGCGCCACGCAGCTCAATTCGCTTTTCGCGAGGCTGTGCACGGGCTGATTGCGATCTAATCTACGAGAAACGAAGGCGCAGAAGCCAAAAGGGCTCAGCCCGGACTGTTAGGCCGGCCGCTTTTGTCGCTGATGGTCAGCGCAATGGCGATCAATCCCCACCACAGCAGGATTGTCAGGACCTCCCCATTGATCAGAGGACCGCCTGCCGCGCCGTAGGCTTCTGGGGGCGGTGGCGGCGGAACGTTCTCCCGTTGGACGGCAGCCGCTGCACCGCCGAGCGCAACCGAGCGCGTCGGGCTCAACACGCTCAGCATCATCCACGCGTTTGCCGCGGGCGGTTGAGCGGATTTTGCCGTCGGAACTGCGGTCGTCGCTGCCGCCGCTGCCGCAGAGCTGGCGAGCAGCGCAATCGAGGCCGCGAATGCAATGGCTTTCTTCACTGAACGCATCTCAGCCACTCCTCCGAGCCACCGGACCGTAATCGAATCTGCGTCCATTATCGAGATTTATTGAGCCGCTTGTCCTTCCCGTATGCGCCGAACCGATGTTCCCGAATGGTTCTGGTCAAACGGCCCGCATAAGGGCTGGTTTATGCGACCACGAGTCTTCCTGGCCGAACTCCTCAGGAGAGCCAAAGAGAAAGCTCCGGGCTCGTGGGGTAGCGCGTCAACGCGAATGAGCAGCAACGAGTAGGAGCCCAAGTACCAGCGCTGTTCCACCAAGCACTGTCACGGTTAACGAAATCCTGCCTGCGAGCTCGATGAAGCTCATGAGTCTTGCCGCTCCGCGCCTAAGCCCCGCTCCCGCTCGAGTTCGCGATCGGCATCATCGATCGCTTGGACCAGTTCGGAGAAGCATGGCGTGTCTGCGACGGGCCAAAGCCTATCGAATGTGGGGCCAAGTAAGTCGACATCTCGCTCGGTAAGCAACCCGACGGCAATTATACGCTTGTCCGCCATTTGTGCTCAAACGCCGCCGCCTTGCAGGAGGCTCCAGTTTACAGCGCTGAAGGTAATCCTACGGACCTCGGCTCATTTACCAACACTCGCCTGAACGCTCCACCATCCTCTCCGCGCTCGAAACCAAAACGTCCGACGGGCTTTCGCGTCGAACAGCAGATCCATCGCAATGCGCTGCTCGAACTAGCTAGCGTCTGCTTTGGGTCGAAAGCAGACACCAAGCTAAAGTCTGTTCTGGGTGGAAAGCAGTCATTGGCTAAATCGTTAAGTCTTCTACACACCCAGAGGCTAATAAGGGGACGTCGCGGCGGCGCTTAGCTTTCGCCACCTTCCTCAACATTGATCCTGTCGGCTTCCTCGTCGAGGTCTTTGGCGAGGGCGCGGAGTTCCAGTTGGGCCTCTGGGTCTTTGGTGCCGTTGGCAACATCGCGACAATGATTGGCGCGCTTGCGGAACGCGTCCGCCTCTAAACTCACGTTGGTAGAGCGAACTAACCGGGGTTACGTTCCTCCAAGGCTTTTGTCTCGCGACCTTCTTTAGCTCGGCAAAGCGTGTATACCTTTACGCATGCGTATCGAACTCAACTGCGCCGAGTGCGGCGAAAACCGCTTCGACCTTGGCGAGGGCAATGAGGGCGACGCAGTCATATGCTGCCACGTTTGCGGGCATAGGATCGGTACATTAGCGGAGCTAAAGGAGCGGGTTGCCGCCGAGGTCTTGAAACGTAGCTCGAAAGCGGCACCCGCCTAAGGGCTCAACCTCTCCGCAAGCGGACCTTTAAGGGCATGCCGTCTTGCTCTCGCTATGGTAGGAGCGCGCTTGAGACCCGCTGGCACAGGGGCATGGTTCCCCGTTATGCGACGCGAGGCGAGCGGGTCTCAATTATACGGATTGCGTCGTTCGATCAGCGTCTTAAGCTCGGCTAGTTCGTGCCGCAGCTCGTGAAGCTTCGCCGCCTCTGGTCGTTGAGAATCGACCAACAGATTTATGCGGATTCTCAAATGATCGTGATCGTCCAACAGCGCTTCCAGGCGTGGGTTAGGCGCGCCGTCGCGCGCGACCCGTCATTGTGCCTTGCGCTTCTCCCGAAACGGGCGTTTCGGCTCAGGCACGGGCGCATCCGTAGCCCTTACGACGCGCTTCGGGCGCTCTTCCCAGCGCTTCTCGCCAGTGTCCGCTTCAAGGTCATGAGGGCCCAATGTCGGCAATGGGTCGAAACGGTCACTCAGTGCGGAAATTGGGGAACGGATCGTTACGGGGCGATGTTGCGTTGACCGCGACCAGTGATTTTGCGGAGCGCTGAGTGACCGAGACGAAAGAGAAAGCTAATTTCGCTGTTGGTGGTCTTGACGACATTACCGTCGGCGGGCTGGCTCGCGGCCGTCTGTTCCTCCTCGAGGGCAGTCCCGGAACGGGCAAGACGACAATCGCCATTCAGTTTTTAATGGCCGGGGCGGCCGCGGGCGAGCGGTCGCTGTACATCACCCTGGCCGAAACCGAGGATGAATTGCGGGCTGGCGCACGATCGCATGGCTGGTCGCTCGACGGCGTCGATATCTTCGAGCTGGTTCCTCCTGAAAGCCTGCTCGACGACGACCAGCAGCAAAGCCTGCTTTATTCGTCCGATCTCGAGCTCGGCGAAACGACCAAGCGCATCTTCGAGGCTTTTGAGAAGATCAAGCCGACCCGCGTCGTGCTGGACAGCTTGTCGGAAATCCGCCTGCTAGCGCAATCCTCCCTTCGCTATCGCCGCCAGATCCTGGCACTCAAGCATTATTTCGCGCGCAGCGGAGCGACCGTGCTGATGCTCGACGATCTGTCGAGCGAGGCGAATGACCGGACGATGCACAGCGTCGCGCACGGCGTGATCCGGCTTGAGGAGCTATCGCCCGAATATGGCGCCGAGCGGCGCCGGCTGCGGGTCGTCAAATATCGGGGCCAACGCTACCGCGGCGGCTATCACGATTTCGTCATTGACACGGGCGGCGTGCGCGTCTTCCCGCGCCTCGTCGCGGCCGAACACAAGATGTCGTTCAAGCGCGCTATGCTTGCGACCGAATCCCCGGAGCTCAACGCGCTGCTCGGCGGCGGCGTCGAACGCGGATCGAGCGTTCTCATCCTCGGACCCGCGGGAACCGGAAAATCGCTGTTGGCCCTCCACTTCGTGGCAGGGGCAATCAACCGTGGCGAAAAGGCCGCGATGTTCATCTTCGACGAAGAGCTGGGCTTACTCTTCGAGCGCGCCAAAGGGCTCGGGATCGATCTCCAAGCGATGGCCGACAGCGGCAATCTGACGATCGAGCAAGTCGATGCCGCCCAGCTAACCCCCGGGGAATTGTCGGCGCGAGTGCGGCGGTGCGTAGAGGAGCAAGAGGCGCAAACCGTCGTAATTGATAGCCTCAACGGGTACCAGGCATCGATGCCGGAGGAACAGGCGCTTGTCCTCCACATGCATGAGCTGCTCCAGTATCTGAACCGGCAGGGGACCTCGACCTTCCTGACCGTTGCGCAGCATGGCCTGGTCGGTGACATGAAAGCGCCGGTCGACGTCACCTACCTTGCCGACACTGTCATTCTGTTGCGCTATTTCGAAGCGCTTGGGCGGGTACGCCGGGCAATGTCGGTGATCAAGAAACGGACTGGGGCTCACGAAGATACGATCCGCGAATATCGCATCGACGGCCGAGGGATTACGCTCGGCCAACCGCTCATGGGCTTCCAGGGCGTTCTCCGCGGCGTACCCGAACTGGTCGAGCGGTCGACCCTGCTGGAGGCTCCCACCGAGTGAAAGATGCGGTCTCTGAGCGAGCCTTGATTCTCGCACCCCAGGGACGTGACGGTAGCGTGGCGCGCGGCATGCTGGCCGAAGCCGGGTTGCACGGCGATGTTGTCCAGGATGTTTCCCAACTTGTCGCGGCCCTGAAGGCCGGGGCGGGCTTTGCGGTGGTCACGGAGGAAGCGATCACCGGAAGCGATCTTCATGCGCTGTCGGATTGGCTCGATGAGCAGCCTGAATGGTCGGACTTTCCCTTCGTCCTTTTAACGCAGCGCGGCGGCGGGCTAGAGCGCAATCCCGAAGCGAGCCGCTTTCTTGATTTGCTGGGAAACGTAACCTTTCTCGAACGTCCGTTCCATCCGACCACCTTTGTCAGCCTCGCTCAATCGGCGCTGCGAGGACGGCGCCGGCAATATGACGCGCGTGCCAGGTTGGAAGAACTGAATCAGCTCGCTGCCGACCTCGAGCAACGCGTTGAGGAGCGTACCGCCGAACACGAGGCGGCGATGGGGCAGCTCCACGAAGCCCAGAAGCTGGAGACGCTCGGCCAGCTTACGGGCGGCGTCGCGCACGATTTCAATAATCTGCTCACTCCCATCACGGGTGCGCTCGATATTCTACAGAAACGATTGGGGGACAGCGACGAGCGTTCGGCACGGCTGTTGTCCAACGCGCTCCAAGCGGCAGATCGTGCCAAGATACTGCTGCAACGCCTGCTCGGATTTGCCCGCCGGCAAGCGCTGCGCACGCAGCCGGTGGACATTGCCGCCTTGCTGTCCGGGATGCGCGACCTGGTTACAAGTTCGGTGGGACCAACAATTGAGGTCCAGTTTCGGGTTGATTCCGACCTGCCATCGGCGCTGGTCGACCCCCACCAGTTGGAGCTCGCAATACTCAACTTGACCGTGAACGCTCGCGACGCGATGCCGCACGGCGGCCCGCTTACCGTTCTTGCAGAAGAGGTAGCGATTGGGCCCCTATCCACTCCAAGGCTAAAGCCTGGGCTTTACATCAAGCTCTCGGTGATCGACGCGGGTTGTGGAATGGACGCCGAGACGATGGCGCGCGCCGTCGAGCCATTTTATTCGACTAAGGAATTCGGGCGCGGGACTGGTCTCGGCTTATCGATGGTTCATGGCCTTGCTGCGCAGCTAGGTGGCGGTTTTGCGCTGAGCAGTGAGCCAGGCGAGGGAACGCGCGTCGACCTATACCTGCCGGTCGCGGGTGAAGCTGCGCTGGCGGAGCGCGAGCCAACTCGCCAAGCGCTGAAGTCCATCGGGCGTCTGCTCTCGGTCCTGCTTGTCGACGACGAGGCTCTGGTGCGCATGGCAACTGCCGAGATGGTCCGCGACTTGGGCCATCATGTCGAGGAAGCGGCCGGAGGCGCTGAAGCATTGGCGCGGCTGGAAGGCGGGCTCGCCGTCGACGCGGTGATCACCGATTACATGATGCCGGGAATGGACGGAGGCGCGCTATCCCGCCGCATCGCGGAAATTCGGCCGGGCCTGCCGGTCCTGCTGATTACCGGCTATACTGGTCCAACCCATGACGTGCTTCACTTGCCCCGCTTGGCTAAACCATTTGGCCAGGCCGAAATTGCTGAGGCTTTGGCGGGTCTTTTCGTGGATGGTGAAAAGGTAGTGCGATTTCCGGATCGGAAGCCCCAGTAAGCGGAAGCTATTAGCTGGGTGCAATTCCGTTATGTCCGCTTCGGGGTCGAAAGCAGACCCAAGCTTCTACTGTCTGCAATGGGTGGGAAGCCGACTTTAGCTGCCGCAGCCTGAACCGTTCTCGTGGGTGAGTAGGAGCGCCTCAACGTCGGTGATCTCAACGCCGGTTAAAACGTTGAGAATCGTGATGTGGTTGAAGTGTGCGGCACGTAGTTCCTCCGCCTTCGTCAGAGCGGCCTCGATCGTAAGTGGCTGTTGAAACTCCACCGGTCCTGCCGCGCCCGTCGCGCGAATTGTGTAGCGGGCCAACGCAACTCTCCGTCACCGAAAGGTAGGGTTATCTGTACCGGAGCATGTCCGCAATGGGCGGAAAGCAGACATTACGGCAACGGCTTGGCCCCGTTGAACGTCGCGAGGCCAAGGAACAGGCCCGCCAGGCTCAAGAACACGGAACCCACAATGTAGCCCATCCCCATTGAATAGGAGTGGCGCTCGAACAGCAGCGCGGCATCCAGCGAGAATGCGGAAAAGGTCGTGAAGCCGCCGAGGACGCCGGTGGTAAGGAACAGTCTCGTATGTTGCGGCACGAGGCCTGCGCGAAACGCGAAGAGCCCGACCAAAAGGCCCGTCATGAACGAGCCGAGAGCGTTCACGATCAGGGTTCCGAACGGGAAGCCGTAGCCAAATGCGCGAACCGCCCAGACATTCACGCCATGGCGTATAGCGCCGCCAAGACCCGCACCGAGAAAGACAATCAAGTAGAGCATAAGCCTCCTACTGCAACACAAGTGCACCAGTAGGAGCCATCAGCCGATCGGCGGTTATAACGGAGACTCCATTCCCTCTGAGGCTCGATAAAGTTGGCCGCCAATGTCGGCAATGGTGGAAGCGGTGCTGCGAGCCTCAGCGCGCCAATAGGGCGATCCCGACCGCGACGAGCACCACGGCAAGCAGTGCAGCCCAGTCGCGGCCATTCAATTTGCTTCTCCTGAGCGCGCTGCACTCTTCCTCAGCGGATCGATCTCAGATCAGAGACAGCGGCGGCCTGTTCGCAACGAGGAGTTGGGAAGAGGCCGCCGCACCGTTAGGGCACAACGGCGTCGCGATACTCGTGAAAAATGTCGGTGCGTCCAGTGCGTGAAGAGATGATTGGTCCGATCTGGACCAAACTTCGACGCTCCCCCAGCTGAGCGCCTTGTGTATGAGCCTTGGTCTGCAACAGCAGGACGAGGGCAATTATGGACCAGATTTTTAGAGCGCAACAAGACGACAATCCGATCGACGCGAATCGCATGCGTGAGCAAGTTCGTCAGCTTCGGCGTAGGGTCGATGAACTTGCGGAACTAGTAACCCCCCACGACGCCCCCATTCCTTCTGACGTTCCGCGCCCTGGAATTCATCAATTCATCCGCACAATCCTCAAGCTCCGAGCAAACCGTCGCAAGGTATTCGGCGCCGACCTCTTCGGCGAGGCAAGCTGGGACATGCTGCTGGAACTGTATGACGCGGATTTTACGGGTCGCAGAATATCGGTTTCCAGTCTGTGCTTTGCTTCCGGCGTCCCGCAGACGACGGCACTGCGCTGGATCAAGGTTCTTGAACGCGAAGGGCAGATCAAGAGAACTCCAGACCCCCGAGACGGCCGGCGATATTTCGTTGAGTTGACCGAATCTGCAAGAACCGCCCTAGACCGCACCTTTGTGCCGTTGAACTTACCGGAAACATGAACGAGACGCGCATCGCGCGATTTGATCAGCGCGGCAGACCGGAAGGCTTGTGCGCGGACAGCCGAGAAGCGCTGGTAAGGCTAGGGCCTGGCGACCGGTGGGGACCACCCGACCTAGGCAGGCGCCGATTGTCGTCCTGCGGCCCGATTAGTGTCTAAATGGCTCGAAAGCAGACATTAGAAGCTCAACAGCGATGCAAATTCGTCACCGTGCTTCCAAGGTGCTTCCAGCGCGTTGAGGATGGGGAGCCCGCGAGGGAACGATGGATCGAAAGTGTGATTTTTCCCTCTCAGGTAACGCAGCCTCCGTCTCCGCCACTTCGCGGCCAGAACCTCAAAGCGAGCCGACCAGCCGCGCGGCATGCGGCGCAATCTCAATCGTGCCGTCTTCATTGTCCCATTCGATTGGCGCATCGGTGGGATTGAAGAGGTTGAGCAAGACGGTGTCGTCTGGTCGCGTCACGCGCTGAACGATCAAACCATCGCCGACGCTGCCGAGGTCAGGGAAGTCGCATCGGCTAGGCTGCAGCGAGAGAAGCTGCGCGAACAGATCGCCGCGCTCCTTCGGGATCTCGTCGAGCTTGTCGCTGGTCATCAGGACGCCGCCGGAGAGGCCCGCGAAAAGGAGCAGTGACCGCACCTCGTCGTCGCTCAGCTCATGGAAGCGGTCGCGCAGCAGCACGCAATCGGGATCCGCCTGCCACAGGATGCCCGACGCATGGTTGCGCGTCAGCTGATCGCGCAGCAGGCTTTCTGCGGAATAGTCGCCGCGCCAACTAACCCCGACGTCGCGGC
>Ga0307411_10000122_pt1 | contig 24271 bp, 17 predicted proteins | sample DK1Ometagenome_2_FD_203712 | JGI IMG/M metagenome (GOLD analysis project Ga0307411, IMG submission 203712) | Maize rhizosphere microbial communities from greenhouse at UC Davis, California, United States - DK15-O-1 | ecosystem: Host-associated > Plants > Roots > Rhizosphere > Soil | place: USA...
TGATCGTCCCGGGCGCCGGGCGCGCGCCGCACGTGGCCCGGCCGGACGTCTTCTTCCCGGCGGTTGACGCGTTCCTGGCGGGCAGCTGGCCGGAGGGGGCGCAGGCGCCGAAGCGGTGAGCGGCGGCGCGGGCGGCGGGTGCGACGCCTTCCGCGCGTCCCGCCCGCCGCTCGCCGTTCCTGCTCCGTCGTCCGTACCGCCGCGCCCCGTCAGAGCGACCGCGTGAGGCAGCTCGCCGCGCCGAGCAGCGACCCCGCGGTGGCGGCGTCGATCCGGCCGGCGCGCTCGAGCGCGCGCACCTGGTTGGCGAAGGCGTCGATGAGCCCGCGTGCGGCGGCCAGGCGCTCGGCGGCCAGCAGGCGGCCGGCGTTCGTCAGCTTCGCCAGCAGCGGGGCGGCGTCGGTCTGCGCGATCCCGCCGCTCGTCGCCAGCGCACGCACCTGGTCGGCGAGCGCGGTGAGCGCGGCGGCCGGCGTGGTGGTCGGCGCCCAGAGCACGGCGATGGAGTTGCTGCGGCCCACGATCACCCCCGCCTCGTTGATGTCGACGGCGCTGCTCGAGTCGGTTCCCGGCAGCAGGGGCAGGAAATCGACCCCGCCGGCACTCGTCCACCGGTAGGCGCGCCGCGGCGCGGTGGGATAGATGTCGACCGGATAGCGCTCGCCCACCACCACGGCGGCGTCGTTGAGGGCCACGGCCGTGGTCGCGACGCCGCTGGCGGGGGCAATCTGGACACAGTCGCCATACAGTTGACAGAGGCTGGCCGAGGCATCGGCGCTGACCTCGTCATACTGCGTGGAGACGAACTGCCGCGCGTCGTTGATGTCGTGGACCAGTCCTCCGGCCTGCACCGGGACGTCCCCGTCGTTGGGCCAGATGAGGCTGTAGACGTAGCTCTCGGGCCAGACGGTGCCGACCACGTCGCCGCGGTCGTTCACCGCATTCGCGGGGCTTGGCGGGCCGTACAGGTCCTCCGGGAGGAAGAGGGGGTCCGGCACGCCGCCCACCCACCGCAGGGGGAGCGCCGCAGGGTAGGCGACCGCCCCGCCGACGATGACGCCGGCATTGTTGATGTCGTAGGCCACCGCGTGCGCGTAGCCGGCCGGCAGCGCCAGCGACTGGAGGCCGCCGCTCGGCGACCAGAGGAGCGGGACCGACTCCCCGTACTGACCGTTCGTGCCGACGACCTGCGACTGGTTGTTGACGGCGCGCGGGGACTCGATCGGGATCGGCTGAAAGCCGGACGCCGCGGACCAGAGGAACGCCGCGGCCGTCTCGTCGTCGACGACCACCACCTCGCCCAGGTCGTTCACGGCGATCGCGCGGCTCCGCTCCGCGCCCGGCGGGTCGATGCGGCGGACGGTGAGCTCGCCGTCCACCGCGCACGCGTCCGCGGCGACGGTGGCGAGTCGCGGCCCGTCCGCGTCGGGCGGCGGCCGGACAGGGGCGCTGGCGTCGCACGCGGCGAGCGCCAGCGTGGCGAGCGCGAGTGGAAGGACGTGAAGTCGTCTCATGGGACACCTCCGTGAAGCACGCCCATCGGACCGCCGCCGGTGGCGCGGCGCTGCGGCAACGCGCGGCGGGAGCGTGCGTCAGGATGCGTTGCGCGGTCGTGGCGCGCCGTCGGGCGAACGCCGTCCGACGCGCTCGCGCGGAGCTGTCCCGAGCACCCTCGAGCGCGCCGCGCTCGGAGGGGTAGAACGCGACGGGCCCGCGCCACCAGAGGTGAGCGCGGGCCCGTGACCAGACGACCGGGAAGGATGTTTTGAAGCCCTGATCAGAGATCACTTGGGTCGCCGCCCGATCGCCTCGGCCGTCCCCGCACTGGGGCATGGCGTCCGCGTCCGAATCGGCATCCCGGCTTCAAAGGTGTCGGCTCAAAACAGTGGTCTTCCCAGCCGGCCGGTTGATGGACTAAGTATAGCCGGGCGAAGGGCTTGAGTCAACCCGCGACCATCCGCGCGACGAGCTCCTTCACGAGCTTCGCGCACAGCGTGGCGGTGATGCCGCCGACGTCGTTGCGGGGGTTGAACTCGACCACGTCGGCGCCCACCACGGCCGGGCAGTCGAGCGTCTGGACGAGCCGGATCACGTCGCGCGGCGTGAGCCCGCCGGGCTCGCGGTGCGACACGCCGGGCGCGAAGCCCGGGTCGATCGCGTCGACGTCGATCGAGACGTACACCGGTACGTCGAAGCGGAGCGCGAGGTCGGGGCGCCAGTCGCGCATCGTCACCACCTCGACGCCGAAGCGGTCCGCCTGAACCTGCTGGTGGCGGGTCATCGTCCGCACCCCCACCTGCACGAGCCGCTCGGCCAGCCGCTCCTCCATGATCCGGGCGAAGGGGCAGGCGTGCGAGTAGCGGTCCCCCTCGAACTCCTCGTACAGGTCGGGGTGCGCGTCCACCTGCAGCACGGCGAGCCGGCGGTGGTGGCCGGCCACGGCGCGCACGGCGGGGTAGGCGACGGAGTGGTCCCCGCCCAGCGACAGCGGCCGGAGCCCCTGCGCGACGAGCGAGGCCACCGCGCCCTCGATCTCCTCGTGCAGCGCCGGCGTGCCCTTGCGGTGGCGGGCGAGCGGGAGGTCGCCGGCGTCGAGGAGCACGCCGTCGCCGCCGAGGTCCACGAGCGACTCGGTGAACAGGTTGCCGGCGTCGGAGAAGAGCTCGCGCCGCACCAGCGGCGGCCCCTCGGCGGGGCCGCGCTGGAAGGAGGAGCTGGCGTCGTACGGGAGGCCGAGGAGCGCGACGGTGGGATGCGCCGGGCTCATCGCCCGTCGCGCAGGATCTCGCGCGCGGCGTTGTAGCCGCTCGCACCCATCACGCCGCCGCCCGGATGCGTGGCCGCGCCGCACATGTAGAGGTTGCGGATCGGCGTGCGGTAATCGGCGTAGCCGGGCACCGGGCGCATGAACGAGAGCGAGGAGAGCGACATCGCCCCCTGCATGATGTTGCCGCCGGTGAGCCCGTAGCGCTCCTCGATGTCCGAGGGCGCGAGCACCTGCCGGTGGATGACGCTGCGCGAGAAGTTCGGCGCGTACTCGTCCATGATGGCGAAGCAGCGGTCGGCGAACTTCTCCTTCGCCTCGGCGACGCTCCCCTGCGCCGGCTTGTAGGGGAAGTACTGCACGAACATCGACATGATGTGCCGCCCCGGCGGCGCGACCGTGTCGTCGAGCACGGAGGGGATCGTGCACTCGATCACCGGGTCGGCGCTCGGCCGCCCGTACTTCACGTCGTCGTAGGCGCGCTCGACGTACTCCATCGTCGGCGAGATGTGGATCGTGCCGCGGTGCTGCGGGCCGGGCGCCGTGCCGGGCACCGACCGGAAGTCGGGGAGCTCGCCCAGCGCGACGTTGATCTTGAGGCTCCCGCTCGCGTAGTCCAGGTTCCGCACGCGCTCGACGAAGTCCACCGGGAGCTCCTGCTCGCCGACGAGCTTGCGGAACGTCACGTTCGCGTCCGCCCCGCTCACCACGCGCCGCGCGTGCAGCTCGCTGCCGTCGGCGAGCACGACGCCGGTGGCGCGCCCGCCGCGCACGACGATGCGCCGCACCTCGGCGTTCGTGCGGATCTCGGCCCCGTGCGCGCGCGCCGCGCCGGCGATCGCGTTGCTGATCCCACCCATCCCGCCGCGCACGTACCCCCAGACGCCGCGCACGCCGTTCGTCTCCCCCATCACGTGGTGGAAGAGGACGTAGGCCGTCCCCGGCATCGACGGCGAGGCCATCGCGCCGATCACCGCGTCGGTGGCGAGCGCCACCTTGAGCTGGTCGCTCTCGAACCACCGGTCGAGGATCGGCGTCGCGGCGCCGGTGAGGATCTCGATGGCCGTCGCGCCGTCCTTGCCGAGCTTCGCGAACTCGACCCCCAGCCTCGCCAGCGCGGCCAGGTTGCGCGGCGAGAACGACCACGGGCTCGGCGGCGTGCGCAGCAGGGTGGGCTCGATGAACCGGGCGACGCGGTCGAGCATCGCCTCGTACTTCGGCAGCGCGTCGGCGTCCCGCGCCGAGAACTTGCTCACCTCGCGGTGCGTCATCGCCTTGTCGGGCCCGAGCATGAGCGAGCGCCCGTCGGGGAAGGGGGAGAAGCTCGACGGGTCGCGCGGCAGCATCTCGAAGCCGTGCCGCCGGAGCTCGAGGTCGCGGATGATCTCGGGGCGCAGCAGCGAGTTCACGTAGCTCGCCGTGCTCACCTTGTAGCCCGGCCACACCTCCTCGGTCACGCACGCGCCGCCGAGCACCTCGCGCCGCTCGAGCACGAGCACCTTGCGGCCGGCGCGCGCCAGGTAGGCGGCGGTGACCAGCGCGTTGTGGCCGCCGCCGACCACGATCACATCGTACGTAGTGTTCGACATCGTCGTTGCAGGGGGACGTGAGGGACCGCCGCGCGCCGCGCGCCGCGGGGCGCGCCCGCCGGTCAGCGCGCCGTGGCGCCGAGCGCGGCCGGCTTGAGGTAGCGGTCGTACCAGGCGAGGTAGCGCTGCAGGCGGTCGCGCTGGTAGGTGGGCTTGGTGATGCCGTGGTACTGGCCGGGGTAGATGACGAGCTGCGTGTCCCGCCCGAGGCTCCGCAGCGCCTGGTACATCTGCTCGGAGGCGAGCAGCGGGACGTTGAAGTCCTTCTCGCCCACCAGGAACAGCGTGGGCGTGACGATGCGGTCCGCCTTGAAGAAGGGGAAGGAGACGCGCATCCACGCCTCGGGGTTCTGCCAGGGCTTCCCGAGCTCGTGCTCGTACTCGCGCACGTACTGGTCCGTGCCGTAGCCGGCGAGGATGTTGGAGATCCCGGCGCCGGAGACGGCGGCCTTGAAGCGCGTGTCCTGGGCGATGGTGTAGTTCGTCAGCATCCCGCCGTAGCTCCACCCGCCCACGCCGAGCCGCGCCGGGTCCGCCACGCCGCGCCGCACCGCGTCGTCCACCGCGGCGAGCACGTCCTGCGCGTCCTTGTTCCCCCAGTCCGCGTAGATCGCGGTGGAGAACGCCTCGCCGCGCCCGGAGCTGCCGCGCGGGTTGGCGGCGATCACCGCGTAGCCGTGCGCGGCGAGGAGCTGCCAGCTGAAGTCGAACTCGTGCGCGAACTGCGACACCGGGCCGCCGTGGATGCGCAGCACCGCCGGCACGCGCGTGCCCGGCTGGTGCCCGAGCGGCGGCACGAGAAAGCCGCCGATGCGCGTGCCGTCGCGGCTCGAGAACTCGGTGGGCCGCACGGGGGCGAGCCGGACGGTGGCGAGCCAGGCGTCGTTCTGCCGCGAGAGCGGGCGGAGCGCGGCGCCGCCCGGCGCCGGGCGCGCCCGGCGCCCGCGCGCCGCCGCGCCGAGCGCGTACAGCTCGTGCGGCGCCGACGTCGTGCCGGTGAGGAGCGCGACGCGCCCGTCGCGCCCGACGTCGAAGCTCTGCACCACGCGCTCCCCGGTGACCAGCCGCTCCACCGCTCCGCCGCCGGCGGGCACGCGCGCGAGGTGCACCGAGCGGTCGTCCTCGAGCAGGAAGAGCAGGGAGCGCCCGTCGGGCGCCCAGCGCGGCTGGCCGGCGTTGCGGTCGAGCGCGGCGGTGAGGACGCGCGGCGTGCCGCCGGCCGCCGGGATCACCGCCAGCTTCTGCACGGCGTAATAGATGAGCCGCGGCTCGCCGCCCTGCAGGTAGGCGATCGAGCGGCCGTCGGGGCTCCACTGCGGGCGGGCCTCGTAGTCCGGCCCGCTGTCCTCACCCTCGAAGGTGGTGAGCTGGCGCGGCGCGCCGCCGCCGGCGTCCACGACGAAGACGTTCCAGTCGTCGCTCCGGTCGGCGTCCGGCGCGCGCTTGCTCACGAAGGCGAGCTGCCGGCCGTCGGGCGACCAGGCGGGGAGGAGCTCGTCGTAGGCGCCGCTGGTGAGCTGGCGCCCCTGCCGCGTCTCGACGTCGAAGACGTAGAGGTGCTGGCGCCGCGTGCCCAGGTAGCCGTCGACGTCGCGCTTGAACTGGAAGCGGTCGATGACGATCGGCTTCGGCGTCTTCTTCTTCAGCGTGTCGCCGCTGGTGACGACCGTGTCCTCCGGGGGGTCGAGCACTACGAGCGCGAGGCGGCGCCCGTCGGGCGACCAGGCGTAGTCGTTCACCCCGCCCTTGTAGTCGGTGAGCCGCTGCGCCTCGCCGCCGGTGCGGTCGAGCAGCCAGAGCTGGTCGGCGTCCTCGCCGCCGCGCCCGGACAGGAAGGCGAGCCAGCGGCCGTCGGGGCTCCAGAGGGGGGTGTGCTCGCTCTCCGTGCCGAAGGTGAGGCGCACGTTCCGCGACCCGTCCCACCGCGCCATCCACACGTCGCGGTCGGTGCGGTCCTCGGTCGTGTCCGGCGTGCCCACCGTGTACGCGACCCACTCGCCGTCGGGGGAGAGCTGCGGGGCGCCCACCTCCCGCACGCGATAGAGGTCGTCGAGGGCGACGGCACGGCGGGCGGGCTCCTGCGCGAGCGCGGGCGCGGCGCAGAGCAGGGCGGCGAGGGCGAGGGGGGCGGCAGGGCGCGGCATGGGGGCGAGTGAGGGATGAGCTCGAAGTTCCGCCGCGGCCACCGGGAGGTCAAGGAAGCGCCGCCGCGTGAGCACGGCGCGCCGGTGGCCGCGTCATCAAGCAGGGCACCGCGCGCGTGGCGAAAAACAGATGCGTGGCGGCGGGCCGCGACGGCGCTGAAACATTTCCGCGACGCGGCCGTTGTATGCAAGTACCTACTTGCACGCCGGACCCCGCATCCGTATCTTCGCCGCCATGTCGCTCCCCACCACGATCTCCCGAGACAAGCTGCTCGAGGCCGCCGCCCGCGTGTACGCGGAGACCGGCTTCCGCGGCGCCACCACGCGTCGCATCGCCGAGGAAGCCGGGGTGAACGAGGTGACCATCTTCCGGCACTTCGGCTCCAAGGCGGCGCTCATCGACGAGGCCGTCCGCGCGCGCTCGGCGAGCCCGCAGAGCGGGCTGCCGCGCCTCCCCGACGAGCCCGTGCACCCGGAGCGCGAGCTCACCGCCTGGGCGGCGAGCTACCTCGGCTACCTGCGCACGAGCCGCTCGCTCATCCGCAAGACGATGGGCGAGATCGAGGAGCGGCCGGCCGCCGCCCCCTGTGCCGCCGAGCCGACGATGGGCGCCGGGCGCGAGCTCCGCCGCTACATGATCCGCCTGTACCACGCCGGCTTCGCCAATCTCGGGCGCCGGCGCGCCAACGGGCGCAACGAGGACGCGCACGCGGCGGGCGCGATGCTGATGAGCGCGCTCTTCGGCGACGCGATGGGGCGCGACGTCATGCCCGACCTCTACCCGCAGCCGGCCGAGCAGGCGCCGGCGATGTACGTCCGGCTCTTCCTGCGCGCGATCGGCGCGGCAGAGCCCGCGACACGGACGTCCGCGGCCCGCCGTAGGGTTGCGGGTCCGCGCCTCACCCCCACGACGAAGAAACGCCCATGACATTCATATCCGTGCGCCGCTGGCTGCTCGTCGTCGCCGCGGCGAGCGTCGTGACCAACGTCCGCGCCCGCGAGGCCGCGGCGCAGGTGCCCGCCACGCCCACGCCGCGCCCCGCCGCCGCGCCCCGCGCCGGCCGCGCGCTCTCGCTGGAGGAGGCGCTCGCCACCGCCGCGCAGAAGAGCGAGGCCGTGCGCATCGCCTCGGAGGGGATCCGCCGCGCGCGCGGGCAGCAGTACCAGGCGCGCAGCCTCTACCTCCCGCAGCTCAACGCCACGGTCGGCTATCAGCGCGCGATCCAGAACCAGTTCCAGGAGATCAGCGAGAGCGCGCCGCAGGACTCCGGGCCGCCCGCGCCGCCGGCGCTGTGCGCGCCGCGCATTCCCGAGGGCGCCACGCCGGCGGAGCGCGAGGCGGCGCTCGCCCAGGCGACCACGTGCCCCGACGCCGGGAGCGGCTTCGGCGCGATCACGTCGATCTTCGCCTCGCCCAACACGGTCACGCTCGGCATCACCGGCAGCCAGACGCTCTTCGCCGGCGGGCGCGTGATCGCGCGCAACCGCGCGGCGAGCGCCGGGCGGCGGAGCGCCGAGGTGGGGCTCACGGCGGCGCAGGCGCAGGTGCGGCTCGACGTGACGGAGGCGTACTTCGACGCCGTGCTCGCCGACCGGCTGGTGACGATCGCCGAGAGCTCGCTCGTGCAGACCGAGCGCACCTTCCGCCGCACGACGCTCGCGCGGCAGGTGGGCTCCACGTCGGAGTTCGAGCTGCTGCGCGCGCGCGTGGCGCGCGACAACCAGCGGCCGCAGCTCATCCAGGCGCGCACCGGGCGCGACGTGGCCTACGTGCGGCTGCGCCAGCTGCTCGATCTGCCGCTCGACGAGCCGCTCGACCTCACCACCGGGATTCAGGACGACGCGCCGGTCCCCGTGCAGCAGGTCACGGCGGCCGAGCGCCCGGGGGCGCCGGTCACCCCGGTGGCGCGCGTGAGCGACGTGGACGTCGCGCAGCTGCTGGCCGAGGACAGCGTGGCGCTCGCCGCGGTGGACAGCGCGGTGGCGGCGGCCGACACGAGCGCCGACGAGCGGGCGCCGGTGCGCCAGGCGCGCGAGAACGTGAGCGCGCAGCGCAACCTGCTGCGGGCGACGCGCGCCCAGCGGCTGCCGGCGCTCAGCGTCTCCACCAACTACCAGCGCTTCTCCTACCCCGCGAACCTGAGCGAGGGCTTCAAGAACTTCTTCCCGAACTGGACGGTGACGTTCGGAGTGAGCGTGCCGCTCTTCACCGGCGGGCGCATCCGCGGCGAGGAGCTCGTCGCCGAGGCGAACCTCGCCGAGGCGAAGGAGCAGCTCCAGCAGGCGCGCGAGTTCGCGGCGCTCGACGCGCAGCTCGCGGTGGCGGAGCTCGAGCAGGCGCAGTCCACCTTCCTGGCGAGCGTCGGGACGGCCGGGCAGGCGCAGCGGGCGTTCACCATCGCCGAGGTGCGCTTCACCGAGGGGCTGAGCACGCAGGTGGAGCTGTCCGACGCGCGCCTCCTCTTCCAGCAGGCGGAGGTGAACCGGGCGCGCGCCGCGCGCGACCTGCAGGTGGCCCGCGTGCGGCTCTCGCTCCTCCGCGACCTGCCGCTCCAGCAGCCGGGTGCCGCGCAGCAGCAGCAGCAACAGCAGCAGCAGCTCCAGCAGCAACAGCAGCAGGGGGGCGGGACACAACAACTCCAGCCGCAGGGGCAGGGCAGCACCGCCGGCGGCTTCACACAGACGAGCACCACCGGTGGGGGATCCGACTAATGCGAGCCACTTCTCCTGAGTCCCGCGCCCTCCGGGCGCTGCTGAGCACCACCGCGCTCGCGCTGCTGGCCGCGGCCGCCGCGTGCGAGGGTGGCAGCGACGCGCGCGCCGAAGCGGCGGCCGCGGCGCCGGCCCCGACGATCGTCGGTCGCGAGAACGTGACGGTGGCCGCCCAGGACACGATCCAGGCGGGCCCGGCGATCTCGGGCGCGCTCGCCCCCGAGCGCGAGGCGACGGTGCGCGCGGAGGTGAACGGCAGCGTGCTCGAGACGTACGTGGAGGCGGGGCAGCGGGTGCGCGAGGGCACGCCGCTCGCCCGCATCGAGGACGTGGGCGTGCGCGACGCCTTCCTCTCGGCGCGCTCGAGCGTCACCGCGGCGCAGTCGTCCGCGGACGTGGCGGAGCGCGAGCTGGCGCGGGCCGAGCGGCTGCTCGCCGCCGGCGCGATCGCCGAGCGCGACGCCGAGGCGGCGCGCCGGGCGAACGTCGCGGCGCAGGCCGCGCTCGCCGACGCGCAGGCGCGGCTCGTGAGCGCCAACCGCCAGCTCAACAGCACGCGCGTCGCCGCGCCCTTCGCGGGCGTGGTGAGCGAGCGGTCGGTGAACGCCGGCGACGTGGTCTCGCTGGGCACGGAGCTCTTCACCGTGGTGGACCCGTCGAGCATGCGCCTCGAGGCGAGCGTGCCGGCGGAGCAGCTCGCCAGCGTGCGCGTGGGCGCGCCGGTGACGTTCACGGTGAGCGGCTACCAGGGGCGCGCGTTCACCGGCAAGGTGACGCGCGTGAACCCGGTGGCCGACCCGACGACGCGGCAGGTGCGCATCATCGCCTCCGTCCCGAACAGCGGCGCGCAGCTCGTCGGCGGGCTGTTCGCCGAGGGGCGCGTCGCGAGCGAGTCGCGCGCCGGCGTCGTGGTGCCGCAGGCGGCGGTGGACGAGCGCGGCGTGGCGCCGTTCGCCATGCGGCTCAAGGGCGGGAAGGTGGAGCGGGTGACTGTGGAGCTCGGCATCCGCGACGCGTCCACCGAGACGGTGGAGGTGCGCAGCGGGCTCGCCGCCGGCGACACCGTGCTGCTCGGCGCCGCGCAGGGGATCACTCCCGGCACGCCGGCGAAGGTGGGGACCGTCGTCGACCAGCGCGAGCAGGCGCCGGCGGCGGCCACCCCGAACCGTTAGCGAGAGGCCCGTCCCATGCTCATTTCCGATTTCGCGATCAAGCGGCCGCTCGTGACCGTGGTCGCGATGCTCGCGCTCGTCGTCTTCGGCATCTTCGCGCTCATCCAGCTGCAGACGGACGAGTTCCCGGACGTCCAGCAGCCGATCGTCCTCACGCAGATCATCTACCCGGGGGCGTCGCCCGAGCAGGTCGAGCGCGAGGTGCTGGAGCCGATCGAGGAGGCCATCCAGAGCATCAGCGGCGTGTCCGAGATCACCGGCGAGGCGCGCGACGGCTTCGCCCAGATCATCACGCAGTACGTCTTCGAGAAGCCGATCCAGGAGCAGACGCAGGACATCCGCGACGCCATCTCGCTCATCCGGCAGGACCTGCCGCAGGAGATGGAGGAGCCGATCCTGCGGCGCATCGACCCGTCCGAGTTCCCGATCGTGCAGCTCGCGCTGTTCAGCAACGCGCTGACGCCGGCGCAGCTCAGCCGCCTCGCCGACCCCGGGATCACGCGCGAGCTGCGCTCGATCCCCGGCGTCGGGCAGGTGAACGTGCTCGGGAACGTCGAGCGCCAGCTCGTCGTCGAGCTCCGCCCGAGCGACCTCCAGTCCACCGGGGTGAGCGTCGCCGAGGTCGTGCAGGCGCTCCAGCTGCAGAACCTGGCCGCGCCGGTGGGGCGCATCGAGGGGGCGCTGGACGAGCGGACGATCCGCCTCCAGGGGCGCCTCGACCGCCCCGAGGACTTCGAGCGGCTGGTGGTCGCCTCGCGCAACGGCCGGCTCGTGCGCCTGGGCGAGGTGGCCGACGCCTACGACGGCACCGACGAGCAGCGCACGCTCGCGCTCTACAACGGCCGCGAGGCGGTGAGCATCGACGTCGTCAAGACCAAGGGGTACAGCACCACGCAGGTGGCCGACGCGGTGCTGGAGCGCGTGGACAGGGTGCGGAAGACGCTCCCCCCCGGCGTGAGCCTGGACGTGGTGCGCAACACGGGGCGGAACGTCGAGCTGAGCGTGGGGCAGGTGCAGGAGGCGCTGCTCGAGGGCGCGCTGCTCACGGTGCTCGTCGTCTTCATCTTCCTGAACTCCTGGCGGTCGACGGTGATCACCGGGCTGGCGCTGCCGGTCTCGGTGCTGGCCAGCTTCGTGGCGGTGTGGTGGGCGGGCTTCACGCTCAACACCATGTCGCTGCTCGGCCTCTCGCTCGCCATCGGCATCCTGATCGACGACGCCATCGTGGTGCGCGAGAACATCGTCCGCCACCTGGAGATGGGGAAGGACCACTACACCGCGGCGCGCGAGGGGACCGACGAGATCGGGCTCGCCGTGGCGGCGACGACCTTCTCCATCGTCGCGGTGTTCGTGCCGATCGCGTTCATGTACGGCATCTCCGGCCAGTGGTTCAAGCCGTTCGGCCTCACGATCGCGTGCTCGGTGCTCGTCTCGCTGTTCGTGTCCTTCTCGCTCGACCCGATGCTCTCGGCCTACTGGGCCGATCCGCACCAGGAGGAGCACGAGAAGGCGTGGATCACGCGCAAGCTCGACACGTTCAACCGCTGGTTCAACCGCCAGGCGGAGGGCTACCGCCGGGTGGTGGCGTGGGCGCTCGACCACCGGCTGGCGATGGTGGGGTTGGCCGTGGGGTCGTTCGTGCTCGCGCTCGCGCTGCCGGCGCTCGGCATCGTCGGCTCGGAGTTCTTCGGCGAGGACGACAACTCGGAGCTGAGCATCACGATCGAGACGCCCCCGGGATCCAACCTCGACTACACCCGCCTCAAGGTGGAGGAGCTGACGCGCATCGTCCGCGCGCACCCGGAGGTGACGTACACCTTCGCGACCGTGGGCGGCGCGAGCGGGACGGTGGACGAGGGGCAGATCTACGTGAAGCTCCTGCCGAAGGACGAGCGCGACAAGCACCCCAAGGTGCTCGCCCGCGAGCTCCGCGCGCAGACGAAGGAGATCGGCGGGGTCACGGCGTCGGTGTTCGTCAACACCTTCGGCGGCGGCTTCAAGCAGATCCAGCTCCAGCTCCGCGGCAAGGACGGTGACGCGCTCGCCCGCGTGGCCGAGGCGCTGGCGGCCGAGGTGCGGCAGGTGCCGGGCGCCGTGGACGTCGGGCTGTCGACCAAGGGACAGAAGCCCGAGCTCGAGGTGGACATCAACCGCGGGCTCGCCGGGTCGCTCGGCATCACCGTCGGGCAGGTGGCGCAGTCGCTGCGGCCGGCCTTCGCCGGGATCGACGCCGGCGACTGGGTGGACCCGAGCGGCGAGACGCGCGACGTCGAGGTGCGGCTGGCGGCCGGGGCGCGCGAGCGGGCGGCCGACCTGGCACAGCTCCCGCTCACCATCCCGTCGCCCGACGGGCCGGCGACGATCCCCCTCGGCCAGGTGGCGACCATCCGGCGCACCCTCGGGCCGGCGGTCATCAACCACCTCGACCGCGACCGCGTCATCAGCGTGCAGGCGAACACCTCCGGGCGTCCGCTCGGCGAGGTGATGAAGGACATCAACGCCCGGATCGCCGCGATGCAGTTCCCCCCCGGCGTGCGCATGACGACGGGCGGCGAGTCGGAGGACCAGGCCGAGGTGTTCGGGAACATCTTCTTCGCGCTCGCCGTCGCGGTGATGCTGATGTACCTCATCCTCGTGATGCAGTTCGGCAGCTTCCTGGACCCGCTGGCGATCCTGATCTCGCTCCCGCTCTCGCTCATCGGGGTGATGATCGCGCTGGCGATCACGGGCAAGACGCTGAACCTCATGAGCATGATCGGCGTGATCCTGCTCGCCGGGATCGTCGCCAAGAACGCGATCCTGCTGATCGACTTCGCCAAGTGGGCGCGCGAGAAGCAGGGGATGCCGCTGCGCGAGGCGCTCATCGAGGCCGGCGCCATCCGCCTGCGGCCGATCCTGATGACCACCTTCGCGCTGATCGCCGGCATGCTGCCGATCGCGCTCGGCCGCGGCGAGGGGGCGGAGTGGCGCGCGCCGCTCGGGATCGCCGTGATCGGCGGCGTGATCACGAGCACCGTGCTCACGCTGCTGGTGATCCCGACGTTCTACGAGATCTTCGACCAGACGCGCTCCTGGCTGGCGCGCCGCTTCGGGATGCAGCCGAGCCAGCGGACCGCCGAGCACCGCCTGCCGACCGGCGTGGTGGTGCCGGAGGCGGGAGACTAGCACGGCGAGGGACGCGGCACGCGGTCGGAGGGACGAGAGAGGGAAGAGGGAAGAGGGAAGCGGGAAGAGGTGGCTCCAACGCGGGGCAGGCACCTCTTCCCTCTTCCCTCTTCCCTCTCCCGCGTCAGAGGAGAACTTTCCGTCCTCTCGGAGCACGCGCGTCCGTCGCTCCTCGTCCCTCTCACCTCGTTCCCCTTCCCTCGCCTTTCCATGCCCGCTGACGTAATCGACTACAAGCTCATCGGCGACGACCTGCAGGCCGTGATCGTGACGCTCGACCCCGGCGAGGCGGTGATCGCCGAGGCGGGTGGGATGATGTACATGCAGGACGGCATCCGCATGGCGACGACGCTCGACACCACGGGGCGCGGCGGCGGCGGGCTATTCGACAAGCTGCTCGGCGCCGGCAAGCGCATCCTCGCCGGGGAGAGCTTCTTCATCACACTCTTCGCGAACGAGAGCCGGCAGCGCCGCGACGTCGCCTTCGCCGCCCCCTACCCGGGGAAGATCCAGCCGATCGAGCTGCGCGAGTGGGGCGGGACGGTGATCGCCCAGAAGGACTCGTTCCTCTGCGCCGCCCGCGGCGTCGAGGTGAGCGTGACCTTCAACCGCCGCATCGGCGCCGGCTTCTTCGGCGGCGAGGGGTTCATCCTCCAGAAGCTGAGCGGCGACGGGCTCGCCTTCCTGCACGCGTCGGGGACGCTGCAGACGATGACGCTCGCCCCCGGCGAGCGGCTGCGCGTGGACACCGGCTGCCTCGTCGCCTTCGAGCCGACGGTGAGCTACGACATCCAGATGGTGCCGGGGGTGAAGACGGCGCTCTTCGGCGGCGAGGGGCTGTTCCTGGTGCAGCTCACCGGCCCGGGGAAGGTGATCCTGCAGACGCTCCCCTTCTCGCGCCTCGCCGACCGCATCATCGCCGCCTCGCCGCGCGCCGGCGGGGCTTCGCGCGGCGAAGGGAGCCTCCTCGGCGGCCTGGGCGGGCTGCTGGACGGGGACAACTCGTAACTACGGCTCTCGGCGCTCTGAACGACAGCTCCCGGCTCTCGGCTCTCGGCTTTCCGCTAGTGCGGCGTCAGGCACCCTTCGGCCTCAGGTGGACGTGCCTCGCGCCGAGCCGTTCCCATTCCCGCCGGAGCCGAGAGCCGAGAGCCGAGAGCCGAGAGCCGAGAGCCGAGAGCCGAGAGCCGAGAGCCGAGAGCCGCACTTCACAGCACCGAGCACCCAACCCGCCCCGTGCCCCACCCGTCCGCCGAGATCACCGTCGCCGTCGAGCCCGAGCCGGCGGAGGGCGTGCGCGCGGCGGTGCTCGCGGGGGTGCGCGCGTTCAACCGCCGGCACGCCGTTCCCCCCGGGTTCCGCCCGCTCGTGCTCGCGGCGCGCGACGCCGCCGGCGCGCTGACGGGCGGGCTCGTGGGCGAGCTGGGGTGGGAGTGGCTGCACGTGGAGCTGCTCTGGGTCGCGGAGCCGCACCGCGGCCGCGGCGTCGGCCGCGCCCTGCTGCGCGCCGCCGAGCGCGAGGCGGCCGCCCTCGGCTGCCGGCACGCCTACCTCGACACCTTCGACTACCAGGCCCGCCCGTTCTACGAGCGGGAGGGCTACACGGTGTTCGGCGTGCAGGACGACTACCCGCCCGGCCACCGCCGCTTCTTCCTGCGAAAGGCGCTCGCCGCGGGCGCGCCGGGCGCCTGACGCGCGCCGGCCGCCTCGCGCGCGCCGCGCGTCAGATGCCGCTGGCCGGCGCCGCCGCGCCCTTCGCCGGGCCGGCGACCGCCACCACGCCGCTCGGCGCGGTGCGCGCGGCCGTCCGCGCCGCGGTGCGGCTCATGAGCACCGCGCGCCCGGCGCGGCTGAACACGGCGCTCGCGTACGCCTGGCAGCCTGGCGTGCGCACGCAGCCGTTGTACCGCAGGAGCGCCTCGCGCACGGTCTTCGTCTCGTCGAGCGCGATGCGCAGGATGCGCGTGCCGAAGCAGATGTTGACGTCCGCGTTGCGCAGGTCGTCGCCGCAGTCGCGGATGTAGCGCTTCCAGAAGGGCATCACCTGCATCACGCCGGAGGCGCCGACGTGCGAGCGCGAGCGGGGCGCGAGCGTGGCGTTCTCGACGCCGATGATGCCGACGACGAGCAGCGGGTCGAGGCCGCGCAGGCGCGTGTACTTCATGATGGCCGCGGCGGCGGGCGTGGCCCGCGCCGGCGTCGCCCCGTTGGCCACGAGCAGCTCCGTGATCAGCGCGACCGAGTCGGCGAGGATGGCGCTGTCGAGCGCCGCGGCGTTCGCCGCGACGGCGGCGCTGTCACCCTGCGACGCGCCCGCCGCACGCACCGGGAGGAGGAGCGACGCGAGGGCCGCCGCGATCATCCACGTCCACGCCTTCAGCGAATTCGTTGCACGCATTCGAGGTCTCCTGTTCGGATGGCCGCGGGCCACGCCGGATCGCACCGCCTCCGCCGGCCCGCTGGCCCCGTGGAAGGCAAGGCACGTACACGCGGTGTGGCACGCGTATCTGCCGGCGACGCGGCCACTTGCGATCGTGCGGCAAGAACTGCCGGCTGCCGCGATGCGGCGGCGGCGCCACGAGACTGTCGGAGGCCGATCGGTCAGAATGGGACGCAAGAGGGGTGTGACCGGGCGAGTCGACCCCGGGTCTCCCGCCGGACGCGCCCCCGCCGCGACGCCGCGCGGGGAGCGACACCCAGCATCCAGCGGTCCGCGCCCGACGCGCGACGGCACCCCCGCGGTGTCGCCGCCGGGTCGCCGCGCGCCCCTCGGCGCGTCCAGGCACCCACCCGACTCGTTTCAGGAGCTCCGATGTCCCACCGCACCACCGCTCGCCACGCCCTCGTTCCCGCCGCGCTCGCGCTGACGACGCTCGCCGCCTGCGCGGGCGACGCCACCGCGCCGGCGCCCACGGCCACCGCCGCGCTCGCGGCCCCGCAGCTCCCCACCCCGGGCCCGCTCGCCATCTGGCAGCGCACGCAGGGACCGGCGTTCGTCCACGCCTTCCTCCCGGCGGCGGCAGGCGCCGTGCTCGCCGGGAGCGAGGAAGGGATCTTCCGCTCCGGGGACGACGGGCGGAGCTGGACGGCGGTCGAGGGGCTCCCCGAGGGGATGGCGACGGCGAGCCTCGCCGGCGCGCCCGGCGGCACCCTCTACGCCGGCAGCTTCGGCGGCGCGGGCGTCTTCCGCTCCACCGACGGCGGCGCGCACTGGGAGCACGCCGGGCTCGCCGGCGCCGACGTCCGCGCCGTGGGCGTGGACGGGGAGGGTCGCGTCTACGCCGGCGCCTCCGGGTTCGAGGGCGGCATCTTCCGCAGCGACGACGCGGGCGCCACGTGGACGCTGGTGCTGCCGCCGCTCAACCGCCGCGACTTCATCGTCACCGGTCTCTCCTTCTGGAAGAGCGACGTCTACCTCACGACGCACGCCGACGACGCCTGGTACGGCGTGAGCGGCGGCGAGCAGTGGAGCTTCCTGGGCGGCCTGTACGCGACGCCCGAGTACCTGGCCCCCGCGCTCGAGATCACGGCGCTCCCCACGGGCGCCCTCCTCGCCGCGCACGCCGGCGGCATCCTGCGCTCGGCGGACGGCGGCGCGAGCTGGAAGTCGGCGCTCACCGGCCCCGGCACGCAGTGGATCGTCGCGGACGCGGCGGGTGCCGCGTACGCCTACACCTGGGAGGGCACCGTCTACCGGAGCACCGACGACGGCGTCACCTGGACGCCGGTGGTGCGCGCGCGGCGCGGCCTGTACGCCACGGCCTTCGGCGTCACCCCGGGTGGCGCGATGCTCCTGACCACCGACGAGGGGATGTTCAGGGCGGAGCTGCGGTAGAAAGACGAGAGACGAGGCACGAGGGGAGAGGCACGAGGTGACGGCCACGGGGCTGCTGTTCCCTCGTCCCTCTCATCTCGTGCCTCGTCCCTCGCCTTGTGCCTCGTCCCTCGCCCGCCGCCCCGCTTGCGCTCGCGGTCGCGGACAGCACAATGTCGGGGGCTGGCGCCCGCCGCCCAGGTGTGGCGCCGCCCCTCACCGTCCTTCACGCAGCCCATGCGCGTCGCGACGTCCGTTCTACCGCTCCTCGCGGCGCTCCCCGCCACGCTCGCGGCCCAGGCCCGGGTGGGAGGGGTCGTGCACGACAGCCTGACGGGGCGCCCCTTCGCGGGGGCGACGGTGCAGCTCGTGCAGCGCGCCGCGCCGGGCGCGCCCGCGCGCACCGTGGCCGCCGACTCGGCCGGCCGCTACGACATCCCGGACGTGCCGCCGGGGCAGTACCTGCTCGGCTTCCTCCACCCGCGCCTGGACTGGCTCGGCATGGAGGTGCCGGCCCGCACGCTCGACGTCCCGCCGCAGCCGTCGGAGCTGGTCGCGGACCTCGCCCTCCCGAGTGCGCACACCATCGCCCGCTCCCTCTGCGGGGTGCGGCGCGACAGCACCGGCGTCCTGCTCGGCCGGGTGCTCGAGGGCGAGCAGGGGCAGACGGTCGGCGTGGGCAGCGTGCTCGTGCGCTGGGGCGAGGTCCACGTCGACAGGCGAGGGGTGCGCCGCGTGCGGCCGAGCGTCCGCGCCGCGGTGGGGGACGGCGGCCGCTACGTCGCCTGCGGCGTGCCGACCGACGCCCCGGTGCTCGTCCAGGCGACGGCCGGCCACACGACCGCGGGCGCCGCGCCGACCGCGGCGAGCGGGGAGATCGCGGTGGCGTTCGCGCCGGGGACCCCCGTGCTGCACCGCGACCTGCTCGTCGCCGCGGCACCGGCCGGGCGGCGGGGCACCGCCCGCCTCGTCGGGCGCGTCGTGCGCCCCGACGGGCGCCCCGCGGCCGGCGCGCGGGTGGTCGTCCGCGACGCGCGGGCCGCCGACAGCCTGACCGTCACCGGCGACGACGGCACCTTCCGGCTCGAGGCGCTGCCGGCCGGGACGTACGCGGTGGAGGCGTTCGCCCTCGGCTTCACGCCGGCGCGCGGCGCCGCCGACCTGCGCCCCGGCCACCCGGCGACGCTCGAGCTCGCGCTCGGAGCGCGCACGCTGACGCTCGACGCGGTCGCGGTGTACGCCCCGCCGAGCGCCATGAACGAGTTCGCGCGCCGCAAGCGCCGGGGCGGCGGGTACTACATGACCGCCGAGCAGATCGAGAAGCGCGGGGCGCGGACGCTGGCCGACGCGCTGCTGGCGGCGCCGATGCTCCGCGTCAGCTACGACGCGCGCGGGCGGCTCGCGATCCGCGGCCGCGGCCTGTGCGTCCCCGACGTCTACATGGACGGCGTGCAGGTGCGCGACGACGGCTCGACGGACCTGGACGCCATCGTCCCGATCTCCCAGCTCGAGGCGATCGAGGTGTACGACAGCGCCGCGGGCAAGCCGTCCCAGTACGGTGACGGGTCGTGCGCGAGCGTGGTCCTGTGGACGAAGGGCGCCCTGCGGTGACGGCGAGCCGGCTGGGTGTGTGCACCCCGCCGGCGGGGGACGGCGGAGCGGCGCCGGACGGCGGCCGCTAGTCCGAGCCTGTAGCCCGAGCCTTGCAGTCAGGCCGGCCCGGAATCGGACGTTAGGCGATACCCAGGCCGCTCCGGGCGGCCGCCTTCACGAGGAGTCAGGAGTGGCACGGTCGATCTCGACGTTCCTGATGTTCGACGGAGTCGCCGAAGAGGCGATGAACCTATACGTCTCCCTGTTCCGCGGCTCGCGCATCGCGCGGATCGAGCGGTACGGCGCCGGGGAGCAGGGCCGGACCGGCTCCGTGAAGCGCGCCCACTTCACGGTGGGCGGGCACGAGCTGATGTGCTCCGACAGCCCGCTGAAGCACAACTTCTCCTTCACGCCGTCGATCTCCCTGTTCATCGACTGCGAGAGCGTGCCGGAGCTGGACGGGGCCTTCCACCAGCTCGCCACGGGCGGCCAGGTGCTGATGCCGCTCGACGACTACGGGTTCAGCGCGCGCTTCGGCTGGGTCACGGACCGCTTCGGCGTGTCGTGGCAGCTCAACTTCGCCTGACGATCCGGCGGCCCGGCGGCCCACGCGCCCGGGCCGCCGCGCGCCCTCACTCGTCGCGCAGCGCGACCAGCGGGTCCACGCGCGCCGCGCGCCGCGCCGGAACGTAGTTCGCCGCGAACGTCGCCAGCGCCAGCACCGCCGCGACGCCGAGCAGCGTCCCCAGGTCGCGCGGGCTCACCTCGTAGAGCAGCCCCGACATCAGCCGCGTGACGAGGAGCGCGCCGACGATGCCCACGGCGATCCCGGCGGCGGCGACGACCATCCCCTGGCGCACGACCATCGCCACGAGCGCGCGCGGCGGGGCGCCGAGCGCGAGGCGCAGCCCCACCTCGCGCGTGCGCTGCGCCACCAGGTAGCTGGTCACGCCGTACACGCCCACCACGCCGAGCAGGAGCGCGAGCCCCGCGAACGTGCCGAGGAGCGCCATGCTGAAGCGGCGCTGCGCCACCATCGCCGAGAGCAGCTCGTCCATCGACTTCACCTCGTACACCGGGAGGTCCGCGTCCACGCCGCGCACCTCCGCGCGCACGGCCGGCGCGAGCGCCGTCGGCTCCCCGCGCGTGCGCACGACGAGCGTCATGCGGCTCGCGGCGCGCTGCGGGTAGGGGAGGAAGGTCTCGTAGCGCACCGGCGCCTCGTAGCCGGTGCGGCGCATGTCGCCCACCACGCCCACGATCGTCATCCAGGGCGGCCCGTCGGCGCCGCCGCTCCCGTCGCCGTAGCGGAAGCGCTTGCCCACGGCCTCCTCGCCCGGCCAGAACTTCCTCGCCATGTTCTCGTTGACGATCACCACGCGCGGCGCGTCGGCGCCGTCCTGCGCGGTGAAGGTGCGCCCGGACTTCAGCTCGATCCCCATCACGCGGAAGTAGTCCGGCGTGACGCCGTCGAGCGGCACCTCGACGTTCTGCTGGTCGGGCGTGGGCGCGCGCCCCTCGATGGTGAAGTTCGTGGAGTTGGGCGTCTTGCTGAGGAAGACGTCGCTGATCGCCCCCACCCCCTGGACGCCCGGCAGCGCCCGCACCCGCTCGACGACGCGCTCGAAGAAGGCGATGCGCTGCTGCGGCGTCTGGTACTTCGCGCCCGGGAGGGAGAGCTGCATGGTGAGCAGGTGGTCGGGGCGGAAGCCGAGCCGCACCTGCTGGAGCTGGACGAAGCTGCGGATGAGGAGCCCCGCGCCGGTGAGCAGGACGACGACGAGCGCCACCTGTCCGGCGGCGAGCAGCCGCCGCAGCCGGTGCCCGCGCCGGCTGGCGGTGCCCCCGCGCCCGTCGCGCAGCGCCTCGGCGAGCTCGGGGCGCGACGCCTGCAGCGCCGGCACGAGGCCGAAGACGATCCCGGTGGCGAGCGCCACGGCGCTCGTGACCGCGAGCACCAGCCCGTCGATGCGCACCTCGTCCAGCCGCGGCACGTCGGCGGGCGCGAGGCCGATGAGGAGCCGGAGCCCGGCCCACGCGAGCGCCACGCCGAGCGCGCCCCCGACGGCGGCGAGCAGCACGCTCTCGGTGAGGAGCTGGCGCACGAGGCGCCCGCGGCTCGCGCCCAGGGCGAGGCGCACGCCCACCTCGCGCTCGCGCACGGCGGCGCGCGAGAGGAGCAGGTTGGCGACGTTCGCGCAGCCGATGAGCAGCACCGCGCCCACCGCCCCGAGCATGATCCAGAGCGCCGTGCGCAGCGACTTGCCGACGATCTGCTCGGGGAGGGCGACGAGGTTGACGCCGAGGTCGCGAAGCGTGGGGTACTGCGTCTCGAGGCGCTTCGCGATGGCCGACATCTCCGCCTGCGCCCGCTCCAGCGTGACGCCCGGGCGCAGGCGCCCGACGGCGTAGAGGGCGAAGGAGTTGCGCGCCTGCCGGAAGTCGTCGGGGAGGGCGAGCGGCACCCAGACGTCGGTCTCCGCGGTGGGGAAGGCGAAGCCGCGCGGCATGACGCCGATCACGGTGCGCTCGCGGCCGTTGAGGCGGATGGTGCGGCCGACCATCGCCGGGTCGGCGCCGAACTGGCGCGTCCAGAGGCCGTGGCTGATCAGGGCCACCGCGTCCTGCCCCTCGGTCTCCTCCGCCGCCGAGTAGGCGCGGCCGACGCGCGGGGCGACGCCGAGCACCGCGAAGAGGTTGGCGGTCGAGGCGGCGGCGGCGACGCGCTGCGGCTCGCACTCGCCCTCGAGGCAGCCGCCGGTGACGTTGTAGCCGGCCGGCGTGTACGCGGCGAGCGCGGAGAAGACGCGGTTCTGGTCGCGGTAGTCCGCGTAGTTGGGCCAGGAGTGGATGTCCTCGCTCATCCCCATCCGGCGGTTGTCCATCCAGACCATCGCCACGCGGTCGGCGTCGGGGTAGGGGAGCGGGCGCAGGAGCACGGCGTTCACGACGCTGAAGATGGCCGTCGTGGCGCCGATCCCGAGGGCGAGCGTGAGCACCGCCACGGCGGTGAAGCCGGGCGTGCGCGCCAGGCCGCGGGCGCCGTAGCGCAGGTCCTGCAGGAAGTCGCTCATCGAGTCTCTCCTGTGGCGCGTTCGCTCGCGCCGGTGGTCGTGGGCGCGCAGCTCGCCGCCGATCCGCGCCACGTCGCCGAAGCGCTCGGCGGCGGCGCGCCGGGCCTCCGCGGGGGACATGCCGCGCGCCGCGTAGTCGCGCTCGCGCATCTCGAGGTGGAAGCGCAGCTCGTCGTCCACGTCGGAGTCGACGTCGGGCCGCCAGAAGCGGAGGTAGCGCCGCCACATCGGCACGTCGCGCATCAGGCCAGCCGGGGCTCCGCGCGCAGCACGCGGGTGACGGCGGAGGCGTAGCGCATCCAGCTCGCCGCCTCGTCGCGCAGGTGCGCGCGCCCGGCGGGGGTGATGCTGTAGAAGCGCGCGCGGCGGTTGTTCTCGGACAGCCCCCACTCGGAGGTCACCCAGCCGCGGTCCTCGACGCGCCGGAGCGCGGGGTAGAGCGAGCCCTCCTCGATGCGCAGCACGTCGCCGGTGGTGGCCTCGATCCAGCGCGCGACGCCGTACCCGTGGGCCGGGCCGCCGAGGAGCGCCTTGAGGACGAGGATGGCGAGCGTGCCCTGGAGGAGGTCCTTGCTGTCGGTCGACATGGCGGTGGGGGGAGGGGTGCTTCCCTGGGCAAGGCTATGGGAGAGAATGCCGCGAAGCGGCCGCGGGCGCAAGAGGAAAGTGACGGCGGCGCCGCGCCCGGCCGCCCGACGGGGCCGCTTCGATGGCGGGCGGCGAGGGCGGCGAGCCCGGGCGCTCCGGGACCCGCTGGCACGCCGTGCGCGCTGATCTCGTGGACCCGAACCGGAGCCTCCCATGGCCAAGTGCGAAGTGTGCGGGAACGAGTACTACCTCTCGTTCCAGGTGATCACCGCCGGCGCCACCCACACGTTCGACAGCTTCGAGTGCGCGATCCACCGCCTCGCCCCGGTCTGCGCGCACTGCGGGTGCAGGGTGATCGGGCACGGCATCGAGGCGAACGGCACGTTCTACTGCTGCGCGCACTGCGCGCACAGCGAGGGCGCGACGAACATCGTGGACAACGCGGCGCACGTGCGGCCGGACTGAACTGAACGGTGAAGCACGAGGGGGGAGGCGCGAGGAGCCCTGGCGGTCCGCTCCCACCGAGCACGCCCTATGATTTTCCTGGCACTGGCACCGACACCGTCACTGGCACCGTTTCGGGCGCATGTGTCGTGCGGTGGCCGGTGCGGTAGGGCGCGGCACGTGTCGTCCCGCAGGCGCGGGCCACAGGCCGGCGCGTGTCGGGCTCTACCCTCCCTGCGGCGTGGCTGGTCCGGCCCGAGGAGAGTAGATCCCGACACTCGTGCGCTTCGCGCACTCCTGCGGGATGACGGCTCACGCCTCCAGTCTCGTGCGCCCTCGTCGGCGCACGGCCCGAGCACCCGAAGCAGTGTCGGTGTGAGTGTCGGTGCCAGTGCCGGTGGCAACTGCTTACGGCGTGCTCGGTGGGAGTGTCAGGGGGGCCTCCTCCCTCTTCCCTCCTCGTTCCTCTTCCCTCCTCGTCCCTCTCACCTCGTGCCCCGTCCCTCGCCGTAAAACCGCGCCGCCGCCGCGAACAGCCCGTCCGCGGCCTCGACGTACGGGACGTGGCCGCTCCCCTCCAGCACCACCAGCTCGGCGCCTAACGCCTGGGCGGCGGCCTCGGAGCTCGCGAGCGGGATCGGGTCCTCGCGCCCGTGCACCACCATCGAGCGCACGCCGCCGGCCGCGACGCGCGGGAGCGAGGGGAGGAGGTCGAACTCGCCCAGGCTCTCCCACACCTCCTGCTGCACGCGCCCCGTCACGCGGAACGGCGTGAGGTCGCGCGCGGCGCGCGGGTCGTGGAAGTAGGCGGCGACGCTCAGCTCGAACGCGCGCTGCCGGTACGCCTCGGGGTCGCGCTCGCGGAGCCCGGACTGCGCCAGCTCGTCGCGCAGCGCGCGCACCGCGGGGCTCGCCGCGCGCCGGGCGAACTCCTGCTCGAACTGCTGGCGGTAGCTGCGGGTGAGCGGCGCCGGGTCGATGAGCAGGAGCGAGGCGGGGCGGGGAAGCGAGGCGCCCACCGCCTCCACCGCGTAGAGCAGCGCCAGCAGCGCGCCCCACGAGTAGCCCACCACGTCGAGCGGGGCGACGCCGAGCTCGCGGACGACGTGCGCGAGGTCGTCCACGTGCGTGCGCCAGGTGATGGGCGCACGGTCCTCGGTCTTCGACCGCCCGCCGCCGCGCTGGTCGTAGAAGAGCAGCGAGCGCCCGCCG
>Ga0307411_10000123_pt1 | contig 24196 bp, 20 predicted proteins | sample DK1Ometagenome_2_FD_203712 | JGI IMG/M metagenome (GOLD analysis project Ga0307411, IMG submission 203712) | Maize rhizosphere microbial communities from greenhouse at UC Davis, California, United States - DK15-O-1 | ecosystem: Host-associated > Plants > Roots > Rhizosphere > Soil | place: USA...
GTGATCGGGCAGGACTCGTCGAAGTGGACCGTCCAGGTGGCGCTGAGCACATTTCTGACCGCGCAAACGATCAACCTGCATGAGCTGTTCCTGGCCGCCGCCGTGTCTATCGCGCCGCTGGTGCTGTTCTTCGTTTTCCTCCAGCGCTATTTGGTTCAAGGTGTCGCAGAAAACGGCATCAAGGGCTGATCACGATCCGCGGATAGCGCAAGTCGAGCTCTTGCTAGCGCCGAAGGTGTGATGACAGGATGCCAGGAATAGCGGGGGATCAGGATCCGGCGTCGTCCAGCGCCACACAGCTTCAACCGCCCACGGGCGAACAAGGAGGAGCAGTGCAATCCAGACTGAAGATGACGGCAGTGGTCCTCATCGCTTTGGCCCTGACTTTGACCATGGGCGCCTGCACCAAGAAGAACCAGACGGCGGCTCCTGCCGGGAGTGCGTCGGGCGGCGGTGCCGGAGGGACCGTCAAAGTGGCATTCGTTCCCAAGCTGCAGGGCATCCCTTACTTCGAGGCAATGAACGCCGGTGGCAAGGAAGCTGCTAGCAAGCTCGGCAATGTCCAGTGGCTCTACCAGGGGCCCACAACCGCCGACGCCGCGGCGCAGGCAGACGTCGTCAACAGCTACATCCAGCAGAAGGTGAGTGCGCTGTTCATCGCGCCAAACGATCCTGACTCCATGGCGCCATTGATCAAGCAAGGAATCGATGCCGGGATCAAGGTCGGCACCTCAGACACCGATGCGCCGAACTCGGACCGGGAGCTGATGGTGCTGATGGCCTCGGCCGAGGGCATCGGCCAGGCGGATACCGACGCGCTGATGAAAGCCATGGGTGGCAAGGGGAAGTTCGCCATTGTGTCCTGCGGTGAGACTGCGGCGCAGCTGAACCAGTGGATCGCTGAGATCAAGAAGTATTCAAAGGAGAAGTACCCAGACGCCGAATTGGTTGACACTGTGTACGCCGGTGAGGATGTCGCGAAGGCGACGCAAATGGCGACAGACCTGATGAACGCCCACCCTGACCTCAAGGGATTCCTTGGCGTCTGCTCGACGGCGGGGCCCGGTGTGGCGCAGGCGGTGGACAATGCGGGAAAGGTTGGCAAGGTCTTCACCGTTGGGATGGGTACGCCCAACGACATGAAGAAGTACCTCAATGACGGATCGGCGTCGGCCGGCGTCTTGTGGGACGCGAAGGCTCTGGGCTGTCTGACCGCTTGGGCTGGGCAGCAGTTGGCGCAGGGCCAGCAGTTCCAGCCGACCCAGAAGGTAGACGCCTGCAGCCTTGAAACTGTGACCTACGACCCCTCGACAAAGATCTTGTTGATGGGCAAGCCGCTGACCTACACGAAGGACAACGTCGGGGACTACAACTTCTAACTCATGCGAGCACCGGAGGCCACCCGACGAACCGCGATGTCCTCTCGGAGGATCTGATGACCACAGCGTCGACCGGTGACGGAAGGACCGGGGGGTCAGCGCCGCTAGCTCAGGACCAGGAGTCCGGAGAAGCCCTCGCGCAGCACGCTTCGGAGACCGCGACTCCGGAGCATCGCACGACCCGGCTGCAGATGGCCGACATCTCCAAGCGCTTTGGAGCGGTACGCGCAATCCGTCATGCCGACATGACCGTCGACGTGGGACGGGTGCTGGCCGTGGTCGGTGAAAACGGTGCCGGCAAATCGACCTTGATCAAGATCCTGTCCGGCGCAGTTATCGCCGATACCGGCACCATTACTTACGAAGGCCGGCAGGTCTCGATTCGGTCAACTTCCGATGCGATGGCTCTTGGGATCGCGACGGTCTACCAGGAGCCGCAGCTGTTCCGAGAACTCACAGTCACCGAAAACATCTTCATGGGCAGGGAGATCCGCAAGGGCGGGCGCATCGACTGGCCTGCCCAAACGCGCAAGGTTGTCGATCTTCTCGCGCTGCTGGAATTGCCGCCACGGTACGCGACCGCCATCGTCGGGGACCTGTCCATCGCCGAGCAACAGCAAGTGTCGATCGCCAAGGCCTTGGCTGGCGATGCCAACATCCTTATCCTCGACGAGCCGTCCGCCATCCTGACTGACGCGGAGATCGAAGTCCTGTTTCGGGTGGTTCGACGACTGACGGACTCGGGTGTGTCAGTGATCTATATCTCTCACCGCCTCGACGAACTGTTTCGGATCGCCCACGACGTCCTCGTCATGCGCGACGGGCGAACCATTGGCACGTACCCGATCGGCGAGCTGACGGTGCGCAAGGTGGTCGAGTTGATGGTCGGAGGCATCCTCACCGAGACCGGGCACGAACGAAACATCGATCCGGAAACCAAGCCACGTCTCGAACTGGACGGCCTTGGTCGGCGGGGCGAATACCACAATGTCAATGTGGCCGTTCGGCCAGGCGAGATTGTCGGCCTCTTCGGGCTTGTTGGTTCAGGTGTCTCCGAAATCGCCGATTCCATCTACGGTATTGACCACGCCGACGCAGGCCGAATTCTGCTCGACGGGCGGCCGGTCGCGCCGCGCTCTCCGCTGCATGCCCAACGTCTCGGAATCGGCTTGTTGCCGGCCGACCGTAAACAACAGGGAATGTTCCCCTTCCAGTCGATCATGTTCAACATTTCAGCCGGGCACCTGACGCTGCTGAGCAAGCTTCGCATCTGGGTCGACCGGGTTCGGGAACGCAAGATCGCCCAGGACATGGTCAAGAGGCTCGCGGTGAAAACGCCGAGCGAGAACCAGCCGATCGGGGCGATGTCGGGTGGGAACGCGCAGAAGGTCGTGCTGGCTCGTCAGTTGGTCGAACGACCCCAGGTGCTGGTGCTTGCGGAGCCAACGCAGGGGGTGGACGTCGGCGCCAAGGAGGAAATCCACCGCATCATCAACGAACTGGCTGACGCAGGCACTGCAGTGCTGGTAGTCACCTCGGACTTGCCGGAAGCGATTCGCATCTCCGACAAGCTTCAAGTGGTCCGCAATGGCACGACGACAGTCGAATTCGGGCCCAACGCCACTCAAGTCGACGTGCTTGCCGCTGCAGCTGGCGACGTCGATGGACAAGATGGCAAAGCAAAGGGAGCCACATGAGCATCGACGTTGCCGAGCGCGACCAGACGCCGCCCCCTGGACCAGAACAGACCCCGAAGGGTCGTCAGCGGGTCCTCGCTTCACCGGTTACAGGCCAAGAACTCGTACTCATCGGTGTGATCGCTGTGCTCTGGGTGATTCTGGCCTTCACGACCCCAGCCTTTTTCACTCCTAGCTCTATCCAGCCGCTTGTCGCATCCGTAGCGCCCATCGCGCTGATCGGCATCGGGATGACAGTGGTGATCATCACAGGCGGGATCGATGTGTCGGTCGGCGCGGCGATCGCCGTGTGTGCGGTGATCACGGCGAAGCTGGTTCTGGTACAAGCGGGCCAAAGTTTGCCGGTCGCAGTGCTCATCTCGGTGGTCGTAGGTGGATTGCTCGGGCTGCTCAACGGCGTACTGATCGCGTACGGCCGCGTGCACGCGATCATCATCACGTTCGGCACTGCCAACATCTTCTTGTGGATCAGCCTCAAGATCTTTAACTCCACTACCGTCAACAACATCCCGGATACCCTTGCGCCGCTCGGCAATGGTGCTGCGGGTCGTACATTCGGCATACCGAACTCCTTTCTCATTACGGTGGTATTGGCTGCGATCGCGTGGTTCTACCTACGTCACACAGCAGGGGGCCGGCACTTCTTCGCCATCGGCGGGGACCAGCTCGCGGCCCAGCTGGCCGGCGTCAAAGTTCAACAACGAATACTTGCTGCCTACTTGCTGACCGGATTGCTCGTAGGTCTTGCGTCCACCTTCGTGGTGGCCCAGGGATCTAATCTCGGCCAGAACGTTGGCAACGGTAAGGAGCTGGCCGTCATCGCCGCCGTCGTGATCGGCGGAACGTCCATCACGGGCGGACGCGGCTCCGTGCTGGGTACGGTGCTCGGCGCGCTGCTAGTGCAGACGGTCGCATCCGGCGTTACGCAACTTGGCTGGCGATCAGAGCTGTCTGACCTCTTCGTCGGCGTGGCGATCATTATCGCGGTCGGCGCCGATCTCATTCGTGAGCGGGCGAGGAGCAAGCGATGACTATCCCCACCCTCTCCGAGCCTGAAGCGCCGGCACCCGACGAGCAGCCCGGTGCGCCTAGCCCAGAACGAGCCGAATCACTACCTGCCCGCGTCATCCGCGCCCTCCTGACTCAACGCATTGTGCTGCTAGCGGTGCTCGTGGTCCTCGTGGTGGTCTACTTCATGATCTTGGGTGCCAACGGATATCTGACGGCCGACTACGACTTCGACTACATGTCCGCCGCTCTGATCAACGCCGTCCCGTTGGCCATGCTGGGCTTCGCAGAGTTGATCGTCATCCTCTCCGGACGTGGTGGCATCGATTTATCCGTCGGCGCCATCGTCTCTCTCGCTGGCATGATCTTCGGCTTCGCGTACGGGCAGTGGGGTTGGCCGCTCTGGCTGGCGATCGTGATCACTATGCTGGTTGGCGCGGTGCTTGGTCTGGTCAACGGGATCTTGATCGCCTACATCGGATTCCCGGCTCTCATCGCCACGCTCGCCACCTACTACGCCTACAAGTCCCTTGCCGTGGTGATCAATAACCAGCGTCCGATCAGTACGCGTCCGATCCAAGATCTCTACGATTCGACGGCCCGGTCGGTCCAGCTGCCAGTGATCGGCAGCTATATCCCCGATGTGCCGAAAGGCATATTCCTCTTTCTGCTGCCCACCCTCGTAGTGGTCTGGCTGCTCCTTGCCCGCACCACGTACGGCCGGCGGGTCTATGCCATCGGCACTAACGACGTGGCAGCACGTTGGTCGGCGATCGGCGTGCGAGCCACACGCGCAGGGGCATATGCGATCAGCGGCCTGATTTCAGGTCTGGTGGCGGTCGTGACCGTCGGCCAGTTCGCCTCGGCCCGTCCCGACGCCGGTGTGTCGGGCAACGGCATGGCGCTGCCGGCTATCACGATTGCGGTTCTCGGTGGGGTCGCGATCACTGGTGGCATTGGCCGAGTGTCAGGAATCGTTCTCGCCACCGTGCTGATCGTGTGGATGAATGCGGGCATTCGGTTGGCCTTCGAAGGCAACGCCGGTCCCCAGTACCAGCTGCTCGCCCTTGGCGTATTGCTGGTCTTCGCGGCGCTGCTCAATGGCTTTGCCCTCCGACGATACGGCGGCGCAGGATAACAAGCGAGGTGGGAGCAGCGTGACGTCACTCATTGGTTGCCACGCGCTGGTGTTCACCGGCGAGTTCGACTCTCGTGGGATCGAGAGCTCAGTCAAGCGAGCACGCCAGGCGGGCTTCGATCTGATCGAATTCCCACTTATGGAGCCTGCCACGTTCGACAGTGCGACTGCGCGCCGAACCCTGGAGGCCGAGGGTCTACAGGCGACCGCCAGTCTCGGTCTTCCCCTCGAGGCCGACATCAGCAGCGACGATCCTGCAATCGTCGCCGCAGGCCGACGCCTGCTTGACGTCGCCTTGGAAAAGACCGCGGAGATGGGCGGCTTCCATCTCTGCGGCGTGCTCTACGGGTCCATGCGCAAGCACATGGCGCCAGCCTCGCCAAGCGGTCGAGCGAGCAGCGTCGCCGCCCTTCGGACGCTTGCCGATCATGCGTCGTCACTCGGCATCGGATTGTCGTTGGAGGTCGTCAACCGATATGAGAGCAATTTGATCAACACAGGTCGCCAGGCCTTGGAGTTCCTCAAGGAGGTCGACCGGCCAAACATTTCTGTGCACTTGGACACGTATCACATGAACATTGAAGAGTCTGACCTCTTTCAACCGATCCTCGATGCGGGCGATCGGCTCGGCTATCTGCACATCGGGGAGAGCCATCGCGGCTACCTCGGCACTGGCTCGGTGGACTTCGGCAGCGCTTTCCGAGCGCTTGACCGCATCAACTATGACGGGCCGATCGCCTTCGAGTCCTTCTCGTCTGCCGTGGTTTCGTCCACGTTAAGCAACACATTAGGCATCTGGCGGAACCTGTGGAGCGATGGCGACGACCTGGCCGCGCACGCCAACCGCTTCATCCGCGACCAGCTCGCAGCCGTTCAGACGATCGAGCTTCACTAGGTCGACAGCAGACGAAGTGGCGGGGCATAATAACGTTTCAACAATAACGACGATCTTGCGGCTTCGGCACCGCAGCGGTCCATCCGATCTGTACGACTCCCTTTTGGAAGTGAGCACATGCCAACCTTCTCCGACATTTCTGATCAGCTGGCCTACCAGGCGATCGAGCTGCCGTCCTGGGCGTTCGGCAACTCCGGCACCCGGTTCAAGGTCTTCGGCTCGCCAGGTACGCCGCGGACTATCCAGGAAAAGCTTGCCGACGCTGCCAAGGTGAACGAGCTCACCGGGCTCGCACCGAAGGTCGCATTGCACATCCCGTGGGACAAGGTCGAGGACTACGGCGCGCTCCGGGAATATGCCGCCGATCTTGATGTGGAGCTCGGCACGGTCAACTCCAACACCTTCCAAGACGACATCTACAAGTTCGGCAGCCTGACCCACGTCGACGAGGCCGTACGCCGTAAGGCGATTGACCATCACTTCGAGTGCATTGAAATCATGAACCAGACCGGGTCGCGTGATCTGAAGATCTGGCTTGCCGACGGCACCAACTACGCCGGGCAGGCTGATCTTCGGGGCCGTCAGGACCGGCTGGCCGAGAGCCTCGCGGAGATCTACGAACGGATCGGGCCCGATCAGCGGCTGGTGTTGGAGTACAAGTTCTTCGAACCCGCCTTCTATCACACCGATGTGCCCGACTGGGGCACCTCGTACGCGCACTGCGCAGCGCTGGGCGAGCGGGCCGTGGTCTGCCTCGACACCGGGCATCACGCGCCCGGCACCAATATCGAGTTCATCGTGACCCAACTGCTGCGGTTGGGGAAGCTGGGCTCGTTCGACTTCAACTCTCGCTACTACGCCGATGACGACCTGATTGTCGGCTCGGCGGACCCCTTCCAGCTGTTCAGGATCTTGTATGAGGTCGTACGTGGCGGCGCCTATGGGCCGGATTCCGACGTGGCCTTCATGTTGGACCAGTGTCACAACATCGAGGCCAAGATCCCCGGCCAGATTCGCTCGGTGCTGAATGTTCAGGAGATGACCGCACGAGCTTTGCTTGTTGATCGTGAGGCTTTGACGGCTGAGCAGGAAGCCAATGATGTGCTCGGTGCCAATGCGATCTTGATGGATGCCTTCTACACCGATGTACGTCCCGCGCTGGCTGAGTGGCGTGAGTCGCGGGGGCTGCCAGCCGATCCGATGAATGCATACGCCGAGTCGGGGTATCAGCAGAAGATCGAGTCCGAACGAGCCGGCGGCACCCAGGCCGGCTGGGGAGCGTGACTGATCATGACCAATCAGTCAGTTGCAGAGCTGATCGCCCGGTCCAACCGGCTGGGATCGGATCCCAAGAACACCAACTACGCGGGTGGCAATACCTCGGCCAAGGGCACTGAGACCGATCCGGTGACCGGCGAACCGGTCGAGCTGGTCTGGGTCAAAGGTTCCGGCGGTGATCTTGGCACGCTGACCGAGTCCGGACTCGCCGTGCTGCGGCTTGATCGGATGCGTCAGCTGGTGAACGTCTATCCGGGGATAGAGCGCGAGGACGAGATGGTCGCCGCCTTCGACTATTGCCTGCACGGCAAGGGTGGCGCGGCCCCCTCGATCGACACCGCGATGCATGGCCTGGTCGACGCAGCCCATGTTGATCATCTGCACCCTGATTCGGGGATCGCGGTTGCCACCGCGGCTGATGGGGAGGAGCTGACGGCCAAGATCTTTGGCGACAAGGTGGTGTGGGTGCCGTGGCGCCGGCCGGGCTTCCAGCTCGGCTTGGACATTGCCAAGATCAAGTCCGATAACCCGCAGGCGATCGGCTGCGTTCTTGGCGGTCATGGTGTGACGGCCTGGGGTGATACTTCCGATGAGTGCGAGGCCAACTCGCTGGAGATCATCCGCACTGCAGCGGCCTACATAGCCGAGCACTCCAAGCCAGAGCCGTTCGGGGCGTTGCTGGACGGCTACGGTGCGCTGCCGGATGATCAACGACGGGCCAAAGCCGCCGCACTGGCCCCGACGCTGCGGTCGATTGCCTCCTTCGACAAGCCGATGGTTGGGCACTTCACCGATGACGAGCGGGTGCTGGAGTTTCTTTCCGGTAGCGAACATCCGCGGCTGGCCGAACTTGGCACCAGCTGTCCAGACCACTTTCTGCGGACCAAGGTCAAGCCGCTGGTACTCGATCTTCCGGCCGACGCATCGGTCGAGGACTCGATCGCTCGGCTTCTTGAGCTCCATGAGTCTTACCGCGCCGACTACCAGGCGTACTACAAGCGTCACGCGACACCCGATTCACCACCAATCCGGGGCGCCGATCCGTTGATCATTCTCGTGCCGGGAGTCGGAATGTTCTCCTACGGCAAGGACAAGCAGACCGCTCGGGTGGCCGGAGAGTTCTACTTGAACGCGATCAATGTGATGCGGGGTGCGGAGGGGCTGTCGACGTACGCCCCGATCGATGAGTCTGAGAAGTTCAAGATCGAGTACTGGGCGCTGGAGGAGGCAAAGCTGCAGCGCATGCCGAAGCCGAAGCCGCTCGCGACCCGGATTGCGTTGGTGACCGGCGCCGCCTCGGGCATCGGTAAGGCGATCGCCATCCGGCTAGCCGCGGAAGGCGCGTGCGTCGTCATCGCTGATCTCGATGCAGATAAGGCCCAGGCGGCGGCCGATGAGATCGGCAACAAAGATGTGGCAATCGGCCTGGCGGCCAATGTCACCGATGAGACGGCCGTGCAGGCGGCGGTCGACGCCACGCTCCTGGCGTTCGGCGGCATCGACATCGTGATCAACAACGCTGGTCTATCACTATCCAAGTCTCTGCTGGACACCACAGTCGCTGACTGGGATCTGCAGCACAACGTGATGGCGAAGGGTTCCTTCCTGGTGTCGCGGGCCGCGGCCAAGGCGTTGATCGAGCAGAAGCTCGGCGGCGACATTGTCTATATCTCCAGCAAGAACTCGCTCTTCGCCGGGCCGAACAACATCGCCTACTCCGCTACCAAGGCCGACCAGGCCCATCAGGTGCGGCTGCTGGCCGCCGAGCTCGGGGAGCATGGCGTCAAGGTGAACGGCATCAACCCCGACGGCGTGGTCCGCGGCTCGGGCATTTTCGCCGGAGGCTGGGGTGCAAAGCGGGCCGCGGTCTACGGGGTGCCCGAAGAGGAGTTGGGCAAGTACTACGCTTCCCGGACGCTGCTGAAGCGCGAGGTGCTTCCGGAGAACGTGGCCAACGCGGTGTTTGTGCTTTGCTCTGCTGACTTGAGTCACACCACGGGCTTGCACATTCCCGTCGACGCCGGCGTCGCCGCAGCGTTCCTGCGATGAGTGAAGGGACGGTCGCGGCTGTTGATCTTGGGGCCACGAGCGGCCGGGTCATGCTCGGCCACGTCGGTTCGGATCAACTGAGTCTTGAGGAGGTGCAGCGTTTTCCGAATGAGCCCGTGCGGACCACCGACGGACTGCATTGGAGCATCCTCGAGCTTTACCGCAATGTGCTGATCGGTTTGCGCAAGGCTGTCAAAGCCCAACCCGCGTTGGCCGGCATCGGTATTGCGTCCTGGGCGGTCGACTACGGACTGGTCAGTGGTGGACGCTTGATCAACAACCCGTTCCACTATCGGGACGACCGGACCGCTCGCGGCGTTGATCTCGTCCACAAGATCACCGATCATGCCAGCCTCTATGCGGCGAACGGGCTACAGTTTCAGCCGTTCAACTCGGTCTACCAGTTAGCTGTTGATCAGGAGGCTGGGGTCATCGATGACAGCACAAGAATGCTGATGATCCCCGATTTGCTGGGATTCTGGCTTACCGGTGAGCAGGTGGTGGAGCGCACCAACGCCTCGACCACCGGGTTCCTCGACATCAGCAACGGGAGCTGGAACGCAACCTTGATCGACAAGCTGAGTCTGCCGCGTTCGCTGTTTCCGCCATTGGTGGATCCTGGCTCGCGGGTCGGCTCACTGCGTGATGAGGTGAGCACCGAGGTTGGTTCACCGGCGGCCTTGGATGTCATCGCGGTCGGGTCCCACGACACAGCCTCGGCGGTGGTTGGTGTTCCGATGACCGAGCCGGGTGCGGCGTACGTGTCGTCTGGTACCTGGTCATTGGTCGGGGTGGAGCTTGATCGCCCGGTGCTCACCGAGGAGAGCCGGGAAGCCAACTTCACCAACGAGGGCGGCGTCGATGGGAAGATTCGCTACCTGCGCAATGTGATGGGTATGTGGCTGCTCAGCGAGTCCATCCGTGTCTGGCAGCGCGAAGGTCAGTCGGTCGAGCTTGGGCCGCTGCTCGATCAGGCAGCTGCAATCAATAAGCCGGTGCCGGTCTTCGACGCGAACCATCCCAGCCTGCTGCCGCCCGGCGACATGCCAAAGCGGATTGTCGCACTCTGTGCTGAAGCAGGCGCATCGATCCCTGACTCACCGGCAATCTTTGCCCGCAGCATTCTGGAGAGCCTGGCCGAGGCGTACACCACGGCCATCAATGACGCCGAGCGGCTAAGCGGGTCGAAGATCAACACAGTCCACATTGTCGGCGGAGGCAGCCAGAACACACTGCTCTGCCAGCTGACGGCCAACCGTACGGGCCGCCGAGTGCTCGCTGGTCCCGTGGAAGCGACTGCGGTGGGTAATGTGCTGATCCAGGGCCGCGCAGCCGGGCTCGTACAAGGTGATCTTTCCGAGCTGCGAGCGCTGGTTGTAAGGACCTTCCCGCCAGCAGAGTACCAGCCGCGCTGGCCACATTAGTTAAAGCTGAGCCGATGAGGTGCCGATGAGAACTGCGCTGTTCATCACCTGCCTGGCCGACGCTCTGTTCCCCGAGGTCGGCAAGGCCACGGTGCGGGTGCTGGAGCGGCTCGGCCAGGATGTCGAGTTCCCGGCCGAGCAGACCTGCTGCGGGCAGATGCATGTCAACACCGGCTACCAGAAGCAGGCGTTGCCGCTGGTCGAGCGATTCGCAGAGGTGTTCGCCACCTACGACGCGATTGTGGCGCCGTCTGGATCATGTGTCGGCTCTGTACGGCATCAACATGCCATGATCGCGAGGCGGTTTGGATCACCGGGACTGCTGGAGCAAGTCGAGGCGGTGGCGATCAAGACCTATGAGCTATCGGAGTTTCTCGTCGACGTGCTAGGCGTCACCGATGTCGGCGCGTACTTTCCGCACCGCGTGACCTATCACCCGACGTGCCACTCCCTGCGGATGCTGCGGGTCGGTGACAAGCCGATCAAGCTGCTGCGCGCCGTAGAAGCCCTCGAGCTTGTTGAGCTGTCGGCAGCCGATCAATGCTGCGGCTTTGGCGGCACGTTCGCGATCAAGAACTCCGATACCTCGACAGCCATGCTGGCCGACAAGATGCGCAATGTCCTGGACACCGGTGCGGAGATCTGTACGGCCGGTGACAGTTCCTGTCTGATGCACATCGGCGGCGGGTTGTCGCGGCTTCGGGCTGGCGCCAAGACGGTCCATCTGGCTCAGATCCTCGCCGCAACTCGTAAGGAGCCGATGATCCTCGGGCGCGCCGAGCAGCAAGCCGAGGTACGCGCCGGACCAGAGGCAGTGCTGTGACCGCACCCGTGATGCTAGGCATGCCCACCATCCCACCTACTTCGCCGCGCGGCGTCGGGAACCTTCGGGGGGAGGATAGGTTCCCAGTCGCCGCGCGGCGGACGCTCGCCGACACCCAGTTGCGGCGGAACCTCGGCAAGGCCACGACAACGATCCGCTCAAAACGCGCTCAGGTCGTTGCTGAACTGCCCGACTGGGAGGAACTACGGGAAGCAGGGCGTCAGCTCAAGGTCCACACCATGGCACACCTGCCCGGTTACCTTGCGCAGTTGGAATCTGCCGTGATTGCCCAAGGCGGGGTGGTCCACTGGGCCCGCGATGCGAACGAGGCCAACGAGATTGTTCTTGATCTTGTTCGTGACAAGGGCGTGGATGAAGTCGTGAAGGTCAAGTCCATGGCCACGCAGGAGATCGGGCTCAACGAGGCATTGGAGGCGGCCGGCATCGCCGCCCTGGAAACTGATCTTGCGGAGTTGATCGTGCAGCTGGGTCATGACAAGCCGTCGCACATTCTGGTGCCGGCGATCCACCGGAATCGGGCGGAGATCCGGGAGATTTTCCTGCGCGAGATGGCCGACGTTGACCCGGCGCTCACCGACGAACCGGCAGCTCTCGCCGGTGCAGCTCGCCAGCACCTACGACGCAAGTTCCTCTCGGCCAAAGTGGCGATCAGTGGGGCCAACTTCGCGATTGCCGAAACCGGCACACTGGCGGTCGTCGAGTCTGAGGGCAATGGCCGGATGTGCCTGACGTTGCCCGACACCTTGATCACGATCATGGGCATTGAGAAGCTCGTGCCGCGATGGCAGGACTTGGAGGTCTTCCTGCAGCTGCTTCCACGATCATCAACAGGGGAGCGCATGAACCCCTACACCTCGATGTGGACAGGTGTGACCCGCGGGGATGGGCCGCAAGAGTTTCATTTGATCTTGCTCGACAATGGCCGGACCGCCGTACTGGCCGATGCCGAGGGTCGCGATGCGCTGAACTGCATCCGCTGCAGCGCGTGTCTCAACGTCTGTCCGGTATATGAGCGAACAGGCGGACACGCGTACGGATCGGTGTACCCAGGGCCAATCGGCGCCATTCTGTCGCCGCAGCTGACCGGGATCGAAGACAACGCATCCTTGCCGTACGCGTCATCACTGTGCGGCGCCTGCTATGACGTATGCCCTGTCAAGATCAACATTCCGGAGATCTTGGTGCACCTGCGCGCCAAGCACACTGAGACCTACGCCGCCGACCATCGATTGCCGAGCGCAGAGGCATCGGCGATGAACGCAGCTGCCTGGGTGATGAGCAATCCAAAGCGCTGGACCTATGCCCTCCGTAGCGGGCGGCTGGGCCGGATATTGGGTCGAAAGCGCGACGTCATCGGGGGAGTCCCGCTGCCGCTTGTCAAGCAGTGGACCGATGCCCGCGACCTCGCACGTCCGCCCACACAAACGTTCCGAGATTGGTGGGCCGCCGAACATGGGGGAGAGCGATGAACGCGCGCGAGGAGGTACTGGCACGTATTGCGGCGGCTCATAGTGCCGCGCCACCGCCGAACCTTCCGTACGAAAGCATCAGTCGGGGTTATCGGATCACTTCGCATTCCTCGAAAGAGGCTCTGGCCGAGCTCCTGATCGATCGATTGATGGACTATCGAGCGCTAGTCCGGCAGTGCTCGGCCGATGATCTTGCTGCGACCATCGCTACTGCACTTGCCGACCGCGGCGCCCAGACCGTGGTCGTGCCAGATGGTCTGGAATCAACTTGGACGGCAGGAGTAGCTGCGAGTGTGCGGATGGATGGCTTATCGGTTGAGGACCAACTCACCGTCTCTGAACTGGATGGTGTCGACGGCGTAATCACAGGCTGCGCTGTGGCAATCGCCGAGACTGGAACATTGATCTTGGACGGTTCATCGAGTCAGGGCCGCAGAGTCCTGACGCTTATCCCCGATTACCACCTCTGCGTGGTCTTACCTGACCAGATCGTGTCCGACGTGCCCGAAGCGCTCGCCCGGCTAGCGGCAACCCGTCCGCTTACCATGATCAGCGGGCCAAGTGCGACCAGCGACATCGAACTGAATCGCGTGGAGGGCGTACACGGGCCCCGCACTCTTGAGGTGATCATCGTGGGTGAGGAGGGGAGTAGTTGATGCCGCGGTATTGCCTGCTGGGCCACGTCGACTCCAGCCGCCTTGAGGAGTACCGTAAAGCGCACCGCGCGGTCTGGCCGGAGCTGCTGGAAGCACTGCGCGACGCTGGCTGGCGTAACTACTCGCTGTTCCTCCGCGACGATGGCCTGTTGATCGGTTACGCCGAGGCCGATGATCTTGCGGTAGCACAGGAGAACGTTGCGCGGACCGAGGTCAATGCTCGCTGGCAGGCCGCCATGTCAGAGCTCTTCCAGAGCAAGGGTGCTCCCGACGAAACCTGGGAGATCATCCCGGAGGTATTCAATCTCGAAGATCAACTTCGAGCACTTCGCTGACGCCCCACCTTCTCCAGTCTCGCCCCACCTATAAGTGGTGCGTCATGCGAGAAAGTGGGGCGTCAGTAGGAAAGTGGGGCGTCAAGGAGAAACTGCGCTAGGCCCGGGCGTCCTCTGCAGAGCCCAGGTATTCGGCTCCCGCATCTGGGTGTGACATGGCGACTCTTGGGCCGCTCGGCATGAAGCTGAAGTAGTCAGGCTGCAAGTGCTGGATGTCGGTCATCAGCCACATCCACCCCTGCTGGGGGCTGAATCTCAGCGACAGCACTCCGGTGTTGTCCCACCAACCCAGACGAGTGAATCCGCGGTACGCAGCGAGCTGGGTCGGCGTGTCCAAGCCGGCCACGGCAGTGAACATCAGGTGGGCAAGCCACACCTTATTGATGCCGCCGTGTGCGACCACCACAATCAACCGTTCTGTTCGGGCCTCCAGGTACCGGCGCATCTCCTCGGCTCGCCGCCACAGGTCGTAAAGATTTTCTTCATCGGAGTAATGGACGTCAGGCTTGTCGGCGACCGCCAAGGCAGCGTGCTGGATCTCCCGCGCTCGAGGATCGTCGAACCGCAATCCCTGTAGCTCCGAGGGCACATCGATCTCTCGGAGGAGTGAGGCATGGTCCCGCACCTCAGGATCCTTTACTGGGAGGTCCACCCATGAGGAGTCCTTCCACACCGGAACCAGATGCGTTGCACCGGTCGCCTCGGCGATCGCGCCTGCAGTGCTGCGCGCCCGCAGGTAACTGCTGCTCAAGATGACGTCGACCGGCAGCTCGGCCAGACGTTCCGCCAGACGCCGGGCGTCCTCCTGCCCCAACGTCGTGAGCGGGTCCGAGTCGTACTGATTGCCGGCCTGGAAGGTATTGGTCGCATTGGTTTCGCTCTCACCGTGGCGAATAACGATGAATTGCTGGTGATCAGTCATGCCGCCATCCGATTCACGAGTGAGCTGATGAACTCGTGGGTGACTGCGACGTCGATGGTGTCCGTCTCATTGCGATGCAAGCGATCTTGCCTATGTTCGGCTTGGAGCAGCGCTTGCATTAGCTGGGCCGTGAGCAATGATGCCTCGGCGACCTCGTCGGGGTAAGTCTCCCAGAATCCGGCCAGCAGTTCGCGATCACGCGTCAGAGGTGCCGGTGACTCACTCTCCCGGCGATCGCGAAGCTCGTTGAATGCGACGTTGTTCATCATCGGTGCGATGTCCCACGATGGATCACCGCTCAGTGGGTTGGGATCAAAGAGCCCGACAGTGATCGGGCGATAGCTATATACCCCAACGTTGCGAATCGTCACATCGCCATGCAAGAAGCGGCCCTCGGCGACGAATGGGCAAGCCCGCATGAAGCGGCGCACTGCCTCGAACTGATCATCGTCAATGCCGATTTGTTGGACGAAGTCGGCGTAGATGACAAAGAAGTCCTCGAGGTAGGCGCTCCAACTCTGGTAGGTGCGCTCACTTCCCGGCGAGTCGCCGAAGTTGCCGAAACCCGTTTGGTCCACCGCCTGATGCAGGCGGTGCAGCTCGACACCTAACGCTCGCCCCAGCTCTCGAGCGCTTGCCGGTGACTTTTCGAGGAAGTCGTCTGCGGTCTCCACGACGTCGCCATCGTCATTCTTCAGCGCGGCGAGGATGAGGTACCTGATCGGGGGTTCTCCCGACGATGGCACCGTGCCGAGGCCGAGGACTTCCGGCACGCGTTCGGTGTACGGCTTCCAAGCCCGCAGCGCTCTGGCCTCAGACTCGAGTCCTTCGCTGTTCAGCTTGATCACAGCATCCCCATCCGGGCGTTTCACCAGATAGGTGGCCGCATCCGCTCCACCGCCCATCGAGTCGACCTGATCGGGCTCCAGCTGATCTAGTCCGGGCAGGTCGGGGAACTCTCCACTTTCCTCAATCAGCCACCTGAGATGGTCCTCTGCCTCCTGATGCAGCTCCTCTTGGGAAGCCGAACTAGCCTCCGCCATGATCATCTTCCCTCTGAGCTGTTGTCGCGCCTTCGATCTGGAGCAAGGCCGAGGCTGTTCCGGTGTCGGTAAGCAAGACATTGACCCAGCCTCCGAGCACAGCGGCGTGAATGGCGCTGTGCTTGCTCTCACCGCCGGCGATTCCAATCCGGCGTGGAATCTTGCGCAGGGTATCGGGGTCGATGCCGACCACCCGTTCGTCAAGATCGCTGGGCACCAGGTCACCCGCAGCGTCGAAGAACCGTTGGCACACATCGCCAACCGCGCCGGCTGCATGCAGTCTGTCTTGATCAGCGAGGTCTGCAGCATTGCCGCTGGCGCGCAAGAGCGGCGACGGTGGCAGGCTGCCAATGCCCGCAAGAACCGTAGTGAGGCGCGCCCACTCCTTGGCGACGGATTCCATCGCTGGGTCGTTCAACAGATTTTCTCGCATAGTCCTGTTGCCAACGAGGGCAGGAGCGGGGACGAATGTGGCTGTGGCACCAACCAGTCGAGCGAATTCGGTGAGGAGCCGATTGCCTTGAGTCTGGACCGATGCGTTTCCAAAGCCTCCCATCAGCTGAATAACGCTCTCAGCCCCGGGAACTCGAAAGGGTCGCATGCGATCCACAACGGCCAGCAGGGTTTGGCTCCAGCTGGAGATCCCAAGCCGCTCGCCGCCGGTCAGGGTGGTCTCCAGATACGTGGCACCGGCAGATCCGAGCGCGGCAATGATGTCTTGATCACTGCCCTCGACATCGACGACGACAGCTTCAGCCAAGCCGTACCTATCCTCGAGTGCTTCTTCGATCTCCGTCTGCACGCCCGGAGCGACAGCGACGACCGTACGGACAATGCCCAGCTCGGCAGCACGCTTGAGCAGTCGTGAGACTCGCGCCTGCGACAGGTGCAAAGTTTGTGCGATGTCCACCTGGCGTATGCCGCGTTCGTGATACATCCGGGCCACCTTGGTGATGAGCCGGAGCTGCCCGTCGGTCGGAGCTCGAGTCATGCCGCCCGGCAACGCCGCCATGGTAGGAAAGCCCTCCTTCGATACGTCGCGCTCACCCCGTCGGTCTCAATCCTGCCAGTTCAGTGAATATTGATGCACTGTTGCCTAGCCGGCCGCAACACGTTGCGCGGCGCTTACCCAGGCAGGTTCGCTCTCGGCGCATATCAAAAGCGAGGGCTCGTAGCGATCAAACTCAATGGGCACATAGTTCGGCGGACGATCCCCGGAACTCAGGACCTGACCGGTGCGGGGGTTGATCAGCCAATACTTGGAGGGCACCCGACCGTCCGCGTCAAAGAACACCCAAGGGCCGCCATGCTCGGCATAGCCGAGATAGAGCACGCCTGGATCAAGCAGACCACGGGTGTTAGATGAGACGTCCCAGCAAGGCGTAGCGCCGGCGATTGGTAGGTCATCCAAGATCTTGCCAACTAGACCCACATAGTGGCTGCCCTCGAAACCGAGTGCCTCCTTCCAGCCCGCGCCTTCGGCTAAGAAGTACGAGCCATGGCCAGGCTCGTCTGGGTGCAGTCGCCACTGCCACAAGCTCGCGGCACCGTACGCGACGCCCATGAGTGCGCCCGCGCAGACGTTGCACCAGGCCTCGTGACCCTGCCACCATCCCTCAGCGACTCCACGACGACCGTTGTGCTCATAGCTCGGCTCACCATTGATGATCGGCTTCGGCGGCCGCTGCGCCCACATGGTCGCAAGACGATCAGGGACATGATCACCCATGTGTCCGGTCTGGCAGGACTGAAAGTCGAGCCAGTCGGCGTCCTGGTGCTCGTCATTGCGATGATGCGGCCGGTAGTGAATTCCGGTGGGTTGCCCGTACGCGTCCCAGGCCTCAATCTCCCGGCCGCCGGCCTCGACCTGCGGCTCGGTGCCGGCGCCATCACCGCAGGGCAGATAAATCACCGGTCGGGCGCCGAAACGGGCCACGAGATATCGGCAATACCGGGCATAGTCGGCGGGCGGAACCACCGGCCCGGCGACGTCAAGTCCTTTCCAGCCGAATCCATGGAAGACCGGCTGCAGTACCGGCGTAATGCCGTGGTTGATCAAAGTCTCGATGATCTTGTCGAAGTACTGAAAGTACTCGACGTTGATATTGCCAAGCCGGCCTTCGGCAAGATCATAGAAGCCGACCTCGAAGCCCTCATCGACATTGCGTCCGAACGGTCCCTGCGCATTCATGTCCGGTTGGACAGTCATCAGAAACACGGCATTGAAGCCCTTGGCCCGGCGGTCGGCCGCGTACGTCTCAACGTCGGAGACCCTTGCGCGGAAGGGCATTGCCCACGCCGTGTCGAGCACGAAAAACGCTGGCGATCCGTCGGCGTAACAGAAGCTACGGCCGGATGGGTGGGCTCTCACAAACCCGCGACGCATGGCTCGATGGGGATGATCTTCCTCGGGCGGGTCGGCGATCAAGGTGCCAGAAGCCGGCCTGATGCCATCATCGGATCGGTCGCTCTGAACGCTCCATCGCCACTCACCCTCCGGTTGAGTTGAGGCGAATCGGACGCGGTAGGTGGTACCGCCGTCCCAGAACACCGGGCGCCGCAATTGCCGTCCCGTCTCATGGGTGAAGATCACCCAGGCATCGACGTCTGTGTAGGCGTTGCCGGCATCTGGACCGGTGAAGGCCATCTCGACTTCACACCACTGCGGTGCTGGCTGAGCTTCCATTCGCACTGTCCTCAGAGCTGGGAGTGAAAAGGGTCCGGTTGATCTCGCCTGCCCAGTGGTCGCGGCGCCGACGGCGTTCGTCCGAATCCACGATTGGGCGGTAAATCTGGCCATTGCTGCTACTTGGCCAGGCGTCTTGGCGGCCGAGCCCCTGCCAGGCAAGTTTTGCCGCACCTAAAGCTGAGACCTCTGCAACATCGCTAGCTTCCACCTCGCGGCCGAGAAGATCAGCCTGGGTCTGCATGACAAGCGCTGAGCTCGTGGCGCCGCCGTCTGCCCGAAAAACCTGCAGCGGGACTGACCGGTCCTCGATGACATCGACAATGTCGCAAATCTGGTGCCCTATGGCGTCCACGGCAGCGTGGGCCAGGTGTGCGCGCCCAGTCCCTTCACTCATACCGGAGATGAGAGCCTGCGCGTTCCGGTCCCAATGCGGAGCTCCTAAACCAGCAAACGCTGGAACAAGAGTGACGCCGCCGCTGTCGGAGACGGTGCCGGCTAGGGCGACAAGGTCAGCAACGCGGCCATTAGTGAGCAGATCCGCTGCCCAAGCCAGCGTGGCGCCAGAGAACAATATGTTCCCCTCCAGGGCATAAGTCGGTGAACCGCCGATGACCCAGGCCAACGTCACTGGTATCCGTTCATCGCCGGCGGAAAGGTCGGCGACCGGGGCCATAACCGACGACCCCGTACCGTATGTGGCTTTCGCCATTCCCACGTCGGTGCACCCCTGGCCAAACAACGCAGCATGTGAATCTGCCATCACTGCAGCAATCGGTGTGCCATCGGGCACGAGCGGGACACCGCTCGTGGTCCCGAAGACGTGGTCCGAGGCCACAGTTGCCGGAAGCGTGGCAGCCGGCACGCCGAAGATATCGAGCAGCTCGCCGTTCCAGTCCAGCTCCGTAATGTCGTATAGCAGTGTGCGGGAGGCGTTGCCTGCCTCGCATAGATGCGCGGATCCGCCCGTCAGCTGCCACACCAGCCACGAATCGACCGTTCCGAGCCGGACATCCGCAAGCGGCACGTCTGGCGGCCTATTGTCGAGGAGCCAGCGCATCTTGGGTGCAGAGAACATTGGGTCGATGCGCAGGCCGGTTCTCCTGATGACCAACTGTCCGTCTTGCTCACTAAGGGCTTGTGTGCACCAAGTTGTCGTGCGACGGTCCTGCCAGCCGATCACCGGGCCCAAAGGCATTCCGGTACTGGCTTGCCAACCAACCACGGACTCCCGCTGAGTTGAGAGTGCGACGCCCTGGATCTCGGCGTCGGGTGCACTTGCCAAGCAGGCTGCCATTGCCTCAAGGACACTCGTCCAGATGCGCGCTGCATCCTGTTCCACCCATCCAGGGTGCGGTGAGGAGATTCCGACGCGCGCCGTACCGCTCGAAATAAGCCGACCAGTTGCGCTGAGAAGAGCCGCTTTGGAGTTCGTCGTTCCTTGGTCAATCGCCAAGATCACGTCGCCTGTTGGTGTTGCCGGCACCTGTTCCTCCCCTGTTTGTCGACGCGAAGTCTTTCAGGTCAGCTGATCGCTTGGATTTGACAACGCTGGGTCCCTCGTGAATGAATATACAGTAGCGAATGAATAGCAACGCCACTTAGGACCTTATGGAGAGCTCAGCCAAGCGGCGCGTGATCATCGACAGCGATGCGAAGAACGAGGCGGATGATCAATTCGCGATCGTGCACGCGCTGCTGTCACCTTCACTCGAGGTCCGCGGTCTGATTGCGGCCCACTTCGGCACTTCGCGCAGCAACCGGAGCATGGAAGAGTCCCGAGAAGAGATCGATCTGCTGGCTGACCTGATGGGTGTCGAGCAACAACTCACGGTGGCCAACGGCGCGCCGATCGGTATCCCGGATGAACGGACTCCGCTGGACAGCGAGGGAGCCCAGCTGATCATTGCCGAGAGCAAGCTCGCCACGGCGCAACAACCGCTGTTCGTTGCTTTCCTCGGGCCCTTGACGGACATGGCCTCGGCCATCCTGCTCGACCCCGACATCGTGCAGCGCGACATCGTTGTGATCTGGATCGGCGGCGTCGGCTACGGCGGCGTCGAGGCCTATCCCGGTGTGGAGTTCAACCTGAGCAACGACATCGCCGCCGCCAATGTCGTCTACGACTCGGGCATCACCGTGTGGCAGGTGCCTAGCAACGTCTACTCCCAAGTCTCGGTCAGCTACGCCGAGCTGGAGGAGAAGATCGGCGGCACCAGCAAGCTCGCCGACTACCTGATCAGCCAGATGGTGAAGTGGAACCGCACGTACTGGCCAGAGCCGATCGAGTCTCGCTCACTCGGCGACTCGCCGGCGATCTCGCTCATGCTGTACCCCCGCGGCGGAAATTTCCGCATTGTGCCCGCCCCGCGCTTCGGGCAGGAAGGCCACTATCTGTCCGGCTCAGGGCATCCCATCCGCGTCGTCGAGTCAGTCGACGTCCGGTTCCTGCTTGAAGACATGTTCGCCAAAATCCGCAAGTTCGGCCGCGAGGCGGTCTGACGCTTCTGCTTCAACCCTCAACGACAAAGGAGACTGACATGACTGGTACGTACACTCGCCGCGGGTTCCTCGGCCTCTCAGCGGCGGCAGTTGCAGCTAGCGTCGCGGCCTGCACTGGCGGGGGCACCGCGCCGGCACCTGCGGGAGGAGGCTCCTCCGGGCCCGCGTCTAATGACCTGCGCGTCTTCACCTACGAGGACAAAAGCACCGTTGGCCTCTTCAAGGAACAAATCGCCAAGTTCGATGCGCAGGCGGGTACCACGACCACCGTGGACAACCTGCCGGGCTCTGGCGCCGCCATTTATCCCGACAAGCTGCGCACTGAGCTGCTCGGTGGCAAGGGTCCTGACGTCTGGCGAATCTGGGGCGGACAGATTGGGGCACCGTTCGTTAAGGCCAAGCAAGCCATGGACCTCGCGCCGTACTACCAGAAGTTCGGCTGGGACTCCAAGATCAACACGGCGGCGATTGAGGGTATGACCTTCGAGGGCGTGAAGGGCGGGCTTCCCTACATCGCGCTTGGGATTGGCTGCTGGTACAACAAGGCCGCTTTCAAGAAGGCGGGCATCGCGGGCGAACCGAAGACTTACGCCGAGATGGAGGAAGCCAACGACAAGCTAGTGTCCGCTGGGATAACCCCTGCTGGACTGGGCGGGAAGTACGGCTGGGACATCATGCGGCTCTTCGAATACCTCTTGGAGACCTCATCGGGGCCGGAGCTGCACGACAAACTGCTCACCGGCCAGGAGAGCTGGGATCGCCCTGAGGTCGTCACCGCTTTCACGAATTTTAAGAAGTGGCAGGACAAAAAGTGGCTGCCCGACGGCGCGCTCGGTCTTGATCCATCCGACGTCGAGCCCTGGTACGTGCAGGGCAAGACTGCATACACCATCACCGGACCGTGGACCGAGGCACAGGCTATCCAGTCGGCCAAGAAGGACTCAGCTGACTTCGGAGTCTTCCAGCTGCCAACCGACCAGACGCCACTGCGGCACTCCGGCTTCGTCGAGGGCTACATGATCAACGCGAAGTCCGGGAATCCTGACAAATCTGCTGAACTCATTGACTTTATCGTCAAGCCGGAAACCCAGAAGGCGCTCAAGATCACTGCGTCCACAGTCGCGGGTGCCGAGCCGGATCCCAAAGAGCTGCCGCTGTCCTACCAGTGGTCGCAGGGTCCCGGGAAGCAACCGTTCTACACCATCCAGGATCAGGCATTTCCCAAGAAGGTGGCCGATCAGTACTTCTCTATTCAGAGCGACGTGCTGCAGGGCAAGACCAGCCCAGCCGAGGCGGCCAAGCAGATGCAGAGCGCGGTGTCGGCCTGGGCGAAGAGCTGAGGTCAGGCGATGAGCACGGCAACACTCGAGGCGCCTGCGGTCGGTACCCCAGTCGTCCGCAGCCGCCGCAAGAAGTACGGCGGGCTGAATGCGTGGCTCTTCGCGGTACCCGCATTGGCTGTCTATGTGATCTTCCTGGTCTATCCGGCACTCACCTCGTTGTGGTTCAGCTTCACCGACTGGGACGGGCTCAGTCCGACGTACAACGTCGTGGGGCTTGAGAACTACATCAACATGCCGAAGGATCCGGTGGTCATCCAAGCGGTGATCAACAACATCATCTGGACATTGGTGACGATCTTCTTTCCAGTCGTCATTGGCCTGGCGCTGGCCATGCTGTTGAACGGCAAGGTGCGCGGCAAGCCCGTTTTGCGGCTGATCTTCTATACCCCCTGCGTATTGCCACTGGTGGCAATTGCCTCGATCTGGGGTTGGCTCTACAACCCGCAGTACGGCGCGATCAACTCCTTCCTGCGGCTGATCGGTCTGGGCGGTCTAGCCCAGCCCTGGCTCGGACAGGACTCCACCGCGCTTGCCGCGGTGATGGTGCCCGCGATTTGGCTTCGAGTGGGCTTCCCCATGCTGCTCTACTTAGCTGCTCTGCAGGGCATCAATACCGATATGTACGAGGCCGCAACGGTGGACGGGGCTACTAAAACCCAACAGTTCTGGCACATTACGATGCCCAGCCTTCGGCCCGCACACTACATCGTGATCGCGTTGTCGCTGATCGACTCGTTCAAGGTGTTCGATCTGATCTACGCCATGACCTATGGCGGACCGGGAACTGCGACCCAAGTAATGGGCACCTGGATGTACTTCAACGTCTTCCAGTACTACCAGGCGGGCTATGGCACCGCGATCGCCGTAGTGATCACCGTCGTTGCGATCGCTGTCAGCATCCCCTACGTCCGCTCCCAGACCAAAGAGCATGCCGTATGAGTACGTTCGCTGAGGGTGCCGAGCTCGCTCCCGTCTCTGCGTTGCCGGGCGCCCACATCGCTACGACCGAGGAGCTGGGCGGCAAACCGAAGCGGAAGGGCGGCATCGGGATGACGATCATCCTTGCGCTGGTCGCCCTGCTGTGGATCTCGCCACTGGTGCTGCTGGTGATCACCGCTCTACGTCCACTCTCGGACTTCGTGGCCAATGGCCCGCTGGCGTTGCCTCAGGAGTGGACGTTGCAAAACTTCGCTGACGCCTGGGGAGTTGGAAACTTTGCTACCACCTACCGGAACAGTGCCTTTCTGCTGATCTTGAAGGTCCCATTGGGCGTATTGATCTCGGCAATGCTGGCCTTTGCGCTGGCGAAGCTCCGGCTTCGTTTCGGTACGGTGATCATGTTCGCGGTATTTCTGGGCTTAACCATTCCGATCTACATCACGATCGTGCCCGTCTTCGTACTGCTGCGCAGTATGGGCGCCGTTGACAGCGTTCCTGGTCTTGTCGGGCCGTACCTCGCTTTCGGTATCCCGTTCGAGGTACTCGTTCTTCAGTCCTTCTTCCGACAGCTACCCGACGAGCTGATTGA
>Ga0307411_10000124_pt1 | contig 24160 bp, 27 predicted proteins | sample DK1Ometagenome_2_FD_203712 | JGI IMG/M metagenome (GOLD analysis project Ga0307411, IMG submission 203712) | Maize rhizosphere microbial communities from greenhouse at UC Davis, California, United States - DK15-O-1 | ecosystem: Host-associated > Plants > Roots > Rhizosphere > Soil | place: USA...
CAAGGGACGTGCCCCCTAAGCCGGAGGCATGCCAGGCACGTCCCTTGCCGCCCCGCGCCGTCTTGTTTTCAACCCACCGGATCAACACCATGCACAAACTCCATCGAGGAACCGCCTGCGTGCTGGGCGCCCTGTTCGCCCTGACCCTGATGGCCGGCTGCGAGCGCCGTCAGCCCACGCCCGATGTGACGACAACCACCCCGCCGGCCGAGACGGCGACCACGCCGACACCTGCACCAACGCCAGCGCCCGTCCCCGACATGCCGGCAAGCGCCGCCAGCCCGGCCTGGCCCGCGTCTCCGGCCAGCCAATAAAGGGCGGCGGTCTGCCGACCGCGTCTAGCCTGCCTTGGGCGGCACTGGGGCCGTCGGCTGGGCGCCGGGAGCCGGCGTGGGCTTGGACATTTCCTCCAGGCTCGCGCCGGGATCTTCTTCGCCGGCAACCGAGTCGTCGTCCGGGTGAGCGCCCGGCACGGTGGGCGGGGGAGGGGCGGGTTTCGCGTTCATGGGGTACCTGTGCGTCAAGCTGTCGGCCCGCGACCGAGCAAAGCGCGGTGCCCGGTACAGCGAGGCAGGGATGGTTTCGCGCCGTCGTTGGCGCGTGGGCGGTTGAACTTGCCGTAAATCTTGCAAGACCCGGCCGTTACGCCGGCTTGGCCTTGGCCACCGTGCTGGCTTCGTGTTCCTCGGGCAGTGGCCGGCCGCCTTCGCCTTCCCACCGGTTGACCGACGGCGGGGCGCAAGGCGACCGCGAGATGCGGCGGTGGCGGTGCTTGGCAGCGCAGGCAGCCCACGCCAGCGCGAGCAAGCCGGCAAGCGCCACGGTGCCCGCCATGCGCAACAGCGCGTCGTCGTCGCTGTCGGCATCACGGTCTTGCAACGCAGGGAAGAGGAACGACATAAGGGCCTGTTCTTGCGGAGCGGCGGATGCCGCCGGGGAGGCAAGGGGCATGCCTGGGGCATGCCTGGCGCATCCCCCTAGCCTGCAGAAATGTTTTTCGCTGCGCCCCTGAATGTGTTGAAAATTCATGGCGGTCTCGGTAGAGGCCTGTAACGAACTTGGAAAGGGAACGAACTCAATGCCGCATGCCTTGGTGGTGGACGATGACCATGACTCGGCCGCGTCGCTGCGTGCCCTGATCGCGGGCGAGCAGTTCACGGTGGCGGTGGCCCACAACTTGCGGGACGCGCGGCGCCAGATCGCATTGCAGCAGCCGGACATCCTGCTGCTCGATCTGCGCCTGCCCGACGGCAACGGCATGGACCTGCTGGCGGACCCGAAGCTGGTCGCCAATTCCGAGGTGGTGCTTTGCACCGGCCACGCCAATCTCGAAACCTCCATCCAGGCGCTGCGCCTGGGTGCCGCCGATTACCTGATCAAGCCCGTCAACCTGACGCAGCTGCAGGGTGTGCTGTCGCGCATCATGAAGCCGGCTGCGCTGCAGGCCGAGGTCGAGGACCTGACGGCCAACCTGGCCCAGTCGGGTCATTTTGGTCACCTGTGGGGCCGCAGCGAGCCGATGCAGCGCATCTACGAGCAGATCTCGCGCGTGGCCGGTACCAGCGTCTCGGTCTTCATCACCGGCGAGTCGGGCACCGGCAAGGAGGTGGTGGCGCAGACCGTGCACGACCTCAGCCGCCGCCGCAAGCGGCCCTTCCTGGCGGTCAACTGTGGCGCCATCAGCCCCAACCTCATCGAGAGCGAGATCTTCGGCCACGAGAAGGGCAGCTTCACCGGCGCCGACCGCCAGCACCAGGGCTTCTTCGAGCGCGCCAGCGGCGGCACGCTGTTCCTGGACGAGATCACCGAGATGCCGCTGGAGCTGCAGGTCAAGCTGCTGCGCGTGCTGGAGACCGGCCGATTCATGCGCGTGGGCAGCACCGTCAGCCAGGAAACCGACGTGCGCATCATCGCGGCCACCAACCGCGCGCCCTACCAGGCCGTGTCCACCGGCAAGCTGCGCGAGGACCTGCTCTACCGCCTCAACATCTTCCCGATCGACCTGCCGCCGCTGCGCGACCGGGCGGCCGACATCCCGCTGCTGGCCAACCACTTCCTGGCCGCCATCAGCGAGCAGGAGGGGGTGGTGCGTCGTTTCACGCCCGCGGCGCTCGCGGCGCTGGTGGAGTACCCCTGGCCGGGCAACGTGCGCGAGCTGCGCAACGCCGTGCAGCGCGCCTACGTGATGGCCCAGGACGAGGCCATCGACGCCACCTGGCTGCCCAGCGTCGGCGATTCCGCGGGCATGTCGGGCTGGGGCCCGCTGGGCGGCGCGCACGAGGTGGTGGCTCCGGCCGCGCATGTCGCGCCCACCGCGGCCTACGAGTCGCCATCGGTGCCCGAAGGCGTGCCCAGCATCACGCTGCCCATCGGGTCCAGCGTGGCCGAGGCCGAGCGGGTGCTGATGCTGGCGACCCTTCGTCATTTCAACCATCACAAGGAGCGCACGGCGGCTGCGCTCGGCATCAGCCTGAAGACGCTTTACAACCGGCTGAAGGAATATGCCGCCGAGGGCGTCGTCGTCTCCGACCGGCCACCGCAACGCGGCGGCGACTGACTAAGTTCCGGCGCCTGCGCCGGGCAAGGCGCGCCGATTGCCCATGCCTTCCGTCAAAGACTTTTTGAAGGAAGCACCATGGGCCACTCCGACCTCTACAACCAAGCCGCCGACACCTCCAAGCTCGCCCTGGAGAAGGTGGAGAACGCAGCGCGCCGCAGCATCGACCGCCTGGCCGACAGCGTCGACGGCATGCGCACCCAGGTTGCGCGCGCCTCCGACCGCGCGGTGGGTTATGTGCACGACGCGCCGGTGCGCTCGGCGCTGGTGGCCGTGGCGGCCGGCGCCTTGGTCTTCGGTCTGGTGCGCCTGCTGAGTTCGCGCAGCTCGCGCTGATGCAGGCGACATTGGAAGCGCCGGCGGCGGCCCGGCAGCCGCTGCTGCGCCTGCTGCAAGATTTGCAGCAGGCGTTGGAAGACAGCTTCGAAACCTGGAGCCCGGATTCGCGCACCGGGCCTGAGCGCCTGCAACTGGGCGTGGAACTGCTGTGCAAGCTGGAGGAGCAACTGCTGCATCCGGCGTTGAAGCGCTCCCGCGCGCCGGCCTGGCCGGCGCTCACGCAGGCGATGGGCGATGTCGAACGGCTGCGAGAGTTGTCTGCCCGCATCGACGGGGCCGAGGCGTCGCAACGGGCGCTCCTTGTCGGCACGCTGGAGGGCATGGCGCGGCTGCACTTCGATGCGCTACAGGCGCTGTTGCGCGACGCCGATGCCGCCTCCATGCCCTGGGCCGCGCTGGAGCACGAGATGCGCGCGCTGCTGCGCCGCTGGCGCGGCGAAATCCATCGGCACGGCGCGATCGAGGACGAGGACGCAGACCCCGTCGGGCAGGCGCCGCGTTAGCCTGAGCCGAAGGCGACGCGTTGTCCTCAGCCGAGGCGGCGCGCCAGCATCGCCGCCTCGCCCAGGCGCAGCGGCATGCGGCTGTGCAGCGCCTCCCTGAGCAGGCCGGTCCAGCAGCGCAGGACGTCGGCATGGTCGGCGTCGCCCGGATGCAGCTCCAGCCGCAGCAGCCGGGCGTCGTGCGCCCGTTGGGCGAGATGCGTGTTCCAGGCTCGCGAGAGCTGGCGCCGCCAGCCGGCGCGTGTGCTGAAGACCAGGCTGGGCGCCTTCAGCGCCTGGCGTTGCGGCAGCGCGATGACTTCCGTGAGCGTGCAGGTGTGCCTGAAGCCGGCCTTGCCCACCGCGCGCAGGCTGGCCGGGTTCATCAGCCAGGCCGGCGCGACGAAGCCGTCCATCGCCAGCCCCAATGCCTTGGCCCAGGCCCGGCCTTCGCGCAGCCGTGCAAGCGCCTCGGCCTGCGTCAGCGCGGCGAACTCGCCCTCGCTGGCGGTGTAGTGGCGGCGCAGCAGGTAGTCGCGCAGGCCGCGCGGCGGCGGGCCCTCATCGCGGTGGGTCAGGCCGTGCAGGCAGAGCTCGTGGCCGGCGGCGGCCATGCCGTGCAGCCAGCGCAGGTAGGGCGCTGGCAGCGTCGCGTCGCCATGCATGCGCGGCACGACCAGCAGCGTCAGCGGCAGCTCGACGCCGGCCTGGTCGGCGCAGCGGCGCAGCTCGGCCAGCACGCGCTGGCAGCCGTCCCAGCGCGCCGGCGCCACGTCATGCAGCACGACGCAAAGGTCGCGGGCGCTGCACGCCTCGCGCTGCACAGCCGGCCGGGGCGCTGCCGCACCGGTGCCGGGCGCGCGCATCAGCGTGCCGGTGAAGCCGGTGCGGTTCAACGGTGGCGGGCCAATTGCGGCAGTGCCAGGCGTTGCCCTGCGGGCGGCATCAGCGCCGGCGCGGCCGAGCGGCCGAGCAGGGCGGTGTAGCGCTGCGTCAGCTGCGTCATGACCAGCGGCCAGTCCTGCGCCTGGGCACGGGCCAGTGCGGCGCGGCGCTGGGCGGCGTTGTTGCCGCCCAGGGTGGCGCGCAGCGCCTCGGCCCAGGGGCGCGAGCGGGGCCGGTCGACCAGCAGGCCCACGCCCTCGGCCAGCTCGGCCAGGCCGCCGGCCGCGGCAACGACAACCGGCGTGCCGCAGGCCATCGCCTCCAGCACGCCCAGCCCGAAGGTTTCCTGGTCGCCCGCGTGCACGTAGACGTCGCTGCTGGCCACCATGCGCGCCAGGCGGTGGCCGTCATGCTCGGGCGGCAGCACCAGCACCTGCGGACCGCTCGGCGGCAGCGGGCCGTTGCCCACGGCCACCAGCAGATGGCCTGGGCCGAGGCGGCGCACCGCGTTGGCGAGCAGCTGCAGGTTCTTCTCGGCCGCGAAGCGCCCGGTGTAGATCAGCAGCCGCGTCGACGGCGACAGCCCGTGCTTGCGGCAGAACTGGGCCCGCCACACCTCGTCGTGGGCGCGCGGCGTGAACACCGTGCAGTCCACGCCCAGCGGCTGCACCGTGACGCGCGGCACGCCCCAGGCTTTGAGCTTCTCGCCCAGGCCGCGGCTGGGTGCCAGCACGAGGTCGAAATGGCGGTACAGGCTGACGAGATAGCGCTGCGCCCAGCGCTCGGCCTCGAAGCCGAGCCGCGTCGCCGTACCGCGTGTGCCGCCGATCAAGCGCGCGGCCAGCGCCGGCAGGTTGCTGTGGCAGAAGGCCACGGCCGGTACGCGCAGCTCCTCGGCCGCCGCCAGCGCGGCCCAGGCGAGTGTGTACGGGTCGGCGGACTCGATCAGGTCGGGTGCCAGGAACTCCATCTGGCGCCGCGCGCGGGCGCGGTTCACCACCACGCGGTAGCCGCCGCTGCGTGGCAGCGGGATGCCGCCGCAGTCCAGCAGGCCGCCGCCTTGCGCGCCCGGGGCGATGATGGTGTGCCGCCAGCCCAGTGCCTTCAGGCGCTCGTGCTTGGACGTCAGCACGCGGCGCACGCCGCCGGTGGCGCCCCAGAACATGGACACATCCAGCAGGTGCGGACCCGCCGCGGCCTGGATGGGGTGGAGGCGGGCCGACGGCCCGGGGGGGTGGGGTTGCGACAGCATTCCGCGCCTTCGGCAATCGCCGTGCCTGCCCCGGCTGCATGCCGCAAGGCGGGCAATGCCGCGTGTGGCCTGCCGTTTGCTTTGGGGCGCGCATGGCTTCGACTTCCGCTGCCCGCCAGGCCGGCTTGCGCTGGGTCAACGACGCCCAGCAGGGCCTCACGCGCCGGCCCCGCAAGGGCGGCTTCGACTACCTGGACACCCGCGGCCGCCCCGTGCGCGACGCCGCCACGCTCGAACGCATCCGCAAGCTGGCCATTCCGCCGGCATGGCAGCAGGTGTGGATCAGCCCGCATGCGGACAGCCACCTGCAGGCCACCGGCCGCGATGCGCGTGGGCGCAAGCAGTACCGTTATCACGCCGACTGGCAGGCCGGCCGCGGCCAGACCAAGTTCGACGGCCTGCGCCGCTTTGGCATGGTGCTGCCGCGGCTGCGGCGGCGTGTGCAGCAGGCCTTGTCCGGCCCCGACGAGCCGACGCGCGAGCGCGTGCTCGCGGCGCTGGTGCGCCTGCTGGACACCACCTGGCTGCGCATCGGCAACGCGGCCTACGCGCGCGAGAACGGCTCCTATGGCCTGTCGACGCTGCGCAACCGCCATGCCGGCGTGAAGGGCGATGCCATCGAGCTTTCCTTCGTCGGCAAGAGCGGCGTTCGCCACCAGGTGCGGCTGACGGACCGGCGCGTCGCGCGCATCGTGCGGCGCTGCCGCGAGCTGCCCGGCCAGGAGCTGTTCCGCTATCTGGACGAGGACGGCGTGAGCCACGCGGTGGATTCGGCTGACGTGAACGCTTGGCTCGCCACGGCGGCCGGCGACCGCGTGACGGCCAAGGACTTCCGCACTTGGCATGGCAGCGTGCTGGCCCTGCAGCTGACGCTGAAAGCCTGTGCCGAAGGTGCCGAGCCCTGCCGGCCGGCCGAGGTCGTGGCCGCCGTGGCGCGCCGCCTGGGCAACACCGCCGCGGTTTGCCGCAAGGCTTACATCCACCCGCGCGTGCTGGCCGCCAGCGAGTTGCTGGGCGACGAAGCCGCCCGCGCCGCGCTGCGCGGCCTGCCCTGGGCCACGGCACCCGCGGCGCACACGGGCTTGAGTGCGGCCGAGCGCCAGCTGATGGCCCTGCTGCGTTCGCGCAGTTCGGTGCTCAGCCCGGTGGCGACGGCTCCGGCCTTGGTTCGGCGCTGAGCGGCAGCTGGCGCGCGGCCTCGTGCCAGTCGGCGCATTGCAGGTCCGGCTGGCGCAGCAGGCGCGGTACTTCCGCCTCGGCGTTGCCGGCCACCAGCAGCGTGTGGCAGCCGGCGCGGCGGCCGGCCTCGACGTGGTCCAGCGTGTCACCCACCATCCAGGAATGCTCCAGCGCAATGCCATGGCGGCGGGCGGCGCGCAGCAGCAGCCCCGGCGCCGGCATGCGGCACAGGCAGGACGGCTGGCCGTCAGGCCCGGGCGCGTGAGGGCAGACCAGGAAGTCCAGCAGCTCGACGCCGGCCGCGTCGCGCAGCTGCTTCTCCAGCGCGGCCTGCAGCCGCGCGAACTGCGTGCGCGTGAAGTAGCCGCGCGCCAGGCCGCTCTGGTTGGTCACCACCAGCAACGCAAAGCCGCGTGCGGCCAACGTCGCCAGCGCCTCCACCGCGCCGGGCTTGAACTGCAGCAGCGCAGGGTCGACATGGCCCGGCGGGCCTTCGACGAGGCTGCCGTCCTTGTCGATGAACACCGCCGGGCGCCCTGGTGCGGGCGGCTGCGTGGCGGGCCAGACGTCGCCGGCCTGCACCGGATTGCGGCGCCAACGCATCGATCCAGCCGCGAACAGCATCATGTTGGGCGGCCGCCGCGCTGGATGAAGACTCCGGGAAGTGCAGGGCGCGGGCTGGGGCTCGTCATGGGTGGCGGCGGGTGTGAGGGTGGGTGTTGAGCAGGCGAGAGGGCGTCCGAAAACGCCGTTAGGGCAAACGGCGTGCCAGCGGCCGCGCCGCGGGGCGGGCATTGCGCTTGCCTCAGCGTCCGGTCGCAACGCCACAGGAAGCTGCCCGTGCGCATCGCCTACGTCACCGAGACCTTCCCGCCTGAGATTAACGGCGTGGCCCTCACGGCCGAACGCACCGTCCGCCACCTGCGCGCCGCGGGCCACGCGGTGCAACTGATCCGGCCACGCCGGCCACACGAGCCGGCCTGCCGCAACGCGCAGGAATGGCGCTGTGCGGGCGGCCCGATCCCGATGTATCCCGAGCTGCGCTACGGCTGGGCCACGCCGGCCGCGTTGCGTGCGCTCTGGCGCGAGGAAGAAGGGCAAGGCGGCGGCCCGCCGGACCTCGTCCACGTCACGACGCCGGGGCCGCTGGGCTGGGCCGCGTTGCGCGCCGCGCAGGCGGAAGGGCTGCCCGCCAGCGCCGATTTCCGCACCAACTTCCACACCTATTGCAGCCACTACGGCTTGGGCTGGATGGAGCCCGTCGTGCTCGGCTACCTGAAGCGCCTGCATGCGATGGCTGACACCAATTTCGTGCCGACACCCGAGCTGGCACAGCAGCTGGCGGCGCACGGCTTCGAGCACCTGCAGGTGCTGGGCCGGGGCGTCGATGCGCGGCTGTTCTCGCCCGAGCGGCGCGACGCCGCGCTGCGCCGCGAATGGCGAGCCGGCCCCGAGCACCGCGTGCTGCTGCACGTCGGCCGGCTGGCGCCGGAGAAGAATGCCGGCCTGGCCTTGCAGACCTTCGAGCGCCTGAGCGCGCGCCGGCCGGGCCTGCGCATGGTCGTCGTCGGCGACGGGCCGCAGCGGGCCAAGCTGGAGCGCGCGCATCCGCGTGCCCGGTTCGTCGGCATGCAGACGGGCGCCGCGCTGGCGCGGCATTACGCGAGCGCCGATGTCTTCCTCTTTCCCAGCCTGACCGACACCTTCGGCAACGTGGTGCTGGAGGCGCTGGCCAGCGGCCTGGCGGTGGCGGCCTTCAACACCGGCGCAGCGGCGCAGCATGTGCGCAACGATGTCAGCGGCTGCCTGGCACCGCCCAGCAAGGGCCTGGGCGCGGCCGACGCCTTCCTGGGCGCAGCCGCGCGGGCGCTGGATGCATCCCTGCCCGACGGCCTGCTGCGGCTGGAGGCGCGCCTGGCGGCCACGCAGGCCGACTGGGCCGGCGTGCTGCACCGCTTCGAGCAGCGCTTGCAGCAACTGGCCATGGCGGGACGGACGGTGCCACGTTATGCCGCCATGGCTTGACAGCGGCCGGCTGCGCGGCGCCGAGCTGGACCTGCGCGGCGCCCAGGCGCTGCACCGCGCCGCGGCGCGGCCGCTGCTGCTGCGCCTGCTGGCCTGGTGCAGCCGGGCGGCCGACGGCCCGCTGTGGGTCGCCCTCATCCTGCTGCTGCCCTGGCTCAGCGAGACCGGCCGCCGCGAGTCCGAGCTGATGCTGCTGCTCGGCGCGATCGACCTCGTCATCTACTACACGCTGAAGCGCAGCACGCGGCGCCAGCGCCCGTTCGAGCGCTGCGAAGACATCCATGCCTGCCTGAAGGTGCCCGACGCCTTCAGCTTCCCAAGCGGCCACACGCTGCACGCCTTCGCGTTCGCGGCGCTGCTGTCGGCCTTCCATCCGGCGCTGGCGCCGCTGCTGTGGAGCTTTGCGGTACTGGTGGGCCTGGCGCGCGTGGTGCTGGGCCTGCACTTCCCGAGCGACGTGGTCTTCGGCGCCGTCATCGGCATGGCCACGGCCAGCCTCGTGCTGCTGGTGGCCTGATGATGCCCGTCGCCGCCACGCTGCACGTCCCGCCACCGACGACGCCGCGGGCCTTCAGCTGCGCCTGCGGCCGGCCCGTGTTCTTCAGCAACAGCCAGTGCCTGGCCTGCCACCGGGCGCTGGGCTACGCGCCGCTGCGCGGCGTGCTGCTGGCGCTGGAGCCCATGCGCGGCGGGCGCTGGCGCGAGGCGGGCGTGCCGGCACGCCGGGCACCGCGTTATGTGCGCTGCGCCAACCTCGACAGCGCGGCCGCCTGCAACTGGCTGCTGGACATTGACGAGACCCGTGCCGGCTTCACGTTGTGCCGCTGCTGCCGGCTCACGCGCACGGTGCCCGACCTGTCGCAGCCCGACGCCGGCCTGTGGTGGTGCCGCATCGAGCAGGCCAAGCGCCGGCTCGCGTCCTCGCTGCTCGGGCTGGGGCTGCCGGTCAGGTCGCGCACCGAGGATGCCGCGCACGGCCTGGCCTTCGACCTGCTGCTGAGCCCGCCCGAGGGCCCGGCCGTCATGACCGGCCATGCCGACGGCGTCATCACGCTGGACGCCTCGGAGGCCGACGACGCGCGCCGCGAGCAGCGTCGCGGCGAGCTGCGCGAGTCCTATCGGACGCTGCTGGGGCACCTGCGCCACGAGACCGGCCACTACTACTGGCAGCTGCTCGTCGAGCCGTCCCCCTGGCTGGAGAGTTTCCGCGCGCTGTTCGGCGACGAGCAGCAGGACTACGCCGCCGCGCTGCAGCGCCACTACGCGCAGGGCCCGCCGGCCGACTGGGGCCGGCACTTCGTCAGCGCCTACGCCAGTGCGCACCCGTGGGAAGACTGGGCCGAGACTTGGGCCCACTACCTGCACCTGGTCGACACGCTGGACACGGCGCGCAGTTTCGGCCTGGACGGCGAGCGCGTGGAGCTGAGCTATGAGCGCTTCGGGCCGGATGTCATTGCCGAGGCCGGCGATCCCGATGGCGGGCGCTTCCTGGCGCTGATCAACAGCTGGATGGAACTGACGGGCGTGCTCAACGAGCTGTCACGCAGCATGGGCGTGGCGGACTTCTATCCCTTCGTGCTGTCGGCGCCGGCCGTGCGCAAGCTGCATCTGGTGCACCGCATCATCCGCGCCGCCTCGGACTGAGAGCGTGAGCGCCGGCGGCCGCATCCCGCGGCGCCGGCGTGGCTGCAAGGCCTTCAGTTGCGGTCAGCGCGCGCGGCACGCGTGCCGTCGGCGTTCCAGTCGCTGCTGGTGCCGGACGTGTCGGTCGTGCTGCTGTTGTTGTAGTTGCTGTTGGCGCTGTTCGTCGTGCCGCTGTTGTAGTTGCTGTTCGCACTGCTGGTCGAGCTGCTGTTCATGCTGTTGCTCGAGCTGGTCGTGCTGCTCGAACTGGTGCTGTCCATGGTGCTCGGCGAAGTGCTGGTTGAGCTGCTGCCCGACGTCGTGCCTGAGCTCTGGCGCAGGTCGGTGGTGCCGGGCGCGCTTGCCGGGCCGCCCGCGGCGCCGCCCGTGCCTTGCGCATAAGCCAGGCCTGCTGCTGCCGCGGCGAGGACAGCGGCCGCTCCGGCCATTTGGGAAAAGATCTTTCTCATGCCTAACTCCTTCAGTTGATGCAAGTCCGCCCGCCGTCGCCTGTCGGAGCGGGCGGAAGCGGACCTCACGTCAGGGGCAATGCAGATGCCAGCCGGCCGGTGCTCGTCACAGCGGCGCGAGCGACGAGATGCGCGGCCACGGCGCGGATGGTTCCGGGGGCAGTTCCAGCGCCGGGGCGGGCCTGGTCAGCGCTTCCAGCCGCGTCAGCACCTGTTCCAGGTGGAGGGGCTTGGGCCAAAGTTCGCAGAAGCCCGTGCCCTCGATCTCGAAGTCGGCATGCGCCGTCACGGCGACGGCCGGAACCGACTCGCAGCCGGGCAGCGCGCGCAGCAGGCCGAGCAACTGGCTGCCGTGGCAGTCGGGCAGGCTCAGGTCCAGCAGCAGCAGCGCCGGCTTCAGGCCGGCGGCCACGCAGAGGGCCTCCTTGCCGGTCGTGGCGATCACCAGCTCGAGTTGGGGCCGGCGCTCGAAGATGGCCGACATCAGCAGCGCGTTGACCGGGTGGTCCTCGACATACAGCACCGAACGGCGGACGTGGCTAGACATGAGCTCTCCAGTTGATCGAAACGGCAGGGCAATCCACGTGCCTGCCGCGCGGGAACCGCACTTGCCCTCGTCGGGGTGTTCTCAACTCCCACCAGGGGCACGCCCATGTCCAACCAAGAAAACCGCAGCTTCGGCGTCTTCAAGCCGGTGGGCCATGTGGTCATCTCGTTTCCCGATGCCGCCGCCGCCGACCGCGCCGAGACGGCGCTGGCGACGCTGGGCCTCAAGCCGGGCGCCGTGCGGCGCTACTCGGACCGCGAGATGCTGCGGCAGATCGATGCCGACATCGCCAACGCCAGCCCCATTGCGGCGGTGGGCCAGGAGATGAACCTGGTGCTAGCCCATCGGGCGCTGGCCGAACGCGGCTACCACTGGCTGGTGGTAGCCGCCAGCAGTGACGAGCAGGCCCGCAGCATTGCCGACGCGGCGCGCGCCCAGGGCGCCGAGCGCGCCCAGCACTACGGGCACTTCATCATCGAAGAGCTCATCGATCGCCCTGGCGACATCCCTCAGGTGGCCGAATCCCCCGACCGGGGGCTGGATGCGCAGACGCCGTCCGGCAAGGAGGCCGAGGTCGCCGAGATGCGCAAGACCGTAGGCGGCTAGGCCCTGGCATTTTTGCTGCAGCGTCTGCTGCAAGTGCCGCGCCGCCGCTTGCTGAAAGGAAGGCTGAAAGGAAGACATGAGCACCAATGACGACACCTTGAAGACCCAGCGCGAGATCCAGCAGCGCCAGGACAGCGCCGACGCCAGGAAGCCCTCGAAGAAGGAGGGCGGCGAGGGCGAGGGTGAGGGCGTGCAGGCCGGCGCCCGTGAGCAACCCGTCGACCTGCCGGCCCAGCACCTGCAGAAGCCCGGTGTCGAGGCCGATCTGGAACTGGCGCCGCGCTTCATGGCGCCGAACTACAAGGGCAGCGGAAAGCTGCAGGACTTCGTCGCGCTGATCACCGGCGCGGACTCCGGCATCGGCCGCGCGGTGGCGGTGCTGTTCGCGCGCGAAGGCGCCGACGTGGCAGTGGCCTACCACTCGTCCACCGAGGACGCGCAGGAGACCCGCCGCTGCATCGAAGCCGAGGGCCGCCAGTGCCTGCTGCTGCAGGGCGACGTGAAGGACCGGGCCTGGTGCGACAGCGCCGTGGCGCAGGTCGTCGCGCGCTTCGGACGCATCGACGTGCTCGTCAACAACGCCGCCTTCCAGGAGCACGCCGCCTCCATCGAGGACCTCGACGACGAGCGCATCCAGGAGACGCTGGACACCAACATCGGCGGCTACCTGCGCATGGCGCGCGCCGTCGTGCCGCACCTGAAGCGGGGCGGCTCCATCATCAACACCGGCTCGGTGACGGGCTTCCGCGGCAGCCCCAAACTGCTGGACTACTCGGCCACCAAGGGCGCCATCCATGCGTTGACCAAGGCGCTGGCCAGTAACCTCATCGAGCGCGGCATCCGGGTCAACGCGGTGGCGCCGGGGCCCGTCTGGACGCCGCTGAACCCGGCCGACGCGCCGGCCGACAAGGTCGCCGAGTTCGGCCAGACCACCGACATGAAGCGGGCCGCCCAGCCCGAGGAGTTGTCGCCCGCCTACGTCTTCCTGGCCTCGCCGGTCTGCGCGGGCTACATCACCGGCATCGTTCTGCCGGTGACGGGCAGCGTGGGCGCCATCTGAGGCGCATGGCATCCCGTTTGCCCTAAGCCTCGGCTCCCCCATTTCCCGTTCATCTCTTTCTCCACATCGAGGATCCACCATGGCCACCACCACCGCTGCCGGCAACGCCACCGCGAATTCCCCATTCCCGACCTCCTCCGCGTCGCCCGCCACACCGGCGCCGCCGTCGGCCGGCGTCAATGAGGTGGCGAACAAGGCCGATGCCGCCGTCGACAAGGGCGCGGCCGCCGGCCACGAGATGCTCAACAAGGTGGTGCAGGGCGCCCACCAGGCCATCGACCGCATGGCCGAGACCGCCGCGCCGGCCGTGCAGCGCGTGCAGGACGGCGTGCATGCCGCCAGCGACGCGCTCCACCAGCGCGCCCACGACGCGCGCGAGCTGGGCGACGAGTGGTGCGAAAGCCTGCGCTGCACCGTGCGTGACAACCCGCTGACTGCGATCGCGACGGCGCTGGCGGTCGGCGTGTTGATCGCTCGCCTGACCCGATGACGAGCCCCTCGCCCAGTCTTGCCACGCTGGACGCGGGCAAGCCTGGTCGGCGCCCCTAGGGGACGGCGATGCTTGCGGCGTCGAGCCGCAAGCCCATCGCCCGAGGCGGGCCGGCTTGGGAGCGGCCCGGCGCTCGGTCCGCACGCGAGGAACCAGTCACCGAGACCATCTTGACCGAACCCATCACCGACACACCCCCACCCGGCACCCCGGGTTCCGCTGCGCGTGAGGCGCCCGCCTCGCTGCAGCGGCAGCTCAAGGACTTGTGGCACGAACTGCCCGGCCTGGTCAGCGACCGGGTCGAGCTGTTGTCGCTGGAGCTGCAGCGCGCGGCCCATTCGCTGGTCGAGATCGTCGCGCTCGTCGTCGGCGTGGCCATCCTCGGCGTGACGGCCTGGCTGGTGCTCTGGGCGGCGCTCATCGCGCTGCTCGTCAGCGCCGGCCTCAACGTCATCTGGGCGATGCTGCTGGCCATCGCCGTGAATGGTCTCGTCATCGTGCTGGCGCTGCAGCGCGTGCGCAAGCTGCTGCCGCGACTGAAGCTGCCGGCCACGCGCCGCCACCTGATGGTGTCGCCCGACCCCACCCCGCCAACTCCACCCGAGGATCGCCCCGATGACCGCCCCGCTGCCTCCGCTGCCGGCCAGCCTGTCGCGCGCTGACGGCCTGCCGCCGGGCGACCTCGACGCCCGCATCCTGCAGGTCGAGCAACGCCTCATCGCGCGCGAGGAGAACCTGCGCCGTGGCGTTGCCGCTTTCAGCGAACAACTCGGCGAAACGCTGAAGCCGCGGCGGCTGCTGAAGCCCGCGCTGATCGCTGCCGGCGTCGCGGCGCTGCTGCTGTGGCGGCCCTCGCGTGCGGCGGCGGCCACCGTGGCGGCCGCGCCGGCGCGCGCCTCGGCCGCGGCCGGTCTGCATGGACTGCGCGGCGTGCCCTGGGTGCGCCTGCTCGGCCTGGCCTGGCCGCTGGTGCCGGCGCACTGGCGCCACCGCATCAGCCCCGGGGCGGCCAGCGCCATCGTCGCCGTGGGCCTGCCGCTTGTTGAAGCGCTGTTCGGCGCGCGCCGCGAGACCCCCGATCCGCCGCTGGTGACCGTCGCCGCGGTCGACCTCGCGCGCCTGGCGGGGCGCTGGTTCCTCGTCGGCGAACTGCCGGCGGCGCTGGAGGCCGAGTCGCACGAGCCGCCCGAGCTGGGCCTGCTGCCGCGCGAGGACGGCCAGTTCGACCTGCTGCAGCGCCGCATCGACGGCCATGGCACGCATGGCCGCCAGTCGCTGGTGCAGCCCGTGGCGGGCAGCCAGGGCGCGCGGCTCAAGGTCAGCGCCTGGCCGGCGCCGCTGCAGTTCCTACCCTGGGCCTGGACGGAGCACGGCGTGCTGCATGTCGACGAAGGCTATGACGAGGCCGTCATCGGCAGCACCTCGCGCGACTCGCTGTGGCTGCTGTCGCGCCGGCCGCAGCTGACCGCCGAGCGCCGCCTGGCGCTGACGCAGCTGGCGCGCGACCGCGGCTTCGACATCGAGCGGCTGCGCTTCAGCGAGGCGCCATGACGGTCGACCTCGCCGAGCTGCTTCGGCTGGGCGTGTCGCCGCTGGAGCTGATCATCCGCGGCACGGCGATGTACTGGTTCCTCTTCCTGCTGTTCCGCTTCGTGCTGCGGCGCGACACCGGCTCCATCGCCATCGCCGACATCCTGCTGCTCGTGCTGATCGCCGACGCCGCGCAGAACGCGATGGCCGGCGGCTACTCGTCGGTGGCCGAGGGCTTCGTGCTGGTCGGCACGCTGGTCGCATGGAACTGGCTGATGGACTGGGCCAGCTACCGCTCCAACTGGGTGCGGCGCTTCGTCGAGCCGCCGCCGGTCGTGCTGGTGCGCCGCGGCCATCTGATCGGGCGCAACCTGCGCCGCGAGCTCGTCACCATCCCCGAGCTGATGGCCAGCCTGCGCGCGCAGGGCATCGACAAGCTGGCCGACGTGAAGATCGCCCGCATGGAGCCCGACGGCGGCATCAGCGTCATCCGCGCCAAAGGCGAGGACCGCGACACGGGCCCGCGCACGACCCGCGAGCGCTCGCCGCTGGGTTGAAAGGCCGCGGGGCGCAGGCAAGGCACGGGCCTTGCCGGCCGCAGTTGCGGGGCCGTCCCGCGCTCTGAGAGGGAAGCCTCATGGCACGCAGCAGCCTGCTCGGCATCGATCCCGCGCCGACCACGGCGCCGGGCCGCGACACCGCCAGCCTCGGCCCGGGCGACAACTCGGACAGCGGCAGCGACCGCATCGGTCTCGATGACGACGACTCCGACCCCGCGGTGCCCGTCGACGTGGCCCTGCGCGACGACCAACCCTCCGCGCTGCCGCTGGGCGAATCCACCGCTGCGACCGATGGCGATGCGGGCGTACGCGACGGCGCCGACATCGGCGTGGACCGCGTCTTCAGCCCGGATGAGTCGGACCTTGGCGACGAGGCCTCGCAGGCGGCGCTGAGCCTCGCTGGCGAGGTGCAGGCCGAAGGCGAGGACGGTGAGGAAGACGAGGAAGACGAGGAAGACGGCGAGGACGATGCCGTCGAGCCGGCTCGCCCGGCCCGGCGCTCGACCACACCGCGCCAGGCGGGTGACGGGACCGAGGAAGATTTGCCCGGCGAGGTCTCCCCCGCCGAGCGTCGCCCCGGCCGCGACTAGGAGCCCATGTCCGGCCGGGGGCGCGCGGGCCGTCAGGCCGCGGCGCGCGCCTGGTCGCGCAGCGTGCGAACCTGCAGGTGGTTGCGCTTCACGCCTTCGTACTGGCGCTCGACGATGGCGCGCACGTCAGGCGGCAGGCTCTTGTCCAGCGCCTTGCGGTAGGAGGCCAGCGCGGTGTCCTCGCCACGCTCGGTTTCCTCCAGGATGGCCTTGTCGGTGTAGCCGGCCAGCACCCCCTTGACGGCCACCCAGCCACGGTGCAGCGCACCGGCAGCCGAGCCGCCGTCCTCGGCCTTGCCGCCGAAGCGCACGACCATGGCCTGCAGTTCGGCGGCCGCCTGGCGGCACTCCTCGGCGCGGGTGGTGAAGGTCTGCTTCAGCGTCGTGTCCTTCAGGTACTCGGCCGACGTGCGGAAGCCGTACTCGCCGTCCTTCGAGGTTTCGATCAGGTCGTTGAGGGTGTCGATGATGTCGTCGTTGCTCATGGAAAGACTCCTTTGAGGGATCACGGGAATACGCTGTGCGGCGGATGGCCGCGCCAGCACGGAGCCCCATGTCGTGGCAGGCGGTGTGCCCGCCCCCGCGCTTGACGAAATTGCGGCAGGCTTTACGGCTTCTGGCCGGCGGGCGCGCCGTTCATCGCGCGGGCGCGCGCCACGGCCGCCTGCAGCGCGGCCAGCAGCTCGGCCGGCGGGCAGGGCTTGCGCAGCACGGTGAATTCGCCCTCGCCGATGGCCGTCTTGCTGAAGCCGGTGATCAGCACGACCGGCAGCGTGGGCCGCTGCTCGCGCAGCTGCCGCGCCAGCGCCACGCCGTCCTGGCTGCCGGGCATGACGATGTCGCTGAGCACGACGTCGGGGCTGGCGCCGCTGTCGAGCAGGCGCTGCGCGGCCTCGACATGGCCCGCGCGCAGCACCTTGGCGCCATGCGCCATCAGCAGCGCCGCTGTCACGTCGCCCAGCCCTTCGTCGTCCTCGACCAGCAGCACGGTCGCGCCGGCGATGCTCTGCGGGGCCGCGTCGGCCAGCGGCGTCGCGGCGCGTTCCTCGCCCTCGCGGGCGACCGGCAGCAGCAGCGACACCGTCGTGCCCAGGCCCGGCGTGCTGGCCAGCCGCGCCGCGCCGCCGGCCTGCGTCGCAAAGCCGTAGACCTGGCTCAGCCCCAGGCCGCTGCCCTGGCCGACCGGCTTGGTCGTGAAGAAGGGCTCGAAGGCGTGCTCCACCATGGAGGCGTCCAGGCCGACGCCGTCGTCGCCGACGGTCAGCAGCACGTAGTCGCCGGGGGCGAGGTTCTGCAGGCCTTCCTTGTCCTCCTCGGTGGCATTGCCGGCGCGCAGCGTCAGCTCGCCGCCGTTGGGCATGGCGTCGTGCGCGTTCAGCGCCAGGTTGACGAGGGCCAGGTCCAGCTCGCTCGGGTCCAGGCGCACCGGCCAGACGTTGGGTGCCACCTGCACCTTGATCTCGATGCGGCGGCCGAGCACGCTGCGCATCAGGTCCTGCACCTCGGGCAGGTAGCGGGCGAAGGACAGCGTCTGGATGCGCACCGGCCGCCGGCCCGAGAAGCGCAGCAGGTGCTGCGTCAACTGACTGCCCTTGTCGACGGCGCGCTGCGTGGCCGCCAGCGGCGACTGCAGTTCGGCGGCGGCGGGGTGGCGCTGCATCAGGTGCATGCTGTTGCTGATGATGCCCAGCAGGTTGTTGAACTCGTGCGCGACGCCGCCGGTCAGCCGGCCGAGGGCCTCCACGCGCTGGCTCTGCGCGCCGCGCTGCTCGATGGCCCGCGTGCGTGCGACCGCCTGGGCGACGCTTTGTTCCAGGTCGCTGCGCGCCGCTGCCATCGAGCGGCCGGCGGTGGCCAGCGCGCCGGCCACGTCGTCGCACTCGACCATGCCGGACGGGCGCGCCACCACCGGCCGGCCGGCCTGCAGATCCTCGGCGGCCGTGCGCAGCGCGCGGATGGGCCGCTCGATGCGGCGCGACACCCACAGCGCACCGACCATGGCGAGGGACAGCAGCACCAGGGCCCCCATGCCGATGCGCAGCACCTCGCGGGGCAGCCGCCCGGCGAACTCGGCGCGCGGCATCGCGCTGATGTATCTCCAGCCCAGCTGCGAGGTGCTGAAGTAGCCCGCGATCGGCGTGCCGTCCAGCGACGTCGCTTCGAACAGCCCCTCGCGCGCATCGGCCATCAGCGCACGCAGGTCCTCGCGGCTCTGGCGGCCGACGAACTCGACGCCGCCTGGCCGGCGCGCGACGATGCGGCCGGTGTTGTCCATCACCGTGCCGATCCAGCCCGGGTCGGCCTGCGCCTGCACGATGCGCTGCAACTCCGAGGGCCTGACCGTCACGGCGACGTTGTAGGCGAGCTGACCGTCGCGATGCACCGGCTCCACCCAGGCCGCGTACATCTCCGGGGCCACGGCGCCGCTGGCCGGCCGCGCTGACGCACTGGCCAGCGGCGTCAGCGGCTGCACCATCGACACGGGGCTCAGCACGGCCGGGCCGCGGGTGTCGCTGGCGGCGCCTTCCGGCTGGCGCGTGCTGATGAGAACCTGGCCCGGCACGCGCAGCTCGACCCAGCCGTCCAGGCCCTTCATCGTGCGCCGGGCCTGGCGCTCGAAGGCCAGCCGCCGTTCGGCGTCCGGCGGCACCGGCCCGTCCAGCTCGGGCGACTGCGACAGCACGTGGGCGATCGTCGCGCGGCGCGACAGCTCGCCATCCACCAGCATGGACAGCGCACGCGCGGTGTCGCGCAGATGGCGCTGGTGGGCCTCACGCTCGGCCTCGTAGGTGCTGCCGATCAGCCAGCCGACGCCCAGCATGCCGGGCAACAGCACGGCCAGCACCAGCAGGAGCAGGCGGGAGCGGATGGTGACGGGCATGGTGGGAGGGGACAGGCGTGCGCCGAGCGGAGTCAGGCGCAACGATAGCGGCGCGAACATATCGCGATGTGGCAAATGAAGCATCCGCGCGCGTTGGGCAATCGGCATGCCGAGGAGCGATCGGCATCGGGTTTGCCCGAGTTGGAATTCGCGGCACGCCGCAAAGCCCTGCGGCGGTCATTCCCTTTGCACCTCCTTTTGCAGTACCGAAGGACGACACATGAACCCCACCACTTCACGAGCCCTGGCCGGGGCGGCGCTCGCGCTGGCCGCCGCGGCCGCCCACGCCCAGCAGCAGACGCCAGCGCCCCAGCCGCGCACGACGGCGCGCGCCAGCGACGACAGCTACTCGATGCTGCCCTACACGCGCCGGGGCTACCTCGGCATCAACCTCGGCCAGTCCGCGTTCGACACCGCCTGCGGCGCGGGCGGCTATGCCTGCGAGGACTCCAAGATCTCCGGCTACTTCTACACCGGCGGCTTTTTCAACGACTGGGTCGGCGCCGAGTTGGGCTACCTGAACAGCGGCAAGGCCGACCGCGCCGGCGGCCGCACGCGCGCCGAGGGCGTGGGCCTGTCGCTGGTGCTGCGCACGGGCATGGGGCCGTTCAGCGCCTTCCTCAAGGGCGGCGGCATGTACGCGCAGACGCGCGTGTCGGCCGGCGCGGCGTCGGACGTCGCCGTGGGCAAGCGCCGCGGCTGGGCGCCGAGCTATGGCGGCGGGGTCGGCTATGACCTCACGCCCAACCATGGCGTCGTGCTGGAGTGGAGCCGGGCGCGCCTGCGCTTCCCGGGCAGCGACGACCGCCGCGACGTGGACACCACCAGCGTGGGCTACGTGTACCGGTTCTGAGACCCCGGCGCCTTGCCCGCCGGCGGCCGGCGCAGCAGCGAGCGCAGCGTGGGCGGCGCCTCGCGCCGGTCGCCTTCCAGGAAGCGGCGGGCCAGGCGCAGGCCCCGCGTGCGCCGGCAGGCGCTGCGCAGCACGATCAGCACCGGCACGGCGATCAGCGCGCCGGCGATGCCCCACAGCCAGCCCCAGAACATCACCGACAGGAACACCGACACGGGGCTGAGCGACAGGCGCCGGCCGACGATGAGGGGACTGACGACGTTGCTCTCGACGGCGTGGATGACGATGAAGGCCAGCATGGGCCCCAGCACCTGCAGGCCGGTGTCGAAGGTGCTGATGCCGGCGAACAGCAGCAAGGCCATCAAGGCCATCGGGCCGATGTAGGGCACGAAGCAGAACACCGCCGTGAGCGCGCCCCACAGCGTCGGGTTCGGCAGGCCCAGCATCCACAGCACCAGGCCCATCAGCAGCCCGACCGCGCAGTTCACGATGCCGACGACGGCCAGCCAGTGGCCGATCTCGCGCTGGGCCGCCCGCACGCCGCTCAGCAGCAGCGCGCGCGTGCGCTGCCGCGGCACGGCCTCGACGACGCGCGACAGCACCCAGTGCTCCGACGCGAGCAGGAAGTACAGCAGGATGACCGTCGCCGTGAACGACACGACGAAGGCCAGGCTGCGCGTCAGCACCAGGCCGGTCAGCGCCACGCCCTCGCTGGCCAGGCGCTCCTTCAGCGGGTCGGCGGGCGGTGGCGGCGCATTGCGCCCGGGCCGCGGCGGCGCGGGCGGATGCAGGCCGGGGATGGTCGCGCGCAGCTTGTCGAGCTGCTCGAGCAGCTGCGCCACCGTTGTTGGCGCGGCCTCCCACCAGGCGGCGGCAGGCCGCGCCAGGCTCATCGCCAGCGGCACCGTGCTGGCCATCAGCGCGACGACGATCAGCAGCGCACCCAGCATCTCCGGTATGCCGCGCCGGCGCAGCCAGCGCACGGCCGGCGACAGCGCCAGCGTGAGCAGCACCGCGATGAGCACCGGCGCCAGCAGCGGCCGCGCCTCGCGCACGGCGAACACGAGCGCGAGGAAGAAAACGCCCCGCAACGCCCAACCGCGGCGCGAGGCGGCGGCCGGAGCGGCGGGCGCGTCCATCAGTTGCTGGTGGCCGGGCGAACGATGATGTTGTTGCGGACCTCCTTCACGTCAGGCGTGGCCCGCGCGATCTGACCGGCGCGGTCCTTCTCGGCCTGCGAGGTCGCAAAACCCGCCAGCTGCACCGTGCCCTTGAGGGCCTCGACCTGGATGCGCATGGCGCTGACCTGCGCGTCCTCGGCGAAACGGGACTTCACGCGGGTGGTGATGGTCGCATCGTCGACGTACTGGCCCACCGAGCTTTGGCCGCTGGTGACGGCGCAACCGCCGGTGGCCAGCGCGGCGATGGCAACCATCGAGGCGATGAGGATCTTCTTCATGGGATGTCTCCTTCAGCGAGGAATGTGCTCGCGGAAGGCCTAAGGCAAACGCTGTGCCGTGGTTGCCGGCACGACCGTTGCCCGCGCGACGCGCTCGCGCATCGGGATCGCCTTGGCTGCCACTGAGACACCGCCCCGTGCCCGCCGGCTTCGACACGTCTGCATGGCACGGTTTACCGGATTTCACAGGCTTGTCCGCCCCGACCAGTAAATCTTGCCGGGACGGCACCTGGCCTGGTGCATCGGCCATCCCTGCAAGTGCTTCCTAAGCCCCTGCCTCCAGGGCGAAATCCCGGTTTGTTTCGGGATGCGACAAGGCGCCAGATCCGGCACGGAGGTTGCGTGAACTGCGGCTGGTGCCGTGCGCGGGCGCGCGGCAGCCTGACCACGCATGAGAGGAACCCCCGTGAATTCTCTGGACCTCCGGACCGAGCACCGACAAACCCAGACGCTCTCGCCCCGCTTGCAGCACGCCGTGCGCCTGCTCCAGATGTCGTCGCTCGACTTCGCCGCAATGCTGCGCGACACCCTGGGCAAGAACCCCTTCCTTGAAGTCGACGACATCGATGGCGGCGACGGCATGGACGGCGCCGAGGGCGCCCAGCCGCTGACCATGCTGCATGACGGCGCCACCGTCTCATCTCAACTCGAGGCCGCGACGGCCGAGGGTGCCGCCGAGCTGTCGACGCCAGCGGGCGATCTGTCCAGCCCGTCCGAGATCGCCGACGGCGGCGAAAGCGACAACGGCGAGAGCGACCGCGACCTGTGGACCGCCGACGGCGGTGCCGGTGTTCGCCGCTCCGAGGACGGCGAGCTGAGCGCGCTCGACATGATGGCCGTCGAGACCTCGCTGACGGCGCATCTGCACGGACAACTCAACGTGCTGCCGCTGAACCCGCGGGACCTGGCGCTGGCGCAGATCATCGTCGAGTCGCTGGACGACGACGGCTACCTGCGCACGCCGCTGGAGGACCTGCTGACGGTGGCCGAGCTCGACCCCGTGCCCGAACTGCAGGAGATGCAGATTGCGCTGAAGCTGGTGCAGTCGCTGGACCCGGCCGGCGTGGCGGCCCGCGACGTCGGTGAATGCCTGCTGCTGCAGCTGCCCGCCATCGCCTGCCCCGACATGCGCTCGCTGGCCCAGGCCATCATCAGCGACCACCTGCCGGCGCTCGCCGCCCGCGACGTCACCACGCTGGCCCGCCAGCTGGGTGAGAGCCCGGCGCGCATCGAGGCGGTCTGCGAACGCATCCGTCGGCTGGACCCGCGGCCGGGCTGGCGCTTCGGTTCGTCGCAGGTGCCTTATGTCGTGCCCGATGTCATCGTGAAGAAGGTGCGCGGCCAATGGACGGTGCAGCTCAACCCGGCCATCGTGCCCAAGGTGCGGCTCAACCAGGTCTATGCCAAGCTGTTCCAGCGTCACCGCACGCCTGCCAACTCCGAGCTCAACGCACATCTGCAGGAGGCGCGCTGGACGTTGCGCAATGTCGAGCAGCGCTTCTCGACCATCCTCGACGTGGCCGAGGCCATCGTGAAGCGCCAGCACAATTTCCTGGACTACGGCGCCATGGCGATGAAGCCGCTGGGCCTCAAGGAGATCGCCGAGGAAGTGGGCGTGCACGAGAGCACGGTCTCGCGCGTGACCAACAACAAGTACATGGCCACGCCGGTTGGCGTGCTGGAGCTGAAGTACTTCTTCAGCCGCGCCATGATGAGTGCCAACGGCAGCGCCTGCTCGGGCACCGCCATCCGCGGCCTCATCAAGGACATCATCGAGGCCGAGCCGCCCGAGGCGCCGCTGTCGGACGCCGAGATCACCCGCCAGTTGGCCCAGCAAGGCCTCGTCATCGCGCGGCGCACGGTCACCAAGTACCGCCAGATGCTGAAGATCGAGGCGGTCGACCGCCGCCGTCGCGTCGCCTGACGGGCACGCCGGGTCGAGCAACGGAAACGGCCGCCGGAAGGCGGCCGTTCCTGCGTGCAGCGCCGCTCTCCTGTGGCGCTGCACGCTTCAGGGCTTACTTGGTCTTGGACGATTCGCTGCCGGTGCTTCCGGTGCTTCCCGTACTGCCACTGGTGCTGCTGGCGCTGCTGGTGCCGGTACCGCTGCCGCGGCTGGCACTGGTGCTGCTTTCGCCGCTGCCGCGCGAAGACGAGCCCGAGCCGGAGCCGGCCTGCTGCTGCTGGCTCTGGCGCCAGCTGGAGAAGTCATCCGAGAACTTCTTGTAGCGGTCCTGGCGCCAGTTGCGGTAGTCGTCGTCCAGCGAGCGCATCTGCTCGCTGCGCCATTGGTGGTAGTCGGGGTCGAAGTCGGCGTGCATGCTTTGACCGCCGCCGCCGTAGCTGCCCTGGCCGCCATAGCTGCCGCCCTGACCGTAGCCGCCCTGGCTGCCGAAGCCGCCCTGGCCACCGTAGCCGCCGCCCTGGTTGTAGCCACCGTAGCCGCCCTGGCTGCTCTGGCTGCCGTAGTACCCGCCACCGCCCTGCGAGCCACCATAGCCTTGGCCACCGTAGCCTTGGCCGTAGCCCTGGCTGCCACCACCGTAGTTGCCCTGGCTGTGCTGGCCATGCTGGCCGTAGCCACCCTGGTTGTGCTGCTGGCCGCCTTGGTCACCGTAACTGCCCTGGTAGCTGCCACCTTGATGACCGCCCCCTTGGTAGCCGCCGCCCTGGTGACCGCCACCCTGGTAGCCACCGCCCTGATAGCTCTGGCTGCCGCCGTAGTTCTGGCTGCCGTAGCCGCCCTGGCCGCCCTGGCTGCCGAAGTTGCCG
>Ga0307411_10000125_pt1 | contig 24093 bp, 31 predicted proteins | sample DK1Ometagenome_2_FD_203712 | JGI IMG/M metagenome (GOLD analysis project Ga0307411, IMG submission 203712) | Maize rhizosphere microbial communities from greenhouse at UC Davis, California, United States - DK15-O-1 | ecosystem: Host-associated > Plants > Roots > Rhizosphere > Soil | place: USA...
CCACCGATTCCCAGCTGCCATGGCCAAGCGCATCCGGCAGGTCTGCCAGGTACTGACCGAGGACTACGACGGCCAGGCTGCGAACATCTGGAAGGATGCCCGGTCCGGCGATGAGATCAAGTCCCGGCTGGCCCGACTGCCAGGATTTGGCTCCGACAAGGCTGCGATCTTCACCGCTGTGCTCGGCAAGCAGCGCGGCATTGCTCCGGACGGCTGGCGGACCGCGGCTGGCTACTACGGCGAGCCGGGTACCTTCCGCTCGGTAGCCGACATCGTTGACGACGACTCGCTGCAGAAGGTACGTGAGACCAAGAAGTCGGTCAAAGCAGCCAAGAAGGGGTCCAGGTAGGCCCGTCGTGTATTTACGCCGGTCAAGCGGAGGGTCATCGTAGTTCTTGCTGGGTATGACCATCACATGACCGAGAGCATCGCCATCATAGAAGTCAGACGCAGCCGGGCTTACCATGCACTGGTTGCGGTCGGGCTGGTGAGCTACGGCATATTGCATCTCACACTGGCCGGCATCGTGCTTCAGCTCGTCTTTGGAAAGCGGGCGAATGCGTCGCCTGAGGGCGCCTTGAATCAGCTGGGCCAGGAGCCTCTGGGCGGTGGGCTGCTGTGGATCATGGCCATCGGACTCCTCACACTCACGCTCTGGCAAGGCCTTGAGGCCGTGATCGGTCGTGAGCAGCCAGACCCCGGCGCCAGGCTCCGCCGTCGGCTCAGGTCTGCTGGGCGGGCCGTCGTTTACCTGGTCTTGGGCCTACTGGCGGTCGGGATTGCCACCCGGGCAGCATCCGGCTCCGGTCAAGGTGAGGAAACTATCACCGCGAAGCTCATGAGCGTTCCATTCGGGCAAGTACTCGTCGCTCTCGTTGGCGCGGCGGTCATCGGAGTCGGCATCGGTCAAATCGTCAGGGGCGTAAAACAGAAGTTCATCGAAGACCTCGACCGCGGTGCACCGCCTGCGGTCCGGCGGCTCGGCACGGTTGGCTACTCCGTGAAGGGCGTAGCGCTCTGCATCATTGGAGGCTTGTTCATCTGGGCGGCGATCACTTACGACCCCAAGAAGGCGGGTGGCATGGACGATGCGCTTTCCACAATTCGTGAACAGCCGTTCGGATCAGTGCTATTGGTGATCATGGCAGCCGGAATCGCCTGCTTCGGCGTCTACTGCTTCTTTTGGGCCCGAATGACGCGTTACTGATCTTGGAACTCGCGCGGTAGTTTCGGCGGCGCCTTGATCAGCCAGGAGTCCGTGATCAACTCCCGGAGCTCGTCATGATCAATCTTCTCGAGATTGACGAGCACGATGGGCGATCCGTCATAGTGCGAGGTGGTGAAGAAAGCGTCGGGGTTGGAGGTCAGCAGCGCCTCCTTCTCGCCCATGTCGAAGACAAACACCACCAAGCCGCCCTCTGCCTCGGTTCGCAACCGGAGAAATCCCTTGCCGGCAACGTTGTACCCAGGCGTCTGATACCACTGCTCTTCGGTGGTGCCAGGCAAGGACAGTGCGATGGCGCGAACGTCGTCTTCGGTGGCCATCAGCGAACCGCTCTCGGTAAGGACGCACCACCCGTCGAACTGCGGTCTGAGTTTTCGCCTGCGACTCGCCGCATAAGGAGTCCGGGTACGCATCGAAGTGCTGGCTAGGATTCTCGCGGGCAGGGTGGGGAAGCGCCCGATCGGGCTGTAGCAGTGTGTTGCGTGGCGCCATGGTGGGACCATAGGACAGCCCGGCGTACCCGATTCTTCGGGCACCAGGAACTCAACCTTGCCGACGAGGAGGTTCGGCTGGGCGTGACCAGCGGCGAGGCGCACCATCTTTGACAATTGCCCGTGGACTTGGAGTGGGTAGCCACTGTTCTCGAAGCCGATCCGATGAGGTGTCAAGGCGCTTTCTTGGATCTTCAGACTGGCGAGGTCGTCGCGGGCGATTTGGCAGCAGATCGTCGAGAAGCCGAGCCAGATCGCTGGCTCTTGTTGCCCTGCCTCGGTTCACGCGCCGTACGACAGGACATGGCTGAGTTTGCGGCCATGATCAAGTACCTTCCCATGCGGCAACGCATAGAGTAGGCCATCGAGGGTCTCGGAGCATTTCACCGGTTCCGCGATCTGATCTACGCCGAAGGGTTGGCCTCAGACTGGCAGGCGTTTTCAGACAGTCGCCGCATGATCCCGGCGCGCGATTTCCTTGCCGAGCTCGGTGTACGGGTCTCAGCCTCGTGAAGCTCGATCAATGACCCATGGGAGTGCACGAAAGCCCCACGAGATCATGACGTATGGCGACGAAACAGATACTGATCCGAATCTGTTTGCGAATTGGCTAGCTCAAGTTCGAGGAATCGAGCTTGCCAGTCGATGGCCGATCGGGCATGCGGTTACCAAGATCAACTTGTGGGGGAGTGCGGTGGATTCATGATCCACCCGGGACCTGAGAGACCGATCGGCTACTGGCTCAAGAATCTGGACCGGCTGATTGACGCGCAGTTCGAGCGGCAGCTCGGAGATGCTGGACTGTCTCGTCGGCAATGGCAGTTGATCAACCTTCTCGAGGACGGTCCCAGGTCTGTGCCAGAACTTCACACAGAACTCGAGCCTTTCCTGCACGATGCGCCAGATGATCTCCAGGACGCGTTGTCCGGCCTTGTCGGCCGCGGCTGGGCCGACTCCCAGGACGAGATCGTCGCTTTGACCGAGATTGGGCAGGCGCAGTTCGGGCTCGTCAAGGCAAAGGTGGCCGAACTGCGTCAAACCTTGATGATCGGGATCTCAGCCGAGGAGTACCAGGCAACTATTGACGTTCTCATCAGGATGGCCGCAAATCTGGAGTTCGACTAGATCAACGCAGTTCATCCAGCAGGCAGGAGAGCAGGTGATCGACAGCCTCCGACTTCTCCAGGAGAAACTGTCGAAAAGTGGAGGGCCCGCCGCCTGAATTGGTGCAACTTACCAGCACTTTGCGGGTGCCGGAATGGGTAGTGGACGCCCGCGGCGTTAGGCAACTCCGGTGCGACATGGCACGATCTCCAGGTGACCAGCAGTCCCGCCGCGGAGCAGCGCCTGCGGGACCTCGCGCGACTGCGTCGCGTTCGTGACCGGATCGACCGGGAGTATGCGCAACCGCTGGACGTCGAGGCGCTTGCCCGCGGCGTGAATATGTCGGCGGGGCACCTCAGTCGCGAGTTCCGGCGCGCCTACGGCGAGTCGCCGTACGCGTATCTGATGACGCGGCGTATCGAGCGGGCGATGGCGCTGCTGCGCCGTGGCGACCTCAGCGTCACCGAGGTCTGTTTCGCGGTCGGCTGCTCGTCGCTGGGCACCTTCAGCACTCGGTTCACCGAGTTGGTGGGTGTACCGCCCAACACTTATCGGGCCCAGACAGCTCGCGCGAGGGCGGAGATGCCGCCGTGCATTGCGAAACAGGTGACCAGACCGATCAGGAATCGAGAAGTGCTGGCCCGCGAGCCGCAACTAGCGTGACTGCCATGGACATCACCATTCACGAGACCTTGCTGCCACACACCGACCCCGACGCCGCCCTCGCCTTCTATCGCGACACCCTCGGCTTCGAGGTCCGCAACGACGTGGAGTACGGCGGGATGCATTGGATCACCGTCGGCCCTGCCGGCCGGTCTGGCACCTCCATCGTCCTGTACCCGCTGGCGGCCACTCCCGGCATCACCGACGACGAGCGCCGCACCATCGCCGAAATGATGGCCAAGGGCACCTTCGCCAGCATTAACCTGGCCACCAGCGACCTCGACGGCACCTTCGAGCGGCTGCAGACCGGCGACGCCGAGGTCGTCCAGGAGCCGACCGACCAACCCTACGGGATCCGCGACTGCTCCTTCCGCGATCCCGCGGGCAACCTGATCCGCATCCAGGAGCTGCGCTGAGCCGTCCGGTTATGGCTGCTGAACAGATGTCCTCCTCGAATCTGGTTCGATCGAGCCAGGGAACGCCGACGGAGGACGGAGGCGGCCCGGGTAAACAGACGGAGACACTATGAGCATGGCCACGATGACCGACACGCAGTCCCCTGCGCTGCACACTGCCGACAGTCACGACTTGATCCGCGTACACGGCGCGCGCGAGAACAACCTCAAGGACGTCAGTATCGAGCTCCCGAAGCGACGGCTCACGGTGTTCACCGGCGTCTCCGGCTCAGGCAAGAGCTCGCTGGTGTTCGACACGATCGCCGCGGAATCGCAGCGGATGATCAACGAGACATATAGCGCCTTCGTGCAGGGTTTCATGCCGACGCTTGCGCGGCCCGAGGTCGACGTACTCGAAGGGTTGACGACCGCGATCATCGTCGACCAGGAGCGGATGGGCGCTAACCCTCGTTCGACAGTCGGCACGGCCACCGACGCCAACGCGTTCCTCCGGATTCTGTTCAGCAAGCTCGGGCAGCCGCACATCGGTCCGCCCACGGCTTTCTCGTTCAACGTCCCGAGGCGGACCGCTAGCGGGTCGATGACCGCCGACAAGGGCGCTGGCGAGCGGCTCGTGGTGCGTAACGCCGTCTACCACGGCGGCATGTGTCCGCGATGCGAGGGCATGGGTTCGGTCACCGACTTCGACCTGTCCGCGCTCTACGACGACACCAAGTCGCTCAGCGAGGGCGCGCTCACCATTCCCGGGTACAGCATGGACGGCTGGTACGGCCGCATCTTCAGCGGCAGCGGCTACTTCAACATGGACAAGCCAATCGCGAAGTTCACCAAGAAGGAGCTGCACGACCTGCTTTACCGGGAGCCGACCAAGATCAAGGTCGAGGGGATCAACCTGACCTACGAGGGTGTGATCCCAAGGATCCAGAAGTCGATGCTTTCCAAGGACGTCGACGCCATGCAGCCGCACATTCGTGCGTTCGTGGAGCGGGCAGTGACGTTCACGGCCTGTCCCGAGTGCGACGGCACCCGTCTCAGCGCCGAAGCGCGGTCGTCGAAGATCAAGGGGAAGAACATCGCCGACGTCTGTGCGATGCAGATCACCGACCTGGCCGACTGGGTCCGAGAACTTGACGAGCCGTCGGTGGCCCCGCTGCTCACCGGGCTGCAACACCTCCTCGACTCGTTCGCCGAGATCGGGCTGGGTTACCTCTCGCTCGACCGGCCGGCTGGCACGCTCTCGGGCGGTGAGGCGCAGCGCACCAAGATGATCCGCCACCTCGGCTCCTCGCTCACTGACGTCACCTACGTCTTCGACGAACCCACAATCGGCCTGCATCCCCATGACATCGAGCGGATGAATGACCTGCTGCTGCAACTGCGGAACAAGGGCAACACTGTGCTCGTCGTGGAGCACAAGCCGGAGGTGATCGCGATCGCCGACCACGTCGTTGACCTCGGCCCGGGCGCCGGCACTGCCGGTGGTGAGGTGGTCTTCGAGGGAACCGTGGAGGGGTTGCGCGAGAGTGACACCATCACCGGCCGCCATATCGACGACCGGGCGATCCTCAAGGAGTCGGTGCGTTCGTCTTCCGGCGCGCTGGAGATCCGCAGCGCAGCAACGCACAACCTCCAAGACGTGGACGTCGACATCCCACTCGGGGTGCTCTGCGTGGTCACGGGCGTCGCTGGCTCCGGCAAGAGTTCGCTGATCGACGGCTCGGTCTCCGGCCGCGACGGCGTGGTGGCGATCGACCAGGGCGCGATCCGCGGTTCGCGACGGAGCAACCCGGCGACGTACACCGGCCTTCTCGACCCGATCCGCAAGGCGTTCGCGAAGGCCAACGGGGTGAAACCGGCGCTGTTCAGTGCCAATTCCGAGGGCGCTTGCCCGACCTGCAACGGCGCGGGTGTGGTCTACACCGAGCTGGGCGTCATGGCCACCGTGGAATCCACCTGCGAGGAGTGCGAGGGAAAGCGGTTCCAGGCGTCGGTGCTGGAGTACAAGCTGGGCGCTCGGAACATCGCCGAAGTGCTCGCGATGTCGGTGACCGAGGCCGAGGAGTTCTTCGGCGCCGGCGAGGCGCGCACGCCAGCCGCGCACGCCATCCTCGGCCGGCTCGCCGACGTCGGGCTCGGCTACCTCAGCCTCGGCCAGCCGCTCACCACGCTGTCCGGCGGTGAGCGGCAACGGCTAAAGCTGGCCACCCAGATGGCCGAGAAGGGCAGCGTCTACGTCCTCGATGAGCCAACCACCGGCCTGCACCTCGCCGACGTCGAGCAGCTGCTCGGCCTGCTCGACCGGCTCGTCGACTCCGGCAAGTCAGTCATCGTCATCGCGCATCACCAAGCCGTCATGGCGCGCGCCGACTGGATCATCGACCTCGGCCCGGGCGCCGGCCACGACGGCGGCCGGATCGTCTTCGAGGGCACACCCGCCGAACTCGTCGCCGCCGGCTCCACCCTCACCGGTCAGCACCTCGCGGAGTATGTCGGCACCTGAGCCGGCCGCGCCCAGATACGTTGCGACGTGAGAACCGGCCTGTACACTTCTCTGTACAGGAGGAGCGTCATGAAGACCTTAAGCTACACAGAGTCCAGAGCGAAGTACGCGCAAGTGCTGGACTCTGTCGTGAACGACCATGAAGAGGTCGTGATCACCCGCGCAGGGCACGAGCCCGTCGTCATCGTCTCTCTGGCGGATTTCGAGTCCCTGCGAGAGACGGCGTATCTGATGAGATCGCCCACTAATGCACGACGACTTCTCGACGCGATGGAGCGACTCGAGGCTGGCGACGGCGAACCGCATGACCTCATTCACGCCGACTGAGGATGCTGCTCGTCTGGGATCAAAACGCGTGGGACGACTACCTATGGTGGCAGGTGCAAGACCGGAAGGTGCTCAGGCGAATCAACGTGCTGATCGCAGACATCATCCGCAATGGCAACGAGGGCATGGGGAAGCCGGAGCCTCTGAAACACGACTTCGCCGGATACTGGTCCCGTCGGATCACTGACGAGCACCGCCTCGTTTACAAGATCAGCGGCAACCAGGTACGGATCGCGGCTTGCCGCTATCACTACGGTCGCTGAGGGCGGGCCACGGCGATCACATCTCGGGGTTCGCCGCTCTTACCTTTCATGCCAGTTGTCCGATAAGAGACATTATGTCATTTTGCGGCAGGCGCTCGTTGTCCGGACCAGCCAGTACTCCCCCTTCTGGAGACCTCACTGCACACGCAGCCTGATCGAGACACTTCTCCTCTGCCATCCCACCGGTCAGTCGGCAACGTGAGCGAGCAGACCTTTCTTGAGATGTTCCGGGCTAGCCGGGGTTCATGGCCTGCACGATTTTGCCTATTGCTGAGTCGGCGCTCTGGCTGTCGTGGGTCCAAGCACGGTAAGGCTGGACAGGAGTGCGGCGGCTTCAGGGAGCTCGAACTGGAGGGAAAAGGGCGGAGGAGGCGGGCTCCGTGCGTGAGTTCATCGAAATCCACTCCGAAAGGCGTCATCGGCCTGTCGAGGTCGGGTCCTAGTGTCACAGCATGACCGACATCAGAGACCAGGTCGAGGAGTTCTTCGAGCGGTACGCGGCGGCGTTGTTGGCGCGGGACGCGGCAGCGGTGGCGCAGCTGTACGCGGTGCCGGGGTTGATCTTGTTTCCGGACACGTCCATTCCGGTGAGTAACCGCTCTCAGACCGAGCAGTTCTTTGCCTCTGCGTGGGAGCAGTACGAGGGCATCGACGCGGCCAGCAGGGAGATCGTGGTCATGGGTGAGGCGCCGAGCAGCGTTTGGGCGGATGTCACCTGGCGGTACGGCGGCGAGTCCGGCGAACGGTTCTGCTATCAGCTCATCGCCACACCGGCGGGCTACCAGATCGCGGTTCTTACGCCGATGGAGTTCATACCGTGACTGTTCTTGAGCTAGCGGGAGAACCTGCTCGGCTACCGGCCGAGGTCCAAGATCTGAGCAGGCGTGCGATGCGGCGCTGGACTGCGAACTGCTGCGAGTCGGCGTGCAGAACACGCCAACAGGTTCGGCGCTGCTGGATCTGGGTCAGCGGACAAGTCAACCTGCGGAGGAACTGACCGAGCTCCTCGCGGTCGGCGGGCCGCTTGCAGTGAGTGGTGTTTGGGGGTTCGCGGGACTTCGCATCTGGTGCCCGGTCTGACCTGCCGCTGTTGGCCGCTGCCCTCTCTCCCAGGACCGGCATCCATCGAGTACCGGCGGCGTTGACCCCACTCAGAAAGGCGGCCCCGCAATCAACGATTCCGAGCGGTCAGCGTGCTGTGAAGCGCGCGCTCTTCGACTTGGCTCAGGGCGTACACGTGGGACCAGATGAGCCCGATGACGATTGCGGAGGTCACATAGGAAAGAAGGAGACCACCCGGTAGAAGCTTGAGTTTCGCAAGCAAGCCTTCGACATTGCCCCAGGCAAGCCGCCGACCGTGACCAGGGTGGCTTAAGAACAACACCAGGCCCAGCGTCACCATCGGCACCCCGATCGCCATCAGAGCGTTGTCGTGTTGGTTCCCAGATTCACCGTGGGCCATCCAGTTGGCCCCTACGATGAAGCTGCCTTCCCGCACAGCACCTCGCACGCGGCGACGGAGGACTTCAGATGGCGCAGACGAGCCGCCGCGTGGTCTTGTTGGGAGTCGTCGGTGTTGGGCTCGCTGCGTGTTCGAAACCTTCCGCTCAGCCGAGCCCCCCGCCCACACCACCACCCAGGCCAAGTCCGATCCCCAGTGCGACGCCCAGTCCGTACCCGTCGGTCGACACGCGGCCGCGTTGGCCACTCACTGGCAAGCTGCTAACGGACGAGGACAAGGCGCGTCACGCCGCGGTTGCGGTCAAGGTGCCCGACAATCGCCGCGAGCATCCGCAGACCGGCATCGACAAGGCTGACATTGTCTTTGTTGAACTCGAGGGCTATCGGGACGTGTCGGGCTACAGCGGGACTCGGCTCGTTCCGGTCTTCCACTCCCGCATGGCAGACAGCGTCGCACCAGTGCGGTCCATTCGGCCGGTGGACATCCCGCTGCTCAGTCCGATCCACGCCCTGATCGGCAATACGGGCGCTTCGCCCTGGGTGGTCAACTACGTCAAGCACTATCGCGCCTATCTCAAAGGCCTGCTGTCGTACATGAACACCCTCCGCACCGGCTCGTACGGCATTGATCAATCCCGGGTATACACCCTCAACGGTCACAAGTACTACGACAAGGCGGTGGTCTGCCATCCGGCGACGCTCGCCCGGCAGACCAAACGATTCCGTTCGGGGCCGCCGCAGCCCTACTTCCCCTTCGCCTCGACCCGCGAAGAGGTCAGCGCCATCCAAGGCAAACGCGGCCGCTCAATAAGGATCCCCTACAAGGGCGACAGCTACTTCATGGGCTACGACTACGACAAGAAGAAGAAGCGCTATCTGCGCAGCCTGCCATGGGGTCCGCACCTGCTGGCCGATGGCAGTCGAGTGTCGACTGACAATGTGCTCATGATCAAGGCCAAGCAGCATTACGGCAAGATCTTCCGCGGAAGTGGCCATGACGGTATTGCTTCCTCGAGCGGTAGCGGGCCGAGGTCTTTCTTCGGACGGCGGCCGGTCGGTCCAGTAGTTCTCGCTACCAGCCAGGGTGCGTCCTTCTCGGCGCTGAGACTCACCGAAATCCGGGCTGACATGTAGAGAAACAATCGTCGGCTCCGACGTCCCTTGTGACAGATCACAAGTGGGGTGACAAGGAGAGCAAATAATGTCCGACGCAACCAGCGATGACGCGGTTGCTAGCCGCGTGCGTCAAGCAAAGAATTCGTCCGGAGAGCGAACTCGTATCGGATCCCGCACAAAGGAGAGGACCACGCGGCTGCTGCTCGGAGGTGGCGTCGTAGCTGGACCGCTCTTCGTCGTCGTGGCGGCTGCGCAGGTGATCATGCGAGAAGGTTTTGATCTTCGTCGTCATCCGCTCAGTTTGCTCAGCCTTGGCGAGCTTGGCTGGATCCAGATCATCAAATTCATCGCGTCCGGGCTGCTGTCGGTGGCGTTTGCGGTCGGAATGCGGAGGGTGTTTGCATCCCGGGCGAGCCGGAACGTGGGGTCCATTGCTCGTCGGTATTTTTGGCCTGGGTTTGATCATCGGCGGGGTCTTCGTCACCGATCCCGACCTTGGATTTCCGCCTGGTGTACCTCCGGCGAAGGACCCTAGCTGGCAGAGCATGGTGCACAACATCGGACCGGGCGTGGCATTCGATGCACTCCTACTCGCATGCTTGGTGCTCATGCGCCGCTTCATAGGGCTTCACCAGCGTTTCTGGATGGCGTACTGTGCGGCGACCGCTGTTGCCCTGCTGGTGCTGGGGTGGTGGCCGAGCACGGCTGGGATCAGCGTGCGCCTGGCTGTCGCCATTGTGGTTGCCTTCGGGTGGGTGACCGCATTGGCTGCTCGGCTGATTCGCGAGCGATCCGCGCGTTGAACTAGCTGATCATTAGGAGAATTCTGATGGATACAGTTCAGAAGACGTTGACGTCTAATGACGGAACGATGATCGCGTACGAGCAGTCCGGTACCGGGCCCGTGGTGATTCTGGTCGCTTCATCGTTGGCCGACAGGGCGATTTTGGCCGAGTTTTTTGAAGCCGAGGACAAGGCCGGCGACGAGACCTCGTCGCCACCAGGCAGAGAGGAGTCGGCGACGTGAAGTACTTGCTGTTGATCTATGGCAACAATCAGACCTGGGATTGGGACAAGTGGTCCAACGACGAACTTGATGTCGCGAACCGGGAAATGGACAAGATCATTGATGACATCCGCGAGACCGGAGAGCTGATCGATGGACACGGACTTGCCAATCCCGCACAAACGAAGACCATCTGGCTGCGAGACGGCGTACCTGTCGTCACCGACGGACCGTACGGGGAGGCGAAGGAGGTCCTGGCCGGCTACTTCTTGATCGACTGCGAGAGCGAAGATCAGGCGATCGAGGTTGCGCGGCGGATTCAGCTTGTGCCATCACCACCGTCACAGACCGGCATACCTGTGGAGGTCAGGCCAATCATGGATGAGGCTGGGCTGGAGATGTGAGCGAGACCGCCGACGTCGAGCACCTGCTACGAACGTCGACGCCACAGGTCCTTGGCGCGCTTGTCCGCCAGTACGGGCACTTCGACGCCTGCGAAGAGGCAGTGCAAGAAGCGCTACTTGCTGCCGCGGTTCAATGGCCCGCTGAGGGCGTACCGGCGAATCCGCGAGCGTGGTTGATCACTGTGGCTTCCCGCCGGTTGACAGACCAGCTCCGCAGCGACGAGTCGCGCAGACGGCGCGAGGCCGCCGCCGCACACATCCCTCCCGCGCAGCTGCTCTCCCCCGCAGCCGATGCCGATGATCAGCAAGCCGCAGACGACACCTTGACCCTGTTGTTTCTTTGCAGTCATCCGGAGCTGAGTTCTGCGTCCCAGGTGGCCCTAACCTTGCGAGCTGTCGGCGGCCTGACAACGGCTGAAATTGCGCACGCATTTCTGGTGCCCGAACACACGATGGCGCAGCGCATTAGCCGCGCCAAACAACGGATCAAGATCAGCGGCATTTCCGTTTCGCATACCTCCCAGGAGTGAGTTGGGCGATCGGCTCCGGGTAGTGCTCCGGGTCCTGTACCTCATCTTTAACCAGGGATATACCGCTACCTCGGGCACCGCGTTGCCGCGCGTTGACCTGACCGCAGAGGCGATCCGGCTAACTCGCCAACTCCAGCACCTGATGTCGGAGGATCCTGAAATTGCGGGTCTGCTTGCCCTCATGCTGCTTACCGATGCGCGGCGTCCGGCGCGTACCCGGTCTGACGGGAGCCTTGTGCCGTTGGCCGAGCAGGACCGCACGAAGTGGAATCAGCAGGCCATCGCCGAAGGCGTCGAACTCATTACCCAGACTTTGCCGCGAGGCCGGGTAGGGCCATATCAGCTGCGCCATCGCGGTTCTCCACGACGAGGCGACACAGGCTAAGGACACCGACTGGCCGCAGATACTCGCGCTGTACGAACTGATCGAGGAGATCGCACCCAGCCCGACAGTTACGCTCAATCGCGCCGTAGCCGTCGCGATGGTGCAGGGTACGCGCGCTGGGCTCGACCTGCTGGAAACTCTGGATTCCGATGATCGACTTGCTGGCCAGCACCGGCTGCACGCCGTCCGGGCACATCTTCTCGAGATGTCTGGCGATCTGTCCGGCGCTCGCGAGAGCTATCGGACCGCCGCTCGCCTTACGACAAGCCTGCCGGAATCGCGCTACCTCAACGAGCGGATCACCCGGCTAACAAGCCTCGACTAGCCCTCGGCAAGCTGCTTCTCATGAGCCAGTGGGCGCTCGACGTGCGGTGCGGTAAAGCTCGATCAGCTGTTGGGTGGTGGTGGCGTCCTGCGGCTCCTTGTCGTCGCGCCAGCGGCCGGTGAACCGGGGAAACCGCATCGACATCCCGGCATCATCCTTGAGCTGCCCCAGCCGGCCGTGTGGTTGGGCGACAGGGTGAGTTCAGCGCTCAGCACCTCCAGCACCAGGCCTGGCTCGAACCACAGATCGGCGGGACGCGGGAATCGACCCGGGCCGTCCGCTCAGTCCGGACCAGCGGCGCTAGCTTTGCCGGCAGCGCGGCCAGCTCGGCGTCGGAGAACCCTGTGCCACACCGGCCCACCGTCTGATAGAGCTCCAGGTCGGGGTCGTACGCTGCCAGCAGTACCGCGCCGTAGGTGCCTCGGCGCCGACCCCGCCCGGCGTACGCGCCGACAAAGACCGGTGAAATCCTGGCCATCGGCGTAGTGCAACTCGAAACAGAACAACCCGACCGGCACGTCCCGCGCGGCTTCGGCGATTCCATGCTTGCGGCGACGGAACATGACCTCCTGGAAGGGGCGCAGCTCGCCGGCAGCAGCGTCATACGCCACCACCTCCCCCTCCAGGATTGCCTCGCGTGGACCCAGGCCGGCCTGAAGCAGCTCGACCACGTCGGGGAACTGGCTGCTCATGCGCTCCTGCCGCCGGCATGCGGCTGCAAGCCCACCGCACCGCTTTGCCAATTCCCAACCGCAGGTTGCCCGTCACCAAACGCAGCAAATAGCGAGCTTCCAGCGGAGTGGCCAGCGCCAACAGGCCGGCCAGCAGGTCGAGTTGCGCCCTGCGAGCCCGTTCCTTCGGCGCTGGCGATCTAGTGCAGGGTGTCGACGACTGCAGCTACCTGCAGGCTTGGCTCCCGATCTCCCGCAGTCGCCGCCAACAACTGTTCGGCGGCCTGACCGAGGTCGCCGGCCTCCCGAACCGTCAGCAAGAAGCTCCGATCTCCCAACCGGACCCTAGTTGCGCAGCAATGCTTCGAAGGTGTGACGAGGCAGGGATCCCGGTCCGGCGCTGCCGTGGGGTACGTCGCGGAGGAACTCATTAACGCGTCCGTTGAGCTCTGCATCGGCGAATTCCTCAGATGGGTCAGTGAGCAGATTGTCGATGCGGTGGAAGGCCGCGGCTGCTTCCTTGTCACCCTGTGCTCGTAGGGCCATAAGGGCGGACATTTCGTCGCTCGGCTTGTTCATCGGGGCTCCGGCGACTCCGGCGCGAAGGCTCTGCACCATGGCCTCGTCGATCTGGACCTGTCGGGCGTAACGCGGCCCCAGGGTTTGGTTGGTCCAGGTCTCGAGTTCACAGACCAGCCGACGGTTGTCGCGGCCGATCAGGTCGGTTCGGTGGACCAGGGCCTGAGCTTGCCAGAAGCCCATGGCAATGCCCTGTCCCAAGGTCGCGTTGGTGTACAGGCTCGCGTCACCGAGCAGGACATAGCCCTCTACAACTGGGTCGTTGCCATCCATCAGGGAGCGCCGCCGGTTGGCAATTCCGCCGATCAGCCGCACCTCGGTGATCGGTGTGCCCGCCTCGAGCCATGGGCCGATGGTGGGAAGGCGCGCCATGACACGTTCAAACTTCGTTCCGTCACGCAGCGGCGTACGGTAAGGGTCGATCTTCGAAAGACCGCCGGCAAGGCAGAAGGTGCCGTTGTCTTCGCCCATTACGAGGAAGATGCCATACGGAGTCAGATCAATGTCAGGAAATGTCGTGCTTGGGAACTGCGATCCGAGCTTAAGCCGGTAGTGCCGGGCGAAATAGTAGAGGTCGCATGACTGGCGATGATCAACGGCCAGCCGACTGCCGAGTGCTTCCAGCCAGCGTGGGCTGGCCGACCGACGCCCACAACAGTCGATGACCAAGTCGGCGGCGACCCGGTTACCCCACCGTGTCCAGAGACCCACGACGCGCGGCACGCCAGTCCCACTGACTGAGTCCAGTCCGGCGGCCCGAACGCCTGAGCGGAACTGCACACCGGGATGCTCGCGAACGATTCGACGAAGTACGGCCTCGAACACAAGCCGCCGTGACATGGGGGAAACGTCGTGCTCAAATCCGGTGCCGAAGTCGTACCCGGCCTTTTCGATGCCGCAGTCCAGCAGCCTGTCGAGAACGTCCGGTGCCTCCTCGCGGAGAACCCGCCCCACCCGGCCGCGGAAGACGTGTCCATGCATACTTTGCGGTACGCCGGGCCGGTGCCAGCCGAAGAAGATCTCATCTGCGCTGTCGCTCACGGGATCCTTATCTGAATCGAGGAGCACAATTTGATGTCCGGAGCGAGCCAGCAGCAACGCAGTGAGCAGGCCTATCGGTCCCCCACCGACAACCGCGATATTAGCCAGGTCAATCCCCCCTTCTGGCGCATCCAGGCCAGTACGGCGGAGATACCCCGAGATCCTGGACGTTGACGAGATAATCCAGTAGGGACTACTTCTAGTCCAGAAGGGACTACATGTCAAGAGAACCCGGAAAGCTCACCACGACCTCATACGCGGTCCTTGGCCTCCTCGCGATCAAACCGTGGACGACTTACGAGCTCATTCAGCAGGTCGGCCGAGGCGTCGATCGGTTCTGGCCCCGTTCCCGCAGCAAGCTTTTCGAGGAACCGAAGAAGCTGGTCGCCCATGGCTTAGCCGAGGCTTCCCCAAGTCGTATCGGCAAGCGGCCGCGTACTCGATATGCGATCACACATGAAGGACGCCGGGCGCTGGCCGAGTGGCTGGCTGCTCAAAGTCAGCAGCCGCTGCTGGAGTCAGAGCACCTCTTGAAGGTGTTCTTCGCCGAACAGGGCGCAAAGGAGAACCTGCAGGGCACCATTGCCGCAATGCGCGACTGGGCCGAAGAAGACGCGGCCCTGCACGCTGGCATCGCCCGCAGCTATCTCGCCGGTATAGGGCAATTCCCTGAGCGCGCGGCGGTCGTCATTCTCACGGGCCGCTATCTCGCGGAACTGGCCGACATGACGCGTCGCTGGGCCGACTGGGCTAGCGATGTGGTTGAGAGCTGGCCCGAAGACCTCAGCGCCGCCGAACCGGACTGGGCCAGCTTTGCCGCTGTTGCCAGCCTCGCAGGTCCCCCGCTCCCTGAGGCGTCACCCCTATCAGGGTCAACTGCCAGTGACGCGCAACCTGAATAAAGCGGTTCTCCTACTTGCTCACGCCTTGCGAAACCGACCCTTGGAGCTGACGCTGGAAGATCAGATAGATGATCAACACCGGTACGACAGTGATCACTACGGCGGCAAAAAGCGCGCCGAAGTCCACTGAGTAGCCGGCCTGGGACGCGAAGGATGCCATCGCCTGGGTGAGCACGTAGTTGTCAGGATTGGTGTTCAACGCGATCGGCAGCAGGAACTGGTTCCATAGGCCCACAAAGTTCAAGATCGCGACAGTAGCCAGACCCGGCTTCGCCATGGGCAGCATGATCTGGAAAAAGGTCCGCCACTCCCCTGCCCCGTCCACCGCGGCCGCCTCGGCGATCGATTTTGACAGCGAGCGGAAGAAGGCATAGAGGAAGAACACCGTGAATGGGAAGGCGAACGCCGCGTAGGTCAAGATCAGCCCGGGCAGCGTGTTGAGTAGGCCGATTCCCCGCAGCACGAAGAACAACGGCACGATCGCCAGGAAGATCGGGAACGTCAGCCCGGCGAGCATGAGGTAGTACAGCAGCCGGCTGCCAGGAAAGGTAAAGCGAGCAAGCACATACGCCGACATCGAGCCGAACAACATCGTCAGAATCAGCGCACCGACGACGACGATCACCGAATTGACAAAAAAGCTTCCAATCCCCGCCGTTGTCCAGGCATTGACGTAGTTGTCGAAGCTCCAGCGCTGTGGTAGCGCAAACGGCGATGCGAAGATCTCCGAGCTGGTCTTGAACGAGGACATCAGGACCCAAATCAACGGCAGGATCACCAGGATGGACCAGATGATCAAGATCCCGTGGGAGAAGCCGGTGACCGCCTTGTCACCCGCCGTGCGGGGACCCTCACCGGCCTCGGCCGGCTCGAATGGCACTCGCTCCCCCGATGGAACGGGGGCGGCGCCGACCTGGGAGATCTGGGTCATTCGCCGACCTCACTCTTTCCGCCAAAAATCCGGTTCACGGCGAACACCAGACCCGCGTACGCCAGAGTGATGACTGCGAGCACGACGCCCATCGCGCAGGCATAGCCGAACTGCCCCCTGGCGAACGCAGTGGTGAAAAGCTGTTGTGCCATCACCAGGGTCGTGTTGTCCGGGCCGCCACCCGGTTCCAGAGCAGCCATGTAGACGAACGCATCAAGCGCGAGGATCCCAATGTAGATGAAGGCGGTTTGCACATTCTCGCGGATCAGCGGAATGGTGATCGAAACTGCGGTGCGGAAACGTCCCGCACCGTCGATCCGGGCGGCCTCGAAGACCTCGGCGGGGACGCCCTTAATGGCGGCGATGAACAACACCATGTAGAAGCCGACCAGACCCCAGATGATGACGAACATGACCGCCCATCGCGCCGTGCGCGGGTCACCCAACCAGGCAAACGAGGTGAACTGCTCCAGACCCAGGCGGGTGAGGATGCCATTCAGGAGTCCCGCGCTGGGGTCGTAAATCTGTGACCAGATAAGCCCAATCACGATGGCGGGGATGACGTAGGGAAAGAATGAGATCACTCGATAGAAGCTCGAGTTGCGCAAGCCCTTGATGTTGCCGCGGGTTGAGCCGCCGACCGTGACGAGAGTGGCGAAGAACATCGCCAAGCCCAGCGTCACGATCGGGACCACGATTGCCATCAGAATGTTGTTGCCCATGGCTTGCAGGAAGGTGCTGTCGGTAAACAGCTTCGCGTAGTTGGATAGCCCGATGAAGTTCATCGCGGGCGTGAAGCCGGTCCAGTCGGTCAACGAGAAGTAGGCCGCCTGCACAAACGGGGAGACCACGAACCCGATGTAGAACGCGACCGGGATAACCAAGAAGACCAGGAAGAAGCTGATCTTGTCGAATGTCAGGTTACGCCGGCGCCAGCGGGCAGACCCGATGCGCCGCAAGCCACCCGGCGGCGCGCTGACCCCGCTGGCGACTCCCCCGCTGGCTAAGGTCGTCACGACACTTGCACCTTCTTGATCGAATCATCCTTGGCGACCTTGTCGGTGATGTCCTGCAGACCCTTGGTGAGTTTGGCCACGTCTGAGTCGCCCGAGAGGAAGCTGTTCCAGACCACGAGCTGATCAGTGTTCATGCCATAAAGGTCCGCAGGATTCAGGACAGTCCAGGAGAAGATGTTCGACCCTGCCGCCTCGAGCAACTTGATCTGGGATTGCAATGCCGTCGACCCGAACCCGTCCGCAGGCACCGTGCCCTTGACGATGGTGGAGGCGAGCTTGGTCTTCGCGAAGTTCACCGCGGCATCCTTCGAGAGCATCGCGCGCAGAAATTCCTTGCCGCCGGCGACATTCTTGCCCTGCGACGGGACGATGTAACCCTCGCCAGCAGCTGAGTGCAGCGCCTCCCACGGGAGCTTGGAGTTACTCGTCACGGTGGGCTCAGGCGCACCAGTCATCTTGAAGCCGGACTTGGTCTGGTCCTTCATTTCGTTCTCGATCCAGCTGCCCGACGGATAGAGGATGAATTCCTCAGCGTCGCTCCACTGGGCCTGGGCGGCGGTGAACACGGTCCCCGACCCGCCCGGCTTCATATAGCCGGCATCGATGATCTTCTTCAGCCCGTTGAACACGTCTTGAATCGGAGGGAGCGACCAGCAGCCGGGTTTGAGATTATCCAGTGCCAGCCGTACCTCATCGCCTCCCTCCTTGATCGCCGAACCGATGGCCATCGTCTGGTAATAGGTCGCGGCTTCCTTGCCCCAACCGAGCAGATACTTGCCCTTGCCCTTGGCCTCCTCGCCGAGAGACAGCATCTCGTCATAGGTCTTGGGTACGGTCCAGCCGTTTTGCTCGAAGAGTGATGCCGAGTACCAGATCGCAAACACGCTGAGGGCGTAGTTCAACACAATGAACTTGCCGTCGAACGTTCCTGGCTCGGTGACGCCCTGGTAGAGCGTATCCTTGATCACCGTGCCTTCGTAGTTCTTGGCCTCAATGACGTCGTTCAGCTCGGCCAGCTGGTCGCGGATCGTGTTGACGCCGATCAGGCCGGCCCCGCTGTTGTCGATAACGTCCGGCGGGTTGCCCGCGACGAATCGGGGCTGCAGGGTCTGGGCGACCTTCGTGGTTGGCGACACCTTCACCGTCACACCCTGCTGCTTCGCCTCGACCTGCTTGCCGGCGAACTCCGCGTAGTCGATGCCGTAACCACCCTTGAAGATGACGGCGTCAACTGTCGAGCCGGACTGCACTCCGAAGGGGTTGGTGTCGCTTACCTGACCCGCCGGCGCCGAGCTCGACGAGGTGCTGCTGCCGGTACCCGAAGTGGCGCAGGCCGCGAGCGACCCGGTTGCTGCCAAAGCTGCCGCGGCAAGTGAGCCGCGAAGGAAATCGCGTCGCCCAAGCGGCTTGGCGTAGATGCCCATGTGATGTCCCTTTCCGATCGATCCCTGTTGGTTTTGGTGAGTTCCTTACTGTGAATGCTCTGACGATGTAGTCCATTACGACGTTCGCCGCGCCGTCCGACTCACGTGATACGCCGGATCCGACCCGCATACTTCTTTTCAAGCGCATGGTTGTGTTCGTCCCCACCGGGAATATTGGCCGAGAGGTAGAGCGGAGGCTCTCGGCCGGCGCCGTTCATCCGCTCGGTCACCCCAATGGTCAGCAACTGCGCGATGAACGCGCTCGTGATGGACGAGACCGAGCCAACGGCAACGCCTCCCGACAAGGCGAGAGTCGCGTCGCCGTACGGAGCCAAGTTATCGATTACGACGTCGGCGACCTCAGATAGCCGCAGTCCGCTGGGATGCTTTGGTCGTACGCGCGCGGTGTGCTGGAGTGAGGTCACCGCTATGACGTCATGGCCCTTCTCTTTGGCTATCAGTGCCATGCCCACTACCGAGCCGTTGACGCCGGAGTTGGACGCGATGATAAAGACGTCCCCGGAGTGGATCCGCGAGATGTCCCACAACTGCGAGACAACGTCAGGATTGCGCTCGAGGCTGGATCCGGTAAGCGTGTCCGGCGGCAGGCTGCCGTGCAGCACGAGATCACGGAGGGCAATCTTGTTGGTCGGTATAAGGCCGCCGGCTCGGCCAGCAATCTCCATCGCAAACGCCTCCGAATGGCCGGTTCCAAAGGCCTGAATTACCGCACCGTCCTCGAGCGCCTGCGTCATTAGAGCGACCGCTGCATCCAGCCCTCCGTCGGCGGCCAGCGTGGCGAGACGCTCAAGTCTCTGGCTCACCTCGTTCGCGAAGTCGTTCACTATCGGGGCAATGGTGCTCTGCGTCACCGGTCGGCCTCCTCTCGCTCGGCGGCGCTGCTTCCGTCGCGCAGTCCGGCAACCACGCCCAATCCTTCGGACACGGCTGCAGCCCGAGGTGGTGTGCGACGGGGTCGGCGGTGCGATGAGACGGCAAGGGCGGACGCAGCCAGCTTGGCGCTCGACCGATCGAAGTTCTCCTGGGCAACGAGGAGGTAGAGCAGGTCGAGCACGAGGAGCTGACCGTGCTTGGCCGACAGGTCGTCGGGTTGCCGGAACTGGTCATAGATCGAGGTCACAATCTTGCGATCAGCAAGTTCGGCTAGCGGCGATGTGGGGTCGTTGGTAATAGCCACCGTGAACGCGCCGGCACGACCGGCCTCGGCCAGCATCTCGATCGTCTCGTCCGTTCGACCAGTGGTGGAAATGCCGATCGCTACCGTGTCGGAGTCCTGGATGGCTGCACTCGTCAGGCCGCTGTGGACCTCCGACCAGGCGTAGGCCGGAACCCCAATGCGGTAAAGCCGGCCCTGCAGCTCATCGGCAAGCATCGCGCTGCCGACCACGCCGTAGATATCGACATGCGAGCTCAGCGCGATCCGCCGCGAGACCTCCGTTATGACGGCAAGATCCATGGCCGATGTCGCCTCTCGCAACGCCTTCGTATGGCTGCCGATCAACATGCGCAGCACATCCTCCGGGGAGTCGTCTGGACCGAACTCCCCTCCGATCTCCGCAGCCCATGAATCGAGTGAGGTGCTGCGGCCAACATCGGTCGCAATGCCGACTCGAAGCTCGACGTAGCCGGGATAGCCGATGGTCCGGCAAAAACGAGTGACTGTGGCGGGCGAAGCTCCGGCCTGCTCGGCCAGCTCGCCAATGGACAAGGTCAGCGGCGCCTGCGGGTGCTTTAGCAGGTACCCGGCAACGCGCGCCACTGCGGACGGCATCTCAGGCAACAGGGACCGAATGCGGTCTTGCACTGCGGGGTTCTGCTCGCGTGTGCGAGCAGCTCGCGCCGGCGTGAGAATCACTATCACCCTAATTCAAAGATCCTGAAATTCGCTCTTACACTAGTGTCTGGCTCTCTTACGCACAACCGACGAAACCAAACTGAGACCCGGATCGCGGCCCCGACGGTGCTGAGGAGGAGTGAGCAGACGCGCTTTATCGTCTGCGAGCGACGACGAAGTAGGTGGGCTTGACGGCGCGATCCGTGTCGCCGCGATCTTCGCTTGGACGCCGAGCGAAGCGAGAGGAGCAATCAGATATTGCAATGTATTTGGCCGTCGATGCCGGTGGCACCAGCACCCGTGCGGTCGTCCTCGACACTTCTGGGCGCGCGTACGGGTACGGCCGCGCCAGTGGCGGAAATCCCACAGCGAGAGGCATCGACCAGGCAGTGAACGGCATAGGGTCTGCGGCCGAGCAGGCCGTGGCGGGCTTGTCTGGCTCAGATCGACCGGCGTTGGCGCTGATCGCGATGGCCGGTGAAAAAACCGGCGCCTTCAGAGATCAAGTCTCGGCACGGCTCAGTGCGGTGGGTATCCGGAGAGTGGCCCTCGGCCACGACCTCCTCGGCATCTTCCACTCTGGCACTCCTGCGCTGAATGGGTACGCCCTCATTGCAGGAACCGGGACTGTGGCGGCCAGGATCCGCGGAGGTCAGCTGGACCGGGTGGCGGGTGGCCGAGGCTGGCTTTTGGGTGATGCTGGCGGCGGCTTCTGGATCGGACATGCTGTGGCCCGGGCAGTAGTGGCGGCCCTCGACGGCCAGGGGCCGAGCACGGCGCTCACGGATCTCGTTCTCGAGGCTATGGGGATTGCTGCCCATACGGACAACTTCGCCGGACGTGCAGAGGCGCTGCGGCAACTGGTCTCGGCGTTGTACGCCCGGCCGCCCATCGCCTTGGCGGAGTTCGTGCCACTCGCCTTCGCGGCTCACGATGATCATGTGGCTCGACCCATCCTCGTCAGAGCGTCAGCCGCCCTCGCGGACTTGGTTTCTGCCGTCCGGGCACCGGATCTGCCAGGCCCGACTGTGGTAGGCGGCAGCGTCGTCGTCCGCGGCATGCTGACTGCGCCACGGAGCCTTCAGACGGCGCTCGTTCCACCAGCTGGCGGCGATGCCGTAATTCCGGTTACCGATGGCCTGGTAGGTGCGGCAGTGCTCGTCCTGCGGCATGTAGGGCACGAGGTTGACGAAGCCCTGTTCGATACGATCCACGTGGAAGTCGAGCGGGCCAGCACGGCCAGTGCCTAGGACGGCTCAGCCGCCAGCCAGTTCAGGAGCACACGACCCATCAGACGCGATGCACCGAATGTGGCCACGTCGGCGTACCGCCGGTCGGCTGAGGGCCAACCCATGTCGACGACTAATACATCACCATGTTGGGAGCGCAGCCGGTCAACAGCTTCTCTCGCAAACTGATGCTGGTGGAGGTCGCGCCCGACGACGAGTACAGGTTGTCCGGGCTGAAGGCTCGGCAGCGCCCATTGCTCAGGGGTGATCACAGATATCCGCTGTGGCGCGAAGACATCCGCGGCGAATGGCCCCCATGGTGTGGTGCCTACCGCGATATTGGGATCCGCCTCAAGCCGTACGACGGCGTAATGTCCCCCGGCCCTTGCTCGCCACTGCGATGCTCCAGGTTGGATATCCAAGGCGTGAACCAGCTCGGCCTCGCCCCTGAGCCAACCCGGCGCCACACGAGGAGGCTCCCCCGCTGCCTGCCGCGCTGCTTTCAGATCCTCCGCGAGCCCTTGCGTGCGGTTCCTTGCTTCCTGTACCCGGTTGGAGCTGAGCTGGCCTTCGGTGACGGCGCTGCTCACTGCCCGCTCGATGGCGGTGAGTTGATCATCGGTGTTCTCGGTCCCTAAGCAGAGCAGATCGCAGCCAGCTTGCAATGCCACAACAGCCGCCCCCGCCATGCCAAGCGAGCCCGAGGCACCGGCCATGTCCAAGGCGTCGCTTACGACGGCCCCGGAAAAGCCCAGCTCATCCCGTAACAGATCGTTCAGGACAACTCGACTCATTGTCGCGGGATGGTCCGAATCCAGCTGCGGTAGCAGGATGTGGGAAGTCATGATCACCCGGCATCCTTCTTCAATAACGGCAGCGAAGGGCACAAGCTCACGCCGCCGCAGCTCATCGAGAGAGCGGTTGACTCCGGGAAGTGAGACGTGTGAGTCCTGTGCTGTGTCGCCATGGCCTGGGAAGTGCTTCGCGGTTGCCGCGATGCCGGTGGACTGAAGACCGGCGACCGAGGCGCGGCTGTGCCGAGCTACCAGTTCGGCATCGCTACCAAAACTTCGAATCCCGATCACTGGGTTATCGGACCGGGAATTGACATCCACGCAGGGAGCGAAGTTGACGGTGCAGCCGGCCTGCCGTAGCGACCAGCCGACTGCGGCCGCGGTCTGGTAGGTGGTGTCTAGGTCGTCAAGCCGGCCCAGCACGGCGTTGCCAGGGAACGGTGCACCCGTGGCCGCGAAGAGCCGCGTCACGTCACCTCCCTCCTCGTCCATGGCGATGATCGCGTACGGGTTCGCGGCCATGATTGCCTCGGTCAGATTTCGCAGCTGTTCGGGCGAGGAGATGTTTTGCGCGAAGAGGCATACACCGCCCAGACCTGCGCGGAGCCGGTCTCGCAACCACATGGGCAATTCCGTTCCCGCAAAGCCCGGCAGCAGCGTGGTCAGCACGCTAGAACCCCTGCCAGCTCGGTTTTCCTTGATAGGTCTCGATGTAGTACGAAGCGAGCTGAAGACGTGAAGCGGCAGCCGTGTCCAGCAGCACGGTCACGTGGGGGTGTAGCTGCAGCGCTGTGGCTGGCCACATCGCCGACACGGATCCTTCCACGAGCTGATGGACGGCCTCGGCCTTTCCTCGCCCTGAGGCCACGAGCACGAGGTGGCGAGCCTCGATAATCGTGCCGATGCCTTGGGTCAGGCAGTGCTGCGGGACGGCCTCTACGTTTCCGCCGAAGAATCGAGCGTTGTCCCTGCGAGTCTGGCTGGTCAATGTCTTGATCCGGGTACGGGAGGCGAGCGAGGAGCCGGGTTCGTTGAATGCGATATGCCCATCGGTGCCAATTCCAAGGATCTGGACGTCTATACCCCCGGCGTCCGCTATGGCTCGTTCGTACGCCTCGCAGGCGCCTACCAGGTCGGCGGCCAGCCCGTCCGGGCCATACACATGAGTCGGATCGATATCGACCTTGTCGACGAACTCATCTCGGATGACATTCCGGTACCGCTGCGGATGGTCGGCCGGCAGCCCGACGTACTCGTCAAGCATGAACGCCCGCGCTTTCGCTAGTGACAAGGAACCTTGCGCGACGCGACGGCCGAGTTCGTCGTAGATGATCAGTGGACTTGATCCGGTTGCGACGCCCAGCACAGCCTCGGGCCGGCGCCGCAGCAGTTCGGAGATGGCATCGGCGGCCAACTTCCCCGCTTCGTCCGGCGT
>Ga0307411_10000126_pt1 | contig 24009 bp, 23 predicted proteins | sample DK1Ometagenome_2_FD_203712 | JGI IMG/M metagenome (GOLD analysis project Ga0307411, IMG submission 203712) | Maize rhizosphere microbial communities from greenhouse at UC Davis, California, United States - DK15-O-1 | ecosystem: Host-associated > Plants > Roots > Rhizosphere > Soil | place: USA...
CGTACGCGTGCGTCGGCTTGAACTTGAAGAGGCGCTGGCGCCCCACCATGACCGCGTGGCTGATGAGCGTCACGGCGAGGATCCGCGCCGTCACGTCGACGTCCACCGGGCGGAACTCCCCGGTCTCGACTCCGCGCTCGATCAGCGCCGTGACCAGCCGGTGCGAGCGCGCGATCACTTCCTGGGCGTAGAACTGTGCCAGGTCGGGAAAGCGGTGGAGCTCGCCGTGCACGAGGCCGTACACCGTCTGGAACTGGGGCGTGATGAGATAGGCCCACCACTGGCGCATGTAGGTGCGCATCTGCTCGGCGGCCGTGCCGGTGAGCGCCTTGAACGCGAGCTCGGCCTCCTCGAGCCGGGCGATCACCGTGCGGCGGATCATCTCGCGGAAGAGCTCTTCCTTGTTCGGGAAGTAGAGGTAGATCGTGCCCTTGGCGACACCGGCGCGGCGGGCGATGTCGTCGAGGCGGGCGCCGGCGAGGCCGTGCTCGCCGAACTCCTCGAAGGCGGCCTCGAGGATCTGCTGCGGCCGCTCCTCGGGGAGGCGGCGCCATTTCGGGTCTTTGGTGGTGCGGGCTTGGGCCATGGGGAAACGGACGCAGTAACCGACCAGTCAGTCATGTATGCAGGCTGGAAAAGCCGCGCAATCGGCGCGGCCCAGTTCATGACTGACCGGTCAGTAAGCTACTGGGGGCCGAGGTTCTGTCAAGGGCGCCGACGGCCATCGCTGCGGCCACGGCGGGGCGCCCCGACTACGCCCGGCGACCAGTCGGTCCGAGTGGCGCCGATTCGGTGATGGGCCGAGTCGGCCGTGGCGCCACGTTGGTGGTCGGGGCCCCGCGCCCCCTACCGGCCCGCCGCCATCACTTCGTCGCTTCCGCCTTCGCCCCCTCACCGTGCGCGGCGAAGCGGCCGTTGGTCCAGTGGACCACGCTGAAGAGCACGGCGAAGATGAAGATCGCCCCGCCGATCAAGCCGATGAAGGCCGGCGCGCGGTCGCCGCGGACGGAGTGGTGGGCCTCGTGGGTGACGGCGTGGCCGCCGTGGTGAGCATCGTGCTGGGTCGCCATGGTGTGCTCCCGAATCGCTGTCTCGTCCGTCTCTCGTGCGAGTGCCGCGCCCGCGACGTTAGGCCACGCGGACCGTGGTCATGGTGTCGTTCGCCTTGATCTGCTTCATGACGTCGAGTCCCTCGGTCACCTTGCCGAAGACGGTGTGGACGCCGTTGAGGTGCCGGGTGTTCTGCTCGCTCAGCACCATGAAGAACTGGCTGCCGCCGGTGTTCGGGCCGGCGTGCGCCATCGACAGCGTGCCCACCTCGTGCTTGTGCGGGTTCCCCTTGATCTCGTCCGGGATGGTGTAGCCCGGCCCGCCGCTGCCGATCCGTCGGTCGCCCGCCGGCAGGTCGCGCGACTGCGGGTCGCCGCCCTGGACGACGAAGTCGGGGATCACGCGGTGGAACTTGACGCCGTCGTAGAAGCCGGCATTGGCGAGCTTCTCGAAGTTGGCGACCGTGCCCGGCGCCTCCTTCTCGAACAGCTCGGCCTTGATGGTGCCCTTGTTGGTCTCGAACGTCGCGATCTTCGCCACGGTTGCCTCGCGCTGGGTCCGCGTGAAAGGTAGCGGGGCGGCGGGGCGGGGGAAGGCGGGGCGGGATGACGGTGGGGCGGGACGACGGGAAGCGCGGCTGTGCCGCGCACGCGTTACATTCGGTCGCGACGCAGCCCTGACCTGCTCCCGACTCTCACCCCCAGAGGCCCCGTGACCATCGGCTCGACGACAGACCTGACGGGCATGCGCGCCGTGGGCCGGCTCGTGGCGGAGACCCTCGCCGTCATGCGAGCAGCCGTGCGCCCCGGGATCACCACCGGAGAGCTCGACACCGCGGCCGAAGACTTCGCCCGGCCGCGCGGCGCGCGCTCGGCGCCGCAGCTCGCGTACGACTTCCCCGGGTTCACCTGCATCAGCGTCAACGACGAGATCGTCCACGGCATCCCGGGCCCGCGACGCATCCGGGCCGGCGACGTCGTCAAGCTTGACGTCACCCTCGAGCTCGAGGGCTACATGGCGGATTCTGCGGTGACCGTGCTGGTGCCGCCCGTGTCCCTCGAGGCGCGCCGCCTCCAGCGGTGCGCCCGCGCCGCCCTCAACCGCGCCCTCGCCGCCGCGCACGCCGGCGCGCAGCTCAACGGCATTGGCCGCGCGGTGGAGGCGGAGGTCCGCCGGTCCGGGTTCGCGGTCGTGCGCGAGCTCACGGGACACGGCATCGGCCGGCGCATCCACGAGGAGCCCTCGGTCCCGAACTACCCGGACCCGCGCACCCAACGCGTGCTCACCGACGGGCTGGTGCTGGCGGTGGAGCCGATGGTCACGGCCGCCCCTGCCCGCGCCGTCGAGGAGCCGGACGGGTGGACGCTGCGCACCCACAACCGGGCGCTCGCCGTGCACCACGAGCACACCATCGTAGTCCGCCACGGCGCGCCGCTGGTGCTCACGGCCGCGTGAGGCGTTCGCGAACCACCCGTGTACGTCCTGGTGTGGGAGTTTCGCGTACGGCCGGGCGCTGAAGCCGCCTTCGAGCAGCTCTACGGCCCAGCGGGCGGCTGGGTGGCGCTCTTCGCGACTGCGCCCGGCTATCGAGGCACGGAGCTGCTGCGGGCCGAAGGCGCGCCGCGCCGCTATCTGACCATCGACCGCTGGGAGTCGCGCCACGCGTACGAGGCCTTTCGGCGGGACGCCCCGGCGCGCTACCAGGAGCTCGACGCCGTCGGCGAGGGGCTCACCGAGGCGGAGGCGCTCCTCGGCGAGTTCACGGCGCGCGGGCCGTGACCGGCGTCCCCGCTCAGCGATCGGACCGCTGCGGCGGCGTCGACGGGGACTCGAACCGCTGGAGCGCCAGAGTGAAGGCCGCGCCCGCCCCGGGGGTGCTCTCGACGGTCACGTCGCCGCCCATCGCCCGGGCCAGGTCGCGGCTGATCGCGAGTCCGAGCCCCGTGCCCTGGTGCGCGCTCTTGAGCGAGCGGCCGAGCTGCACGAAGGGCTCGAAGATCGCGTCCACCTTGTCGGGCGGGATGCCCGGTCCCGTATCCCGGACTGAGATGAACACGCGCTCGCCCGAAGCGCCGCAGGCGACCACCACGCGGCCACCCGCGGGCGTGAACTTGACGGCGTTCGAGAGCAGATTGAGGGTGACCTGTTCCGCCTTGGTACGATCCGCCCACGCTTCCATCCCCTCGGGGCAGGACCCGCGCTCCAGGCTGAGCCCCTTCGCGGCCGCTTGCGGCGCGACCATCGCGAGCACCGACTCGACGATGTCGTGCACCGGCACTGGCGCCATGTCGTACGCCACCTGCCCCGCCTCGATCCGGCTGTAGTTCAGTAGGTCGTTGATGATGCCGAGCAGGTGCTGCTGGCTACCGCGAATGCGCGACAAGTACTCGCGCTGCTGAGCGGTGACCGGACCGCCGACGCCGAGCTCCATCAGCTCGGCGTAGCCGCCGACGGCGTTGAGCGGCGTGCGTAGCTCGTGGCTCATCGCCGCCAGGAATTCGGCCTTGGCGCGGTTGGCCGCCTCCGCCTCCGCCAACCGCCGCGTATCGGCCAGGGAGCGCTCGTGCGCTGCCCGGCGCTCGGTGAGGTCGCGCGTCACCTTGGCGAAACCGACTAATTGGCCGTCCTCACTGCGGAGGGCCGTGATGATCACGTTGGCCCAGAAGCGCGTCCCATCCTTTCGGAGGCGCCACCCTTCATCCTCGAGCCGCCCCTCGCGAGTGGCGACCTCGAGCTCCCAGGGTGGCTTGCCGCGCGCGAGGTCCTCCGGGGGGTAGAAGATCGAGAAGTGCTTGCCGAGGATCTCGTCGACGGTGTAGCCCTTCAGGCGCTCGGCGCCGATGTTCCAGCTGATGATGTAGCCCGCGGGATCGAGCGCGAAGATGGCGTAGTCCTGGACGCTCTCGACCAGGAGCCGGTGCAGGCCTTCGCCCTCGGCGCGGACACCCCGGGCGCCGCCGGACCGGAGATAGTCGGCCCCCTCCCGTAAGTTCGGAGTCCGGAGCTCGCCCGTCCCGGCTGGCCGGCGGGCGGACCCCTTGGGATTGTCCCCGGGAGGCATGGTCACGCCCGGGTCCCTCCGGACCGTGGTGACGCACGGCGAGGCACGCGGCGAGCCGGGGCTCTGTCGCGCGTGGGTCTACACGTCAGAGGCCTGAGGCACCTCGGGCGCATTCGTCGCATCACGGGCGTGAAGCGCGCGATTTGCGTGCCGCACCGTCCGATAGGAGGAGGTTATGTCCGGGAAAACCCTACGCGGGTGATTCGCCGAATGGAAGGCACTCATCACGATCGGGGAACGCGCGTCGGCACATTCGCCGGGAAGGTCGCGCTGGTCACCGGCGGCAGCTCCGGCATCGGCCGCGCCGCGGCGTTGGCGTTCGCCCGCGAGGGCGCGCAGGTTGTCATCGCCGCTCGCGGCGCGGACCGCGGGCACGCGGTGGTCCGAGAGATCGAGGCGGCAGGCGGTACCGCCCGGTTCGTCGCCTGTGACGTCGGCAACGCCGCCGACGTCGCCGGGCTCGTCGAGGGCACCGTGGAGGCCTACGGGCGCCTCGACTGCGCCCTCAACAACGCGGCGACGACCGACGGCGTCTTCAAGCTCACGGCCGACTTCAGCGAAGAGGAGTTCGACCGCGCGATGGCGGCGAACCTCAAGGGTGTGTGGCTCTGCCTCCGACACGAGATCAGGCAGATGCTTGCCCAGCAGCCGGCTGGCGGCGCCATCGTCAACACCTCGTCGCTCAACGGCCTGGGCGGGGCGCCGCAGGGCGCACTATACTCGGCGGCCAAGGCCGGCGTGCTGGCGCTGACCAAGTCGGCGGCCCAGGAGTACGCCGCGCACGGCATTCGGGTGAACGCCCTCGTAGCGGGCGCGTTCCGGACCCCAATGCTCGAGGGCGTGTTCGAGCACGCCTCGGGCGGCGACCCGGCCGCCGCCAAGGCGGTGGAGGCTCGCTACATCGGCATGATCCCGCTCGGCCGGCTCGGACGCCCCGATGAGGCGGCGTCGGCGGCCGTGTGGCTCTGCTCGGACGCGGCGTCCTACGTCACCGGTCACTCGATGATCGTAGATGGTGGCGTGTCCGCGTTCGTGCGGTGACCACCCTGCCGGCCTGACTCCGATCCGCGCATGCCACACGTCGTACTGCTCGGCGATTCGATCTTCGACAACGCGGCCTACGTCCCGGGTGGCCCGGACGTCGTCACGCACCTGGCCGGTCTGCTCCCCGCGACCTGGCAGGCGACGCTCGCGGCCGTCGACGGTGCCGTCATCGCCGACGTGCCCCGCCAGCTCGCGCGCGTGCCCGCCGACGCGACGCACCTGGTGGTAAGCGCCGGCGGGAACGACGCGCTCGGGCACGCGGGCCTCCTCGACCGCCGGGCCGGCTCGAGCGCGCAGGTGCTGGGCTGGCTGGCGGACGCCGTGGACGGCTTCGAGACCCGCTACCGGCAGATGCTCGACCGCCTCCTCCGGCTCGGACGGCCCGTCACGGTCTGCACCGTGTACAACGGCAACCTCGGGCCGCCGGCGCAGCGACTCGCCACCACCGCGCTGGCGGTGTTCAACGACGCCATCCTCCGCCTCGCCACCGAGCACCGGCTTCCGGTGATCGAGCTGCGCCTCGTGTGCACGGAGCCCAGGGACTACGCCAACCCCATCGAGCCCTCGGTGCAGGGCGGGGCGAAGATCGCCCGGGCGATCGCCAGGGCGCTCGGCGCTGCCGAATGAAGCGGCGCCGGCCGACGCCGGCGCCCGCCACCTTCAACCTCCCGACCAGCCTATGCCGACCGACCTGTCGCTGCAGGACGAGTACGAGCTCCGGCGTCTCGCCGACTTTCTGTTCATCACGACGGACCTGAAGGACTGGGCCGGCGCACGCGCGCTGTTCGTCGACGGCGAGATCGAGGTCGACATGAGCTCTCTCGTCGGCGGTGGGCTGGTGCGAATGACCGCGGACGATCTGTTCGCGGGCTTTCGCGTCGGGCTCCACGCGCGGAAGGCCAGTCATCACATGGCCACCAACTACCGAATCACCGCCGAGGGCGACCGCGCCGAGCTGTGGGCGCACGGGTACGCGTGGAATCATCTGCCCGGCGCGACCGGCGGATCGGAGCTGTGGGAGACCTGGGGCAACTACCGGCTCACCTGCCGCCGCACGCCGGGCGGGTGGCGGCTCGACGGGTTCCACTACTACGCGAAGCTGAACCGAGGCAACGAGGCGGTGCGCTCCCACACGGCCTGACGGCGGCGGGCGCAGGGATCGCACGGCGGGGTGGCTGGACAGTCGAGCAGCCGCCGCCCAGCTTAGCGCTACGCGACCGACCGCGGTCGTGGGCCTGGCGTCGACGCGGGCGACTCCGCCAGAGCGAGTCCGCCAGAGCGAGTCCGCCAGAGCGAGTCCGCTGACCTGACCAAGAGGGTGCGATGACCTGGGGAGAGCGCGCGGTGCAGGTGTGGCAGGTGTTGCTGAGCGCCGCTGACCAGCGCCAGACTCTCACCTACGGCCGGCTCGCCGAGCGAATCGGACTCGGCCCGAACCTGCTCGCCCAGCCGCTGGGAATGGTGGCACGGTACTGCGTGATGCGGCGGCTGCCGCCGCTCACGGTGCTCGTCGTGCAGGCGGACGTGGGGCGTCCGGCGGAAGGCTTCACCTGGGCGAGCGACATCGACTTCGCCCGCGAGGCGGTCTATCGGCAGGAGTGGTATGCACTCAAGCCGCCGTCGGCGAACGACTTCACGTTGATCGAGCAGATGAGCACGGACCAGCCGGTGGGCTGAGCCGATCGGTTACCGCGCGCCCCACCACCAACGCAGCGACGGGGGCGACTCCGTTACCGAGCCGCCCCCGCTGGGTCATCACGCTTGTCCCTGATCGCTGCGCGAGCTTCCCCGTTAGCGCCAGCCGCCGGTTCGCCGCCCCGCGTACGTTTGCCCACCACCCCAGGGCCGGCCGGCGATCCCGCCGAGGACCCCGCCCGCCGCGGCGCCGATCACAGCGCTCTTGACGTCGCGTCCCACGATGGTACCGAGGACCGCACCCACTGCCGCACCCGTCACCACGCTGCGGGTGTTGATGCGCTCAGTCGCGGGTTGGGGCCGCGGAGTCGGCCGCTCGGGCGTACCGGGCGTACCGGGCGTACCCTGCTCGGGCGAGACCTGCCCGGTCGCGCTCTGATCGGCGGCGCCCTGTTCCGGCGCCACGTCCTCCGGCGGCGACTGCCGGGCGCTCACCCGCTCCGTTCCCTCGGACGCCGCCGCGGCGGGCGCCGAGACCACAGAGGGGCGCTCGGCCGCGTCATCAACCGCGGCCGCGGGCACGCCGGCGGTCTGCGGCGTCGCGCGGGTCTCCGCGGCTGGCGCCGTCTTCGCGGCGCCAGCCACCGACCCATGCGAGGCAACCGCGACCGTCTGATTCGCCCGCATCGGCTGCGACGAATTGCGCGCGGCCGCGGCGCGGGCTACGCGGCGTGGGGCGGTCGCGGCGCGCGCCGGCGTGCTCTGACCGGCTGCGGCGTAGGCCGAAAGAGCCCGGAGTCGGTCGCTGGCAACTGCAGAGTCCGCCGCGTCGGGCGCGAGCGCGAGGTAGCGGCAGTACTCCGTCACCGCGGCGTTCACGTCGCGCAGCCCCTCGCTGGCGCGGGCAAGCCGGTAGGCGATCCCTGCGTTCGTCGGATCGAGCTGGGCGGCTCGGCGCAGGGCGTCGCGAGCGCGACGAGCATCGCGGGCGACCTCCGCCTCGTTGGCGAATTGGAGCTGCAGGTCCGCCCGAGCCTGCTGCGCGACAGTGGCGGGCACCACGTGCGCCGACACCGGCGGGCACGTCGTGGCAGTGGGCGTGGAGGGGCCACGACGGTCAGCCGTCGCGATCGAGCTCGACCGCAGACGTGCCTCGAGCACCGCGTCCTTGTCCAGGGCCTCATTCGAGGGTGACGTGTCACCCTTGGCGCACCCTGCGGCAAGAACAGCGGCGGACAGAAGGATCAGTCTGCTTCGGTAGATCTGCGTCATCGCGGCTCCCGGCCTGAGTATCACTGCAGTGGTCGGTGTCGGTCACGCGTTCGGTCCTGATTGCCCCCGGGCGAGGACGTCGCGCGAAACCGGACCCCTTAGGGCAGGGCCTATACCACATGTTCACCCCCTGAATTCGGGGTTAATTCAGGGGCATGTCCTCGTGCGGGACAGGGGGCGTCGCCGGGCGTAGAGCTCGACCGTGAGCGGCGGTGAGCCATTTTGTATGTTGGAATAAACAAAGGAGTTGCAGGGCGCTCTCCGCCCTCTGGTGTAAACGAGTGTTTGACCGCGATTCTCGCGTTAAAGACAGTGGTTTCCAACGGCTCGGCGACCGCGCTGTCTTTGCCCCTATCCGGGCCGATTGGCGAGCGCGGCCGGAGCATGCTGGTAGCGTGCTCGAGTAGAACTTGCGCGCGGGAAGCTCCGCGGAAGGCAACGCGAGTTCCCCGGCGCCTGGACCTCGCGAAGGGTGGCCGGGTACGGGGCGGGGCTCGCATTCTCGTGCTCCCCTACGCCAGCCGGCGTGGCGCGCCGCCGCGCTCGCTTGGGCAGTTGGACGCGCCTAAGTTCCGACCCGGCTGCTACGGCACGAGCCCGGGCGCGACCTCGGCCGCAGCGCGCCCGGCGCGCGCCGACGCGCGCCCTTACCGACCGGAGTCACTCCACGATGGGCCCTTCCTCTCGCTTGCTTGCGGCGGCTGTGTGGGGCGCAGTGTGCGCCGGCGTCGCGTGTGCGCGCACTCCCGCCTCCCCGCCAGTCGAATCGCCCCGCCCCGCGCAGCCCGCACAGCCCGCACAGCCCGCACAGCCCGCACAGCCCGCGCAGCCGGCGTCGGTCCAGGCGCGCGTCGCCGCGCTGCACGCGCTGCTCGGCGAGCAGTGGGAGTACGTGCTGCGCACGAACCCGGAGTTCGCGTCCATCCTCGGCGACAAGCGCTACAACGACCGGCTCACTGACTTCTCGCCGGCGGAGATCGACCGCGACATCGAGGAGACGCGCCGATTCCTCGCGCGGTTCGAGGCCGTCGACACCACCGGCTTTCCCGAGCAGGAGAAGCTCAACCGCGACCTGATGGTGCGGAACCTCCGCGAGCGGCTCGAGCGCGTGCCGTACAAGGGGTGGGAGATGCCGGTCAGCCAGTTCGGCGGCCTCCACATCGACCTGCCGCAACTCGTAACGTCGCTCCCCTTCTCGACCGTCAAGGACTACGAGGACTACGTCGCCCGACTGAAGCAGGTGCCCCGCGTCTTCGACGAGACCATGGTGCAGATGCGCAAGGGGATGGCGGACAAGCTGATGCCGCCGAAGATCCTCCTCGTTCAGGTCGCCGAGCAGGCGGGCACCATCGCGAAGCAGAAGCCCGAGGAGACGCCCTTCGCCCAGCCCACCACGAGGTTCCCGACGGAGTTCTCGGCGGCCGACCAGCAGCGTCTCCGGGACGCCGTGCTCGCCGCGGTGCGCGACGACGTCCTGCCGACGTACGCCAAGTTCACCACGTTCGTGCGCGACGAGTACGCGCCGCAGGGGCGCACGGACATCGGCATCTGGGCGCTCCCGAACGGCGCGGAGCGCTACGCATTCGCCGTCCGTCGCATGACCACGACCGACATGACGGCCGACGAGATCCACGAGCTCGGCCTGCGTGAGGTTGCGCGCATCGAGGCCGAGCAGTTGGCGATCGCCAGGACGCTGGGGTTCCGCGACCTCAAGACGTTCCGCGACTCGATCCAGAGGATCCCGAGCCTGCACCCCACGTCGCGCCAGCAGATCCTCGACGAGTACCGCCGCTACACGGACCAGATGTGGGCGCAGCTGCCGAAGCTGTTCGGGCGGCTGCCGAAGGCGAAGGTCGAGATCAAGCCCGTGGAGCCGTTCCGGGAGAAGCAGGCGTCGGGCGCGCAGTACAACCAGGGGACACCCGACGGCTCGCGGCCGGGCCAGGTGTTCGTCAACACCTACGACTTCGCCAACCAGTTGACGATCACGAACGAGTCCACGGCATATCACGAGGGCGTGCCCGGCCACCACATGCAGATCTCGATCGCCCAGGAGCTGCCGGAGCTGCCGCCCTTCCGCCAGCAGGCGAATTACACGGTGTTCGTCGAAGGGTGGGCGCTGTACTCGGAGCGGCTCGGCAAGGAGGTCGGCTTCTACCGGAACCCGTACAACGACTACGGCCGCCTGGACGACGAGATCTGGCGCGCCATCCGGCTCGTGGTCGACACCGGCATCCACGGCAAGCGGTGGACGCGCGACCAGGTGGTGCGGTACATGCGCGACCACTCGAGCTCGAACGAGGCGAACATCCAGGCCGAGACCGACCGCTACATCGCGTGGCCGGGGCAGGCGCTGGCGTACAAGGTCGGCCAGCTCACGATCCTTCGGCTCCGCGAGGAGGCGCACGCCGCGCTCGGCGACAAGTTCGACATTCGCGCGTTCCACGACGAGGTCCTCGGCGCTGGCGCGCTGCCGATGGACGTGCTCGAGCGGCGCATGAACGCGTGGGTCGCGCGCGTGCAGGCGGAGACGAGGAAGGCCGACTGAACCGGCCCCCATCGCACCAGGAGACAGCATGCAGCAGGCGAGGCCGGGGGACACCGTCCGCGTCCACTACACCGGCACCCTCAGCGACGGGACGGTGTTCGACTCCTCCCGCGGGCGAAAGCCCCTCGAGTTCACGCTCGGCGCGGGGCAGGTGATCCCCGGCTTCGACGGCGCGGTCACCGGCATGGGGGTGGGCGACGAGAAGACGGTCACCATCCCGGCCGCGGAGGCGTACGGGCCGCGCCGCAGCGACATGCGGCTCGAGCTGCCGCGGACGCAGTTCCCGCCCCACGTCCAGCCCGCCGTGGGGGAGCAGCTCCAAGTGAGCCGCGGCGACCAGGGCTTCGTCGTGACGGTTCGGGAGGTCGACGAGCAGCGCGTGGTGCTCGACGGCAACCACCCGCTGGCCGGCGAGGACCTGACCTTCGCCCTCGAGCTGGTCGCCATCCGGTGACCGCCGGGCCGGTGCCGGTTCGGTTCCGCGCGCCCGCCGGCTGCGGGCCTAACGTGAAGTGTGCCCGGCGGGAGGCCGCGTGACGGAGGAGGCATTTCTCCCCGGCGACGAGACGTGGGTCGGGTCGGACTCGCCGGCGAGCGCCTTCAGCGCCGTGTTCGAGGACGACGGCGAGACCGGGTACTTCTACGCGGTCGAGCGCCGGGCGGGCGGCGAGCTCGAGATCCTCGACGCCGTGCACATCTACAACGTGCGCAACGTCGTCGACCGCGAGGTGCCGTCGGTGGCGCGCGTGATCTGGTCCGCCGACGGGCTCAAGGCCGCACTCCTGATCAACGACTACGCCCACGCCGTGCTCGACTTCGCCGCCCGCCGCGGCTACTGCCGCACGAACTTCCCGCCGCCGGGCGGAGCGTGGCGCGCCGACGCGCGCGTGCCCTGGAGCGATGCGCTGCTCGAGCTGTTCTGAGCGCGCCGCGCGGCCCCGCGGCGACCGCCGGCCGCGGTCGCGCTCGCCCGGACCCGGTGCCGGCCGTTAAATTGAACGGTGTGCGGCCGGCGGCGTTGGCGTTAGGCGCGCGCCGCGCCGCCGGAGACGGGCGCGGCCGCTCACCAGTGGAGGTCGGATGAGGACAACGGGCACCGGAGGCGCGTGGCTCACCGCGCTGTCGCTCGCCTGCGCCGCCGCGGCGCACCCCGGCGCCGCGGCGGCGCAGGCGGGCGCGCCCGGCGTCGGCACGTCGGGCATGGTGAGCACCGCGCACCCGATGGCGACGCAGGCCGGGCTCGACGTGCTCGCCGGCGGCGGCAACGCCTTCGACGCGGCCATCGCCGTCGCGGCGACGCTCAACGTCGTCGAGCCGATGATGTCCGGCATCGGCGGCTACGGCACGATCCTGATCTACGACGCGCAGGAGCGGCGCGTCAGGTTCCTCAACGCGAGCAGCCGCATCCCGGCCGCCGTCAACTCCGACGCCTTCCGCGCACCCACGCCCGGGTACCTCGAGAACCGCCACGGCGCCAAGGCCGTCTCCACGCCGGGCAACGTGCACGCCTGGGAGGCGCTCTCGCGCGAGTACGGCAGCCGCCCGTGGCGCGCCCTGTTCGACGCCGCCATCCGCGCCGCCGACGACGGCTACGCGGTGAGCCAGCGGCAGGCGGAGTTCATCGCCGCCGCGTACGACAGCTTTCCCGCGCACGCCAAGGCCATCTACGGGCGTAACGGCGGCCCGCTGCGCGCCGGCGACACGCTCGTGCAGCACGACCTCGCCGGGTCCTTGCGCCTGATCGCCGAGCAGGGGGCCGGGGCGGTGTACGGCGGCCCGCTGGGTGCGGCGATCGACTCCGCGATGTTCCGCGCGGGCGGGTTCCTGACCCTCGAGGACCTCCAGCGCGACCGCGCCGAGTGGTACGATCCGATCAGCATCGACTACCGGGGGTACCGCGTCTACACGGCCGCGCCGCCCGCCAACTCGTTCGACGCGCTGGCCCGGCTCGGCATGATGAGCCGATTCGACGTGCGCGCGCTCGGCCACAACAGCACCGCCTACCTGCACCGGTACGCGGAGGTGACGAAGCTCGGCTACTGGATGCGCCTGCGCTACGCCGGCGACCCGGAGGTCAGCCCGCCACCCCTGGGGGAGATCCTCTCGCCGGCGTACCTCGGCCACGCGGTCACCGAGCTCGATACGGCGCGGGCGTCGCGCTTCGCGGCGCCGGGCACGGCGGCGGGCACGCACACCACGCACTTCGTCGTCGCCGACCGGTGGGGGAACGTCGTCACCGCCACGCAGACGCTGGGCAACGTCTTCGGAAGCCGCATCATGCCCGAAGGGACGGGCGTCTGGCTCAACAACTCGCTCGCCTACTCGACCTTCGAGCCGAAGGGGAACCCGATGGACGCCTTCCCCGGGCGGCACAAGCTCTCGGGCGACGTGCCGGCGATCGTCATGCGCGACGCGCGGCCGTGGCTCGCGATCGGAACGCCCGGCGGTCACACGATCGGGCAGACGGTGCCGCAGATGATCATGAACGTGGTCGACTTCGGCATGGACGTGCAGCGCGCGATCGCCGAGCCGCGCATCAGCTTCGCCGAGCCGAACCTGCTGCTCGTCGAGCCCGGGATCCCGGAGGCCGTGCGCGCCGAGCTCGCGGCGCGCGGGCACGAGCTCCGCGTGCTGCCGCGGCCCAGCCTCGGTGACGCGCACGGCCTGACGATCGAGTACGACGGCGCGGGGAAGCCGGTGCGGTTCGTTGGCGGCACCGACCCGCGCGGCGAGGGCGAGGCCCGCGGGTACTGACCAGTCCGGGCGTCCGGGCGCACTGACGGCGCGAGTGTCGGGCCCGCGCGAGACCTACCAGCAGCGCCGGGCGCGCTTCGGCGCCGAGCGCGCGCAGCGCGCGGCCGAGTTGCGCCGGCTCGGGTGGCTGAGGGTGTTCACCTTCGCGCTCGCGGCGCTGCTCGCGTGGTGGGGCGGTGGCGCCGGCGCGACAGGCCCGGCGCGATGGCTGCCCGCACTCGCCGCCGCGGCGGCGTTCGCCTACCTGGTCCGACGCCACGGCCGCGCGCGCGACGCCGAGCGGGAGGTGGCCGCGCTCGAGCGCGTGAACGCCGACGCCGAGCACCGGCTGCTGCGCGAGTGGGCGGAGCTGCCGGCGCCGCCCGATATCTCCGTGCCGGGCGATCATCCGTACGCCGCAGATCTGGACGTCTTCGGCGTCGCCTCGCTCTGGCAGCTCTTCCCGGCCGTGACCGCGGCGCCCGCGCGGCAGACGCTCTCGCGGTGGCTGCTCGCGCCGGCCGAGCCGGCGGAGGTGCTCGAGCGGCAGACGGCGGTGGCCGAGCTCTCCGACCAGCTCGACTTCCGCGACGCGCTCGCCGTGCTCGCCGGCCGCGTGGGCGAGGTGCGGCCGCAGGAGCTCGAACGGTTCATGCGCTGGGACGCGGGCGAGGCGTGGCTCACCGGGCGGCCGGTGCTGACCTGGGCGGCGTGGCTCGTCCCGGCGGCTACTGCCGCCGCCATCCTCGGCGCGCGCGCCGGCGTTGCCGACTCGGCGCTGTGGGTCGCGCCCGTGGCGCTCGCGCTCCTGGTGACCGCCGTCACCGCGCGCCGCGTGCGGCGCACGTACGACCGGGTGACGGCACGCGCGAGCGCGCTCGCCGGTTACGCGCGACTGTTCGAGCGGCTGACGGCCGCGTCGTTCGGGGCGCCACTCCTGCGGCGGCTGCAGGGCGAGCTCTCGGCCGGCGGCAAGCCCGCTCACGCGCGGCTGCGAGAGCTCGAGCGGCTCGTGCGCCTCTCGGAGCTGCGGCTCTCGCCGCTGATGTACGGCCCCGTGCAGCTCCTCACGCTCTGGGACCTGCACGTGGTGCGCGGGCTCGATCGGTGGGTGCGCGAGGGGGGCGTCGAGGCGCGGCGCTGGTTCGCCGCCCTCGGGGAGCTCGAGTCGCTGGCGGCGATGGCCGCGCTGCGGCACGCGCACCCCGCGTGGTGCATGGCCGAGCTGGCCGGGAGCGACCCGCCCGAGCTCTCGGCGCGACTCCTCGGCCACCCGCTGCTCGCCGACGCCGTGCGAGTGCCGAACGACGTCACTGTCGGCCCGCCGGGCACCGTACTCCTGGTGACCGGCTCGAACATGGCCGGCAAGAGCACGCTGCTGCGCGCGGTCGGGCTGAACGCGGTGCTCGCGCAGATGGGGGCGCCCGCCTGCGCGGCGTCGCTGCGCCTGGCGCCGGTCGCCGTGTTCACCAGCATGCGCGTGACCGACTCGCTGGCGGCCGGCGTCTCGTTCTTCATGGCCGAGCTCCGCCGGCTGAAGCAGCTGGTCGACGCCGCACACCGCGCGGACGGGCGCACCGAGCTGTACCTGCTCGACGAGCTGCTGCAAGGGACGAACACGGCCGAGCGGCAGGTGGCGGCACGCACCGTGATCGGCCACCTGCTCGCCGCCGGCGCGATCGGCATGGTGACGACCCACGACCTCGCGCTCGCGAACGCGCCCGATCTGGCCGGCGCCGCGCGGCCCGTGCACTTCAGCGAGACCGTGGGCGGCGAACCGGGCGCGATGACGATGACGTTCGACTACCAATTGCGGCCGGGCGTGGCGACGTCGGTGAACGCGCTGCGGCTGATGGAGCTGGTGGGGCTGGGCGCGCCCGTGCCCCGCTGAGCGGGGCCGCGGCCGCTCCCTCGCGCCGACATGCCGACATCGCGTGGCGCGCCGCGCACGTCCGTCGTCCTCCTGAGAGGCGCCCGCTGGGTTGCTCGGGCCCGCCCACGCGCCGTCAGCCATCAGGCGCCCGCCGTCATCTCGCCTTCACTGCCAATGATCGACCGACCCAACCGACTGGCACTCGTCGTTCCGGCCTGCATGCTCTTCTGCGCGGCCGTGGTCGCGCTCGTGGTCGCGATGATCGCGGAGCCGGCGCGGTCGGACACCAAGCTGTGGCGTCAGATCATCGCCCGTGCCGAGCGGGGGGAGTGGGAGCTGACCACGAAGCAGGCCGCCGCGCAACTCAGGACGGCCGTGGACGTGATCGAAGCGCAGCGCGACTATCACGAACGACTCCGCGAAGGCGTCGGCGCCTTCGGGCTTCTGCTCGCCGCCGCCGGCCTGGTGCAGTTGCGCGACGCGCGCGCCGTGATCAAGCGGGCCCGCGCAGTCGGGGCGGGGGGTGGCGCAGTCGAGCACGGGGGAGAGATGGCCGGCGAGGTCTCATGCGCGTGCGCGTCGCGATCGTCGGCGGCCTGACGGCGCTCGCCCTGTTGGGGCGAGCGGCGGCGGCCCAGCAAGCCGCGACGGGCGGCGGGCGCGATCCGCGGAACCCGGCGCCGCCGGTGCCGTGGGTCGCGCGCGGCGTCTGTCCGGGCGAGGGATGCCAGTTCGGGCCGTGGCTCGCCTGCACCACGCTCGTGGCTCGGGCAGCCGAGGGTGCAATGTCGCGGCCGGCGTTCACGATCCGGGCGGGCGATTCCGTCACTGCGCTCACCGGGAACATCCACGTCGAGCAGGCGGGGGTCGTGACGTTCACGCGCGTGGTGCGGATCGCGAGCCTCGACGGGCCGCCGGACGACCCGGGGCGCACGTTCACGCCCGCCGACACGGTGTACCCGCTGTTTTATGGCGCCGAAGGCTATGGCGCCTGGTACTTTCGCGGCCAGGAGGACGGGGGCGTTTGGTTCTTCTCGGACGAGAGCGTCGGGAGCTCTGGGCCCGAGGGCGTGGTGCTCGTGCGACCCCACCGGGAGCGGTGGTGGGTGCAGGTGCGCAATCACCGTGGGGAGATCGGCTGGGTGGACGCGTCGTGGCGCGGGCCCGACGGGCCGCCGCCCTTTGTCGGGGTGACACCCCACTACGAGGACTACCCGCTGCGCTGCCCGCGGAAGTGAAGGCGCCTCAGGGCGCGGCCACCGGCCCCTTGCCATCGCGTGTTATAACACATATAATGAGGGCATGCCCACCCGCCTTCGCGACGAGATCAAACAGACCAGGCCGTTCACCAGCCTGGAGCAGGAAGCCCTGCTCAGCATCGAGCGCACGGCGGCGGTGCTCGGCCACAGCATGGCCGAGGCGCTGAAAGGGTACGGCATCACGCCCACGCAGTACAACGCGCTCCGGATCTTGCGTGGTGCGGGGGAGGGAGGGCTCTGCCGGAACGAGGTGCGCGAACGGCTCGTCGCCCGGGTCCCTGACGTGACCCGGCTCCTGGACCGGCTCGAGGAGATGGGGCTGGTCGCTCGGGAGCGCGACACCAGCGACCGCCGGCTCGTGACCACGCGGATCACGCGCGACGGGCTGAAGCTGCTGGCCCGGCTCGACGAGCCGGTAGCGGAGGCGCACCAGCGGCAGCTCGGCCACATGGACGAGCGCAGCCTGCGCGCACTGATCGACCTGCTGGCGGAGGCCCGGGGCGGCGGGTAGGAATTTTTTTTAGCTCTAATGCGTGTGTAAACACATAGTGTGAGCACATTTATGCCAGAGGCTGCTACATGAACACGACACCACACCCGGGTACGGCCGGGCGCGCCGAGCACAGCGCCGCGGTCGACGGTGCGCCCCGCCCCCGGACCAACGGACTTCCCGCTGACGCGCACATCGGCCGCGCCCACCTCCGCGTCGCCGATCTGGAGCGCTCCCTGGCGTTCTATCGGGACGTGCTCGGCATGCGCACGGTCCGCGAGGAAGGCGGCCTCGTCACCCTGGCGGCCGGTGCTGACCCGGAGCCCTCGGCCGCCGGGAGCGCGAGCTCGGAGCCCACGTCGCCCGAGCTGCTGGTCCTCCGCGAGGTGCCGGGAATCGTGCGGCGGCCGCAGCGCCCCCGGACGACGGGGCTCTACCACGTCGCGCTGCTCGTGCCGAGCCGCGGCGCGCTGGGGCGGGCGCTGCTCGGGCTGCACGCCGCCGGCTACCCGCTCCGCGGCCTGTCGGACCACGCGGTCAGCGAGTCGCTGTACCTGGACGACCCGGACGGCAACGGCCTCGAGATCTACGCCGACCGGCCGCGCTCGGCGTGGCGGTGGCAGAACGGGCAGGTGTACATCACGACCGAGCCGATGGACGTGGACGGCGTGGTCGCGGCCGCCGGACAGCCGGGCCAGTGGCACGGCCTGCCGCAGGGGACGGTGGTGGGCCACGTGCACTTCACCGTCTCCGCGCTCGGGCCGGCGGCGGCGTTCTACCGCGACGTGGTCGGCTTCGACGAGGTGGCGCGGATGCCGGCGCGTGACCCGAGCCTCGTCGGCGTCTCGGCCGGGGGCTACCACCACCACCTCAACCTCAACACCTGGGCCGGCGACGGCGCGCCGCCGGACTCGGACCGTCAGGCGGGGCTGGACGCCTGGGAGCTCGTCGTCCCGGATGCCGGCGCGCGGCGAGCCCTGGTCGACCGGCTGGCGGCGGCCGGCGCGCTCGGCGGGCGCGACGCGGGTGTCGATGGCCGGCCGGTGACGGCACGCGACCCGGACGGCATCACCCTCGCCGTGGCGGCGCCGGAGTCCCGTTAGGCACGACGAGTCGCGGCGCCGCTCACTCGTACTCGAAACCACCGCTCACACGACGCTATCAATACCATCACCGTTCGGAGATCCCAATCCCATGGCTCACCCGATGACTACCCCTCCTACCTCCGCCACCTCTGCCGCCCCCGCCGGCTCGTCGCGCCTGGGGGCACTGGCAGCGCTCGGCCCCGCCACGCACGCCCTGCTGCGCATCGGCGCGGGGCTCCTGTTCATGCAACACGGCGCGCAGAAGCTGTTCGGCCTGCTGGGCGGCTTCATGGGCACCCCGGGCGCGACCGCGCCGCTCATGTCGCAGATGGGGCTCGCGGGCGTGCTCGAGTTTTTCGGCGGGCTGCTGATCGTGCTGGGGCTCTTCACCCGGCCGGTGGCGTTCCTGCTCGCCGGTGAGATGCTGGTGGCCTACCTCCAGGCGCACCTGCCGCAGGGCGGCTTCCCGATCCAGAACGGCGGTGAGGTGCCACTGCTCTTCGCGCTCATCTGGGCGTTCCTGGTAGGCAACGGCGCCGGCCCGCTGAGCGTCGACGCGCGCTTGAACCGTGGGCGGCGCGGACTGTGACGTACGGCACCGCGCCGGTTGATCCGGCCCGCGCCCGGGACTGACGCACTCGACGGCGGGCTCGCGGCCCCGCGTCCAGTCGCCCCGAACGACGGCGCCCTTGCAGACCAGGGCGCCGCCGTCGCCGCATCCTGGCCCAGCGTCGCGGAGTCAGACGGGCAGTCGGAGACCTCGGACGGTTATGGCAACCACCGCACGGATGGCGACGTCGGTGGCAAAACGCGGGGATCGGGTCCGGGCGAGGCGTGACGAGGCGTGACGAGGCGTAGGGCTGGGGAATCATATAGTCGTCAGGGCCTACACTCCCCCGCCGACCTCTCTCGCCGCCCGCGATGTTACTCCACACTGCTTCGCTGCCTCGACAGTCTCCCATCTCGCCGGTCGACACTCCGCCCGCCGAGCTCCGTGGCCGCCAAGGGCGAAGTGGGACCACCATCCATGGCTGGCGGGCTGTCGTCTTCGGGGTGCCGTTCGCCGGCGCCGGTGCGTTCCTCGTGCTCCTCGCCCTCGGCCTCGTGGGCGACGTCGACCAGGGGCGAAATGCCCCGCTCTGGGTGGTGCTCCCGGTGGGGGTACTGTTCGCGATCGTCGGCCTGCTGCTCGTGGCCCACGGAGCGAGCGGTGTCGCCCGGCGGCGGCGGACGGAGGGATTCCGGCGCAAGTTCCCGGGCCAGCCGTGGGCCTGGGACCACCGGTGGACGGTCGGCGGGAGCACGGACGAGACGGGGAGCGAGATCGCGCGGTCGCTCGTCACGGGCTCCGTCGTCGCGCTGTTCCTCGTCCCCTTTCACTGGGTGGGGTTCGTCTCCCCGGACGGGCCGGTCGCCTTCGCCGTCCTGTCGCTGCTCTTCGACGCGGTCGTGGCGCTGGTCCTTGGCCGCGCTGCGTACCTCGCGATTCGACGCGCGCGCTTCGGCTGGCGCACGCTGCGCTTCGCGCGCTTTCCCTTCCTGACCGGCGAGACGCTCGAGGCATCGCTCGACCGTCGCGGTGCGCTCGGCGACGTTCGGGCGCTCACCGCCACGCTCCGCTGCGTGCAGGAGCGCTACGAGACGCGAGGCGTCGGGCGCAATCGCGCGCAGCAGGTGGTCTGCTACGAGCTGTGGTCCAACACGCGGACGGTGGAGGCTGCCGGCCAGGCCTCGTTCCACTTCACCTTCCCGATCCCGCCCGACGCCCAGGGTACCGCGCTCGGCGAGCGGCCAGCGCGCTACTGGGAGCTGGACGTGACGAGCGGTGACGTGCCCGGGGTCGATTTCGCGGCGACGTTCCTAGTGCCGGTATACGCGAGCGGCGGACGGCTGAGGTTCGCTGCTCTGTAGGGCTCGCGTGCAAAGCCTGCGCGCCTAAGCTGACGCACCCTCGTGCGCGGGCGTGGTGCCACGTACGAGGAGCGCCTGCTGTGCCCCCGGCCCGCTCCCCGCGCGCCGCACGTACTCGCCCGACGACGTGAGCTCCCACGCCGTGGGATCGTGCAGATACAGGTCGAGCAGCCGGTCGAGTGCGGCGCGGCATTCAGGGGCGCGGACGGGGGCGAGCAGCTCGACGCGCCGGCGCAGGTTGCGCGGGCGTAGGTCTGCCGAGCCGATGTAGTACTGCGGGTCACCGCCGTTCGCGAACCGATAGATGCGCGAGTGCTCGAGAAAGCGGCCGACCACCGACACGGCACGGATCCTGTCGGAGAGCCCCGGAACACCCGGGCGCAGCGTACAGATGCCGCGCACGACGAGGTCTACCACCACACCGTCCTGCGAGGCGCGGTACAGCGCGCGCACCACTTCCGCATCCGACAGGCCGTTCAGCTTCAGGGCGATCTCCGCGCGACGGCCGGCGCGCGCGTGCGCCCCCTCACGCTCGATCTGCTCGAGCAGCGCGGGCAGCAGCTGGTGCGGCGCGACCAGTGCCCCGTGCGAGAGCCGCTGCGGCGGGCGCGACGACCCGGTGAGCGCGTTGAACAGCTCCGCCACGTCAGCGGCGAGAGCCTCGTCGGCGGAGAAGAGACTCAGGTCGGTATAGTGGAGTGCCGACCGGGCGTTGTAGTTCCCCGTGCCCACGTGGACGTACGTGCGGAGCGCTCCGTCCTCACGGCGCACGACCAGCGCGGCCTTCGCGTGCGTCTTCACGCCCACGAGCCCGTATACCACCCGGCCGCCGGCCTCCTCGATCGCCCGCGCCCAACCCACGTTGCGGTCCTCGTCGAACCGCGCCTTCAGCTCGACGAACGCAACGACGTTCTTGCCGCGGCGTGCCGCCTCGAGGAGCGCCGCCGCGATCGGGGACGTGTCGCCGACACGATACAGCGTGACCTTGATGGCGACCACGTCCGGGTCCGCGGCCGCCTCCTCGAAGAAGCGCACCACCGTCGCCGAGAACCTGTCGAACGGGTGGTGGACCAGCACGTCACGATCGCGCAGGATGTCGGCGACCGCCTGGTCCCGAGGCAGCGGCTTGCTTCCGCGGAAGCGGGGGTACTCGAGTGGGGCCTCGGCCGGCAGCGGCAGCTCGCTGACAGGCCGGAGGTCGAGTAGCCCCTCGACCTCCTGCAGGTCGTCCTCGCCGAGCTCCGGTCCCTCCGTCCCGCGCTCCCGGCGCAGGTCCTCGAGCACCGCCCGCCGCATGGCGGCCGGCATTCCCCGCTCGATCTGGACGCGCACGACGGGGTTCAAGGGGCGCCGGCGCGTTGCCGCCGCGACTGCCTCGAGCAGGCTGTCTGTCTGCCCCTCGTCGAGCCCGAGCTCGCCGCCCCGCGTCACGCGGAACAGATGCGCGTGCTCGACGCGCGCTCCTGGGTAGAGCACGTCCAGGTTTGCTCGAATCAGCTCCTCGAGGGCTACGACGTCGCACGTTGTGATCGATCCCGGGACGCGGATGAAGCGGGAGACGCCGCGAGGCAGTTCGAGCGACGCAAAGCGCGCCGGCTCGGCGCCGGGCCCGAGCAGAACGACAGCGAGTGACAGCGACAGGTGGGGAAAGTGGGGCAGCGGGTGGCCGGGACTGAGGGTCATCGCCAGCGGTGTGAGCTCCGGCAGGACCGCGTCGCGGAAGTACGCGCGCAGCTCGGCGCGCTGCGCCGCGTCGAGGTCGGCCCACGAGACGATCCGCGTCCCATGCGTGCCCATCGCGGCGGCGCACGCGCCGAAGCAGCGTGCCTCGCGCGCGGTGAGCGACGCGACCCGCCACCGGATGGCAGCCAGTCGCTCGGACGGCGTGAGGCCATCCTCGGCTTGCTCCTCCATCTGCTCGCGTGCGGCCTGTCGGAGCCCGGCCATCCGGACCATGAAGAACTCGTCCATATTCGCACTGACGATGGACAGGAAGCGGAGCCGCTCGCGGAGCGGCGTCGCCGGATCCTCGGCCATCGCGAGCACGCGCTCCTGGAAGGCGAGCAGACTGAGCTCTGGATTCAGGAACTCGGCGCCCGTGGCGTCGGGCGCTGCCCCCGCACCCGGAACTGAGTGCTGCGGTGCCACGACCAACTGGGCGTGCCGTGGCGGTCCCCACTTCAGCAGCAGCTCCGCGCGCGCTCTCGCATCCGTGGCGACGAGCCGGAGGCCATACTCGTTCTGGACGGCGCGGGCGAGCTGCTCGAGCTCGTCCCCGCGCCCACGTACCCGGTGGCCGCACAGCTGCTGAAAGGTGCCCGTCCGCTCACCGCGTCGAGCGGTGATCCGGTCGTAGTGCACCACCAGGCGGGGGCGGCCCCACCAGTCGGGCAGTGCGGTGCGGACCCAGCGCTCGACCTCGAGCTCGTCGCGTACCTCGAGCCGGGCGGGATTCACCAGCGCGTGCAGCCGGCGTGTGACGGCGTTGTCCTCGCCAACCGCCGCGCGCGGATCGGCGGCGCGCACCCGCGCGTCGACGCGCAACGGCCGCCTGGCGGCGCGGTCCCGGTCCGGAGCCGCGATCCGGAGGGTGAGCACCCGACGGTCGTCGGCGCCGATTCGGAGCCGGCACATGAGCCCGCGCGTGCGCAGCGCGTCGTCTGGCGTGTCGAGGTACAGGTCGCGGTGCAGCTCGCGCCGCGGTGAGCTCGCCCGCAGCCGCGGCGGCAGTGGCGCGTAGGCCAGCTCCGTGAGCTGCGTCGCGGAGGGAACGTCGCAGCGGAAGTCCTCCATGCGGCGCGGTCGGGCGTTCACGAGAGCGGACCGCCGCTCACTGGATGTCGAGGCACGCGTCCACGATTTCTCGCTTGGCCGTGCGCGGGGAGTCGATCGTGCGGTAGAAACCGTCGAAATACGCCAGCGTCTCTTTGACCGTTCCAGGCCGGAGCAAGCGTCCGATCTGATCGCTGTAGAGGGCGTAGATCGCGCTCTTCTTCTCGTTGAACAGGGCGAAGACTCTGGCGTAGTCGTTCGCGGGCGCGCAGTGGCCGCGGAAGATCCTCTGGCGCACGCTCTTGATCGGCAGGAGCGAGTCGGGGACGGCGTACAGTGTGTTCACCGCGCCGGCAAAGTCGAAGTCGTACGGGACGAGGATGTTCCTGAAAATGCTGTCCCGTACGATCTCGGCGTTGTGGAGGTGGGCCGCCGACCAGTCGGGGTTCCCGATGAAGTACTGAAAGACGCCGACGAGCGCGGCGTGGTACGGCTCGAAGTCGCCGGCCCCCGCTCCCTTCTCCTCGACGACCGCTCCGCCCACTCGCTCGGCGAGTGCCTTCGGCTCTTCGAGGATGAACGCGTACCTCGTCGTCTGGACCTTGCCGCTGGTGCTGTCCACGTACGTCGTGCGCACGAGCCGAGTCTTGTGGCTGAAGGGCGTGAGCAGCGCGTGGATGCGGTAGAGCTGCAGCTCCTGCAGGACGTACTCCTCGTACCGGTCGTTGTCCCGGCAGTAGTTGACCAGCTTCGGCTTGTCCAGGCCCTGGAACACGGTTCCCGCCGCTGCCTTCCTGCCGAAGTTGAGCCGCAGGGGTGGGAACGCGCATTCCTTCAACCGGAAGAAGCCGCGCGTTCGGACGGTGACCGGCACGGTGATGGGCTTGCCATCCGGCCCGGGATACGAAACGGTCGCGGCGCGCCAGGGCACCTTCTCACCCTTGTCGCGCCCGAGCCGCGAGAAGTTCGCGGTGAGGGTCAGCGGGAGCGGATCCTCGACGTCGAAGAAGTGCGTTGGTGACTTCGGCTTCGGCCCCGTTGTATCCCGGGCCTGCGCCGCGGCGGTCGTGGACTCGGCGATGGTGGCGCCGAGTGCGAGGGCGACGACGGCGCATCGCCGACTGGACGCTCGTGTCAACGCTCTATCTCCCGTTCGCGGAGACGCACCCGCCCGCCTGGGCGCTCACCCGAGCTCCACCGTGATCACTTCCGGCGCGCTCGCCGCGGCCAACAGCCCGACGAGCTCCTCGGGCTGCTTTGTCTTCTTCATCACGAC